>Ga0182011_10000977_pt1 | contig 25138 bp, 28 predicted proteins | sample 711E1DmetaG_FD_120481 | JGI IMG/M metagenome (GOLD analysis project Ga0182011, IMG submission 120481) | Permafrost microbial communities from Stordalen Mire, Sweden - 711E1D metaG | ecosystem: Environmental > Terrestrial > Soil > Wetlands > Permafrost | place: Sweden: Stordalen | collected...
GATCATATCGCGGCGTTCTTCTTCGAACCGTCTCACGGTCACGCCTGTGCCCCCGTCTTGAGGACCCGCCACACCGCAGCGGCGGACCGGTCTGCTTCGACGTTAAACCGTGCCTTCAGCTCCTTCCGGAGGACTGCGGGGGTCAGGCCCCGGTAGAGCGTCCCGTTTTCGGCAATCGAGACCATGCCGGTCTCTTCGGAAACGATCACGACAATAACATCGGCCTGTTCCGAGATTCCGAGTCCCGCCCGGTGCCTCGTCCCGAGAAGCTGCCCTTCCCACGCGGTCAGGTTTGACAGTGGGAGCGTACAGCGGGCCGCCTCGATCACCCTGTCTTTGACGACCACCGCCCCGTCATGCAGGGGGGATCGGGGGTTGAAGATGGAGAGGAGGAGCGAGCGGCTGAGCTGGGCATCCAGCTTGGTCCCGGTTTCAACCGCCATCCGGATTCCCGAGGCGCGGACAAACACTATGAGTGCGCCGATCTTCTTCCGGGAGAGCTCCGTCACCGTGGCCACGACTTCGTCGATGGACTCGTCGACGTCGATCTTCAGGAAGACCCGGATGATCGGGCTCCGGCTTATCAGGACGAGGAGTCTGCGGAGTTCAGGCTGAAACAATATGATGAATGCGAGGACCCAGATGTCGGAGAGTGTCCTCAGGATCCATGTCATTGCCTTGAGACTCGCGGCCTGCGCCGCCAGCGAGAAGGCGAAAATGAGAAGAAGCCCGGCGAAGATCTGTATCGCGATCGTGCCCCGCATCGCGATATACAGGCGGTAAAAAAGGAAGGAGACGAGGAGTATGTCGATGATATCGGAGAGTCCGACGGAGACGAAGCCTATCCTGAAGAATTCCATATGCCGCTCCTCTGGAAGTAGTCTGCCCCGCTCTCAGCAGGAAGCCGCGCGGACCGCGTCGGCGACGGAAATTGCCCGCCTGGTTTCCCTGACATCGTGGACGCGGACGACGTGTGCACCGGAGAGGACAGCGGAAGTTGCGGCCGCGAGGGAGGCTTCGAGCCTGTCGCGCACCGGCAGCCCGGACGCCTGTGCGAGAAAGGATTTCCGGGACGGGCCGGCGAGGATCGGATACCCGAGGTCGGCGAACCGGAAGAGCCCCGAAAGAAGCCTGTAGTTGTCGGCCGCCGTCTTCCCGAAGCCGATGCCCGGATCGACGAGCATCTGCCGGACGCCGTGCGTTTCCCCGGTCCTGATCGCCTCGCCCAGAAAGGCATGGATCTCGCCGAAGAGATCGTCGTACACGGGATTATTCTGCATGGTCTTCGGCGTCCCCTTGATGTGCATGACCACCGCGGTAGCCCCGGCCCTTCCCACCGTCCCGGCCATCTCAGGATCGAACCCGAAACCGCTGATATCGTTGACGATCGACGCGCCCGCCGCGATTGCGCACGAGGCAACGGCTGCCTTGTATGTGTCGATAGAAATCGGCAGCGCCACCTGTCGCACCAGTGCTTCGATCACAGGCAGGACACGGTCGAGCTCTTCCTGGACGCCGACCGGCTCCGCTCCCTCGCCGTACGCAGCCCCTTTCGGGCGCGTGGATTCGCCCCCCACATCGATAAAATCCGCCCCCTGCTCCGCCATCGCGAGGCCATGATCCACCGCCCTGGCGACCGACAGGAACTCCCCGCCGTCGGAAAACGAGTCGGGGGTCACGTTCAGGATCCCCATGATATGGGTCCTTGACGCGAGGTCGTATGTGCGCGCGCCGAACGTGTAGACAAACGCTCCCCGCGCAGGACGTTCACCGGCCCGAAGGCTCATGCAAGCCCCTGTAATACAGAACGAGGCGACCCGCTGGTCACCTCGGACATTCTCACATTTTTTTCTTCTCCAGGAGGGCCCTGCGCTTCGCCTTAGCCCTTTCGACCGCCTTCTTGTGTTTCTTCCGCACCTTGGTGGTTTTCTTGTTCATCGTTCCTCCGGTAATATGCAGCCACGCTCACATGCGCACGTGTGCGCATTTCATATCGATAATAGCCATTTTCGGGAAGAACGTCAAGAAGGAAGGGTCGCAAAGACAACGCGTGCGGCCTCAGGGAGCGGACTCTTCGTACCATGCGGCGAGTATCTTCTCCAGGATCTCGTCGGTTGCCGCACCCGGTTCATCTTTGAACGACGGGAGGCCGAGGATCATCCCGCGAAGCCTCGGGAGCTCGATACCCAGCGGGTCCTCGCCCGGAAACCGTTCTGCGAGTTCCCGGGCGAGGCCTTCCACGTCGCGCCATGTGAGGGTCACGGGGTCACACTCCTTCAGCGCGCGTACCTTTTGAAGCGGTCATTGATGCGTCCCCAGTGGAGATTGGCGATGAAGTTGTCGACATATGCCGCTCGCTTGGGACCGTCTTTGTGATAATATGCGTGTTCGAACACGTCGACCGGGATCAAGGGTATCCCCCCCCAGATTGCACCGTAGTGGTGCTCATCGACGAGAACGTTCAGAAGGCGGCGGGAATAGAGCTGGTCGAACACGAGGACACCCCAGCCGCTCAGCTTCGCGGATACCGCCGTCGCCTTGAAATCCGCCTTCCAGGCATCGATGGTGCCGAATTCCTTTTCAATCGCGGTTTTGATCTCGGGGCCCTTTGAAAGATCCCCGTCTCCCCCCATCACTTCCCAGTAGACGTCATGAAGCACTGTCCCGGCATGGTTCCATGTGAGACGGCGTTTCAGCTCGCCGACCTGGCTGTAGTTGCCGTTCGCCGCGGCCCGGTCAGCCGTCTCGAGCCCCTTCTCGATGTTGTTCAGGGCCGTGACATAGCCCTTGTGATGGGTGTTGTAATGCCAGTCCGTGGTCTCGGCGTCCACGACGGGCGCGAGGAGCTTTTTCGCTTCTTCGTCCGAATAGGGACGCGGTTTGAACTTCCATTCGTATGACATGATCGATATCTCCTCTGATGAGTGTGTGCGTGTATGAATATGCCCGCGGGCGGGGTCTCAGACCCCGAACGAACTTCCGCACCCGCAGGTCTTCGCAGCCTGCGGGTTGTTGAAGACAAATCCTTTGCCGTTGAGGCCGTCGCTGAAATCGAGAACCGTGCCGCTCAGGTAGAACAGGCTCTTCGGGTCGATGAAGACCGTCACTCCGCGCAGCGTGAACACCCTGTCTTTCTCTGCCGGCTTCTCGTCAAACCCCAGGACATAGGTGAGCCCCGAGCAACCGCCCCCTTTCACACCGAGACGGAGCCCGTGACCGGCGGGGATATTGTTTTCCGATTTCACCTTCGAGACCTGGGCGGCCGCTTTCTCCGTCAGCGTGATCTCCTCGCTGATCGTCGGCCGGTTGTAGACATCTGTTTCAGACATTGCACTTCCCTCCTCTGTGTCGTTTCACCGCCGCATCCATCACACCCCTACATCCCGAGTTCGAGCCGGGCCGCCTCGGACATCATCGAGGGGTTCCACTGTGGTTCCCACACGACGTTCACCTTTACCGCCGTGACTCCCGGGATCCCGTGCACTTTCGATTCGACTTCCCGCGGAAGCGACTGCGCCGCCGGGCACGACGGAGACGTCAGAGTCATGGTGATGAGAACCCCGCCGTCGAGCGCCACCCGCACGTCATAGATGAGCCCCATCTCGTGGATGTTGACGGGGATTTCCGGATCGTAGCACGTCCGGAGCGCTTCGGTCACCTGTCCTTCAATGAGGCTCTGCTCGATCGTGCTTATCTGGCGGCTTTCCGGTGCGGTGTCCATGTCTTTCATTCCGTCGTGATTGGACGCGATTTTCCGTCCAGCACCGCGTGGAGCGTGTGCCAGGGGAGGCTTGCGCATTTCACGCGGGCCGGGAATTCGCTGACACCCGCGAAGGCCGCGAGCTTTCCCAGCCGCTCCATCCCGTCTTCCGAGGAGGGGACGCCCGTGACGAGTCCGTGAAAATCCTGGAACATCCCTTCCGCCTCGGCCAGCGTTTTTCCCTTGAGAACGGAGCTCATCACCGAGGCCGACGCCTTGGAGATCGCGCACCCGGCGCCGGTGAAACTGACGTCGGCGATGACGTCCCCTTCCATCCTCACATAGACGGTGTAGTGGTCGCCGCACAGGGGGTTATATCCCTCGATGCTCCGGGTCGCGTCCTGCATCACCCTGAAGTTTTTCGGGTTGCGGTTGTGGTCAAGTATCACCTGCTGGTAGAGATCGCGGAGTGCGGACATCAGCCGAGCACCTCCCGCACCCTGTGGAGCGCCGCCAGGAACACGTCGATCTCCTCTTTGGTGTTGTAGAACGCGAACGACGCGCGCGCGGTGGCGGGGACGCCGAAGCGCTGCATCACCGGCTGTGCGCAGTGGTGCCCGGTCCGTATGGCGATCCCTTCGTCGTCCAGTATCGTGCCGATGTCGTGCGGGTGGATCCCGTCGATGACGAAGGAGAGGACCGCGGCCTTCTCCCTGGCCGTCCCGATGATCCTGAGACCCGGGATTTCGGCGACCCCCTGCGTCGCATAGACCAGGAGCTCGTGCTCGAACTCCGCAAGACTGGCCAGATCGATCTCATTGATGTAGTCTATCGCGGCGCCCATGCCGATCCCCCCGCCGATATTCGGGGTCCCCGCTTCAAACTTGTACGGGAGGTCGTTGTAGATCGTCTTTTCGAACGTGACGGACTTGATCATGTCTCCCCCCGACTGATACGGGGGCATCTGATCGAGAAGCTTCGTGACGCCGTACAGGACCCCGACGCCGGTGGGCCCGAACATCTTGTGGGCGGAGAAGACGTAGAAGTCACAGTCCAGGTCCCTCACGTCCACCTTCATATGGGGAACCGCCTGCGCGCCGTCGAGAAGGACCGGGATGCCGTGCGCATGGGCCATCGCCACCATCGTCTTCACGGGGTTGATCGTCCCCAGCGCGTTGGACACGTGCGCGAGCGCCACGATCTTCGTCCTGGACGTCAGCAGCTTTTCATATTCTGCGAGCTCGATCTCCCCCCTGTCGTTGATCGGGATAACGCACAGCTTTGCCCCCTTCTCCTCACAGAGGATCTGCCAGGGGACGATATTGGAGTGATGCTCCATCGCGGAGATCAGGACTTCATCCCCGGCCCCCACAGCAGTGCGGCCGAAACTGTGCGCCACCAGGTTGATTCCCTCGGTCGTGCCGCGGACGAATATGATCTCCCGCTGGTGCGCGGCGTTCAGCAAGTGCTGCACCTTCACGCGCACACCCTCATAGGCCTGGGTGGCGCGCTCGCTCAGGTAATGGACGCCGCGGTGGATGTTCGAATTCTCTTCCTCATAATACCGTATCGTCGCGTCGATCACGACCTGGGGCTTCTGGCTCGTCGCAGCATTGTCGAAGTAGACGAGGGGCTTCCCGTTGACCCTCCGGCGCAGCAGCGGGAAATGGTGCCTGCATCCGCGGACCGCCTCAAAGCGCTCGAGAAGGTCCCGGCCGGCCTGGTCGGCGTTGCCTGTCATGGCGGACGTACCGGCTTTGCCGGAATGTACGGTTGTCGTGTGCATCAGACCTCCAGGTTTACCCGTCCCTGCCGGAGACGGGTATGAAGAAGGACATCCAGTTTCTCACGGAGCGCGTCGACGTGCACCCTGTTGATCACGTCGGTCGCGAAAGCGAACGTCAGCAGATCGCGCGCCTCGGTCGCGCCGATACCGCGTGCACGGAGGTAGAATACCTGCTCCTCGTCAAGCTGGCCGACCGTGGCACCGTGCGTGCATTTCACGTCGTCGGCGAATATCTCGAGCTGGGGCTTCGTATCGATCGTCGCCTCATCCGAGAGGAGGAGCGTTTTGTTCGTCTGTTTCGCGTCGGTCTTCTGTGCATCCTGCCGCACGAATATCTTCCCGTTGAACACCCCCCGGGCGGAGCCGTCCAGGACCGCCTTGTAGAGCTCGTGGCTCTCGCAGCGCGGCGACGCGTGATCGATGACGGTGTGGTTATCCACAAGCTGCGTCCCCGTGGCGACCGACAGCCCGTTGAGCGTGCACTCCGCATGTTCCCCCTGGAACAGCGCGCTCACATTGTTCCGCACGAGCGCACCGCCGAGGTTGACGGCATTGGATGTGAACGACGCCTTTCCCTTCAGCGAGATCAGGGTCGTCCCCACGTGGTAGGAATTCAGGTTCTCCATCTGCAGCGTGTCGTGCTCGACGCCCCCCCCCTCCCCCACGAAGATCTCCGTGACGGCGTTTGTGAGGTACACTCCGGGACCCCGGCCGCTGTACGTCTCGACAACCGACAGCCGGGCGCCCTTCCCCGCGATGACGAGGTGCCGGGGCTGCACAAGCAGCGGCGTTCCGCCGGTTGAGGCGAGAGAGAGTATGTGGACAGGCTCCTGGAGCGTGACACCATCGTCCACCCGGACGAACGCCCCGTCAACGAGGAATGCCGTGTTGAGAGCAGTGAATGTGTCCCCCCCTCCCCGTGCGGACGCAAGGTACCGCTCTGCCAGCGCAGGATCGCGCGCAAGCGCGGCCGCGAGGCTGCCGATACTCACACCCGGGAGAGACGCGGGGATGGAAGAGAGCCCGCCGGAGAAATGGCCGTTGATCAACACAAGGACGATCCCGCCGGTCCGCCCGAGGGACCAGGGACGGAGGTCAGGCTCCGTGACGCCTGATTCCTCGCAGTCGAAGGCAGGCTGGAACTGCGTCGCTGCGATCGGCGACACGTTCGTGAACCGCCATTCCTCCTCGGCGGTTGTCGGGAACCCCTTCGCGGCAAACGCCGCAAAACCCGCGCGACGCAGGGCATGGAGGGGGCTCTGCGATGCCCCGTTGAGCCCCTCCTCAAATCGGGCGAACCTCCCTGCGTACCAGTCCTTTGTTTCTGTGGATGCGTTCATTTCGATCCTGCCGCATGCGCGTCCGCCGGCACGTCTCCGGACTCTTCCCTGATCCAGTCGTACCCCTTCTCTTCGAGGACGAGCGCGAGCTCCTTCCCCCCGGATTTCACGATCCTGCCGTCGATGAGGACGTGGACGAAATCAGGGACGATGTAGTTCAGCAGGCGCTGGTAATGCGTGACGACGACGACCGCGTTTTCGGGGGAACGGAGCCTGTTGACCCCTTCCGCGACGATCCTGAGCGCGTCGATGTCGAGCCCGGAATCCGTTTCATCAAGTATCGCGAGCGTCGGGTCGAGGACCGCCATCTGGAAAATCTCATTCCGCTTCTTCTCCCCTCCTGAGAACCCTTCATTGACGGGCCTGTTGAGAAGGCTCTGATCGAAATCGATGACTTTCATCTTCTCCTTCACAAGGGCGATGAACTCCATGGCATCGAGCTCTTCGATCCCGCGGTGTTTCCGGATGGCATTGAGCGCGGCTTTCAGAAAATACATGTTCGTCACCCCGGGGATTTCCACGGGGTACTGGAAGGCAAGGAACAGGCCTTCGCGCGCCCTTTCTTCCGGAGAAAGGCCGAGGAGGTCTTTCCCCTGATAGAGGACTTCCCCCTCCGTGACAACGTACGCCTCCCGCCCGGCGAGGACGCCGGCCAGCGTGCTCTTCCCGGAGCCATTGGGCCCCATGATGGCGTGGATCTCCCCCTTTCCGACGCTGAGGTTGATCCCTTCCAGTATCGCGTTTCCCTGAACCCCTGCGTGCAGGTTCCTGACTTCAAGCAGACTCATCTGGTTGTTCTCTCCATGTTCGTTGAATGCGCAGACTGCACCGGCTTCACCCGACGCTCCCCTCGAGGCTTACGCCCAGGAGCTTCTGGGCCTCCACGGCGAACTCCATGGGGAGCTCCCGGAACACCTCCTTGCAGAAACCATTGACGATCATATTCACCGCGTCTTCGGTCGAAAGCCCCCGCTGTTTGCAGTAGAAGATCTGGTCTTCGCCGATCTTCGACGTCGACGCTTCATGCTCGACCCTGGCGGTGGTGTTCTTCACCTCGATATACGGGAATGTGTGCGCCCCGCACCTGTCACCCAGAAGGAGCGAATCGCACTGCGAGAAATTCCGCGCGCCGACGGCGTTCCGCTTGACGTCGACAAGTCCGCGGTAGGAATTCTGCCCATGCCCCGCCGAGATCCCCTTGGAGACGATCGTGCTTTTCGTGTTCTTCCCGATATGCACCATCTTCGTCCCCGTGTCCGCCTGCTGGCGGTTGTTCGTGACTGCAACGGAGTAGAACTCGCCCACGGAGTTGTCCCCGATCAGGAGCACGCCGGGGTACTTCCAGGTGATCGCGGAACCCGTCTCCACCTGGGTCCAGGAGATCCGCGAATTGCGTCCCGCGCACTTCCCCCGCTTCGTCACAAAATTGAAGATCCCCCCCTTCCCCTCCCTGTCTCCCGGATACCAGTTCTGCACCGTCGAGTATTTCACCCGGGCATCGTCCAGGGCGACGAGCTCGACGACGGCTGCGTGAAGCTGGTTCGTGTCCCGCATGGGAGCCGTGCACCCTTCGAGATAGCTCACATACGCACCCTCGTCCGCGACGATGAGCGTCCGCTCGAACTGGCCTGTATCCGCGGCATTGATGCGGAAATATGTCGAGAGCTCCATCGGACAGCGGACCCCTTTCGGGATGTAGCAGAACGAGCCGTCGCTGAAGACCGCGGAATTGAGTGCCGCGAAAAAATTGTCCCCGGCCGGGACGACGGACCCGAGGTACTTTTTCACGAGGTCGGGGTGTTCGCGGACCGCCTCGGAGAAGGAACAGAATATGATCCCGAGCTCGCCGAGTTTCTCCTTGAACGTGGTGGCCACCGAGACGCTGTCAAACACCGCATCGACTGCAATGCCCGACAACCGCTCCTGCTCGCCGAGCGAGATGCCGAGTTTCTGATAGGTCTTGATGAGCTCGGGGTCGACTTCCGAAAGGTCCTTCGGACGGACCTTCGGCCGCGGCGCCGAATAGTAAATAATGTCCTGATAGTTTATCGGCGGGTAGCTCACGTTGGGCCACGCGGGTTCCTTCATCGTCAGCCAGTGCCCGTAGGCCTTCAGCCGCCACTGGAGCATCCATTCCGGTTCCCCCTTTTTCGAGGAAATCAGCCGGATGATGTCTTCGTTCAGCCCTCGCGGGGCGGCATCGGCTTCGATATCGGTCACAAACCCGTACTTGTATTCCTGGTTTGCGAGCTCTTCGATATTGCTGGTCTCTGTGCTCATGGCGTCACGCTCTCTCCTGTTCCGGGGCCGGCTTCGCCGCCGGCGGGCGGGCAACTGCAGGAGCCGGGCCCGCGGGCCGCGCCGCCGGCTTTGAAGATGGAGTGCGGAATTCAGGATAGTGCAGGGCCCAGCTTTGCCGGTCTATCGCGACCAGGACGCCTTCACGCTCCAGCGTCGATACAAATTCATGCGCAATCCGTTCCGACTCCGGATACCCCGCCTTGATCCCCTTCCGCTCCAGGAAGAGTTGAATCCCGTACTGCATGTCCCGGAAGAAAATATTCGACTGATGGAAGAGGGGGAATCGCGATTTCAGAAACGTGAGCACCTCCGTACGGTGTTCCAGGACTTCCGCGGCGTGTTTCATTGTGCGAGTATGCCTGTGTTGTTAGTGGACAGATTCCGCACTGGCCCTGCTCATCTCCGCATTCGGGCCCGTGTGCCGTCCGGGTCCCCGGACAATTTTCAGGACGGCCTCTTTCACTCTGCCGATCGCATAGTCGATCTCTTCCCCGGTGGTGAACCTGCCGAGTCCGAACCGGAGCGAACAGAGCGTCTCCTCCCGGGTCAGTCCGATCGCCCTGAGGACGTGCGACGGTTCGGGTGACGCAGTGCTGCAGGCAGATCCGGAGGAGACCGCAATATCCTTCATTGCCATCATCACGGCATCGGCTCTCGCTCCCGGAAAAAGCAGATTCGCATTATGGGGGAGGCGATGTGCGGGATGCCCGTTCACTCTGGTCCCTTCGAGAGCCTCGCTCACCCCGGCGACGAGGCGATCACGGAGCCCGGAAAGCCTGCCGGATTCTTCAGCCATGACGGCGGCCGCAATCTCGGAGGCGACGCCGAATCCCGCGATCCCCGGCACGTTCAGCGTCCCGGGACGGATCCCTCTCTCGTGCCCCCCCCCGTCGAACAGCGGCACAAGGCGGATTGCCGGGCGCCCACTCCTCACGGCAAGGGCCCCGACCCCTTTCGGCCCGTACATTTTGTGCGCGCTGAAGGAAAGGAGATCGATATGCATCGCGTGCATGTCGACGGGGACTTTCCCCGCAGCCTGCGTGGCGTCGGTGTGGAAGAGGGCTCCGTGTTCGCTGCACAGCGCCCCGATTGCTTCAAGAGGCGCGATCGTTCCGATTTCGTTGTTGGCCGCCATGATCGAGACCAGGATCGTGCCGGGGGTCATCGCGCGCCGGACATCTTCCGGATCCACGACCCCGTGCCCGTCCACCGGCACGCGGATCACTTCGAAGCCTTCCTGCTCCAGACGTGTGCACGTGTCGAGCACTGCACGGTGCTCGGTCGCGGCGGTGATGATCCGTCTTCCCCGGTCGCGGAGTCCCCTGGCGGCACCCTTCAGGGCGATGTTGATCGACTCCGTCGCTCCGCCGGTGAACACGATCTCTTCCGGGAGGCCGCCGATCAGTGCGGCAACCCGCCGGCGGGCCTGCTCGACCGCCGCCTCAGCCCGCCAGCCGAACTCGTGCTGTGTGCTCGATGCATTCCCGTACACCTCGTCCATCAGCGGTGTCATTGCGTCGATGACGCGTCTGTCGACGCGCGTCGTGGCCTGGTTATCGAGATAGACCGGGATATTCATCGCCTCAGACAATCTCCGAAAGGTTCATCGTGCTGAATGCGCGCTCTATGTTGGCCTGCACCTTCGTGAGAGGGGACTTGATCGTGCAGACGGTAAACACGTTACAGGTCTGCGGCCCTTCCGACAGGCACTGAACAATCGCCTGTCGCGTCCCCTCAATAGCGCTGATGATAAGAGAGACGGGTATCTCGACAGGCGGCTTCGCAAGCGCATATCCTCCCCGCATTCCCTGGTGGGACGTGATAAGCCCCGACTTGGTCAGTTTCTGCAGCACCTTGGAGAGAAGTTCGTAAGGGATGCCGTACGTGTCGGCGATCTCCTTCGCCGTCACGATCTCGCCCGCCGGCTTTGTTGCGATATGCCGGATGGCGATCAGCCCGTATTCAACTTTTTTTGAGAGTCGTATCATCTCGTGCGCCCCTCCTGATGTTTCCCACGCACACCGGCCCCCTTCCTGATTCTCCCCGGGGAGTCAATATACGACCGTACTGGTCCAATTTCAGCTCAAAAAAAAGGAGCTTACTCTGTCATCTGAATTATGAACATATCCCATCGCCATAGGAGTTCCCCGTGGCCGTACAATATACAACTCTCCCGTCGCGTTGTCAAGAAATATGGTGCACCGGGGCTCAGATCACGGAGTCGACGAGTCCCCTTTGCATTGTTGCGGCCTTTTCGGTATTTTCTCCACGCACAATTCCAGAAAGCCATGCTTGCCATCGAATCAGACGCCCTCTCCAAGGTCTACAGAAGCGGCATGTTCCGCCGGCAGGAAGTAACCGCGCTCACAGGGTTCTCCATCCAGGTGGAGACGGGACAGATATTCAGCCTCCTGGGTCCCAACGGCGCAGGGAAGACCACATTTATCAAAATGCTCCTCTCGCTGGCTGCCCCGACATCCGGAAGCGCTTCCGTGCTCGGACGCCGCCTGCCGGACGTCCGGGTAAGAGAAAAGGTGGGATACCTTCCGGAGAACCACAGGTACCCCGGCTACCTTACCGGGGAACAGGTGCTGCGGTACTTCGGCGCACTGGGGGGAGCACCTTCCGGCGCGCTTCCCGGGCGCATCGCCACACTGATGGAGCTTGTCGGCATGTCCCAGTGGCGGACAATGAAAGTAAAGAAATATTCAAAAGGGATGATGCAGAGGCTGGGGCTTGCACAGGCTCTTATCAACGATCCGGAGATCATATTTCTGGACGAGCCGACGGACGGAGTCGACCCGGTCGGGAGGAAGGAGATCCGGGAGATACTGCGCGACCTGAAACGGAGGGGGAAGACGATTTTCCTGAATTCACACCTCCTTTCGGAAGTTGAACTCGTCTCCGACAGGGTCGCGGTACTCGACAAGGGGCACCTCCTGAAGGTGGGGACCGTGGACGAGATGACCGCAACGGGACAGGCCTATGTCATAGGGATCACGGGGACGCTCCCTGATACGGTGACCGTGGCCGCGCGGGCATTTGTCATCGGGCTCTCGCAGCAGGGGGAAAATGTGACGGCGGAGTGCAGAACAACTGCCGAGCTCAACCAGGTGATCGACCTCCTGAGGAGAAATAATGTGGAGATCACGTCCGTCACGCGCCAGCGGAGCACACTGGAGGAGTCGTTCATCTCCCTGATCACGGGGGAGGGCCGCCCGTGAAGATCATCACGCTCGTGCGGGGGACGATCAGGGAACTTGCCGCCAAGGCGACGCTCTACGTCCTTGCGGGGATATCCACGCTGATGCTCATATTCGCCGCCCTGGCCATCGGGGCCGATTCGACCGCCGACGGGATGTCGATAACGTTCTTCGGAAAGCCGGCTTCTCCGCCGGTCACGCATGACACGCTTGCGGAACTTGCCGGGAAACTTGAAGCGGGATTTGCGGGAGGTCTGTTTTTTGGCGTCGTTGTCTTCGGCGTCTTGGGCACCGCCGGGGTGATCCCCGACGCGCTCGAAAAAGGGACTGTCGACCTCTACCTTTCAAAGCCGATAGCCCGGTGGCAGCTCCTCCTGGGAAAATACCTCGGGAGCGTCGCGGTCATATTTCTGAACATCCTCTACTTCATCGGCGGTCTCTGGCTCATCGTTGGAGTCAAGGTGGGAGTCTGGAACACCCAGTTCCTTCTCAGTGCCTTTCTGCTGACATATGTCTTCGCCTCGCTCTATGCCGTCGTCGCTTTTTTCGGAGTCGTCTCCAGAAATATGGCGATCGCGATCATCGCGGGGATACTCTACCTCTTGCTTGTTGCCGGACCTCTCGAGAGCCGGCAGACCGGACTCTATCTTCTTTCGGAGAGCGGTGTCTATCGGGGAATTCTGGACGGGCTGTACTACCTCTTCCCCCAGATCCCCGCGATGGAATCGGGCGCCATACACCTGATCTCGGGCGAGCAGGCACTGGTAACCCCCTTTGCACAGTCGCTCCTCTCCGCGGGAGGGATACTCGGCCTGGCGGCATGGCTCCTGCAAAGAAGGGACTTTTAGACGGTTTTCTTCTCCCCCCCAGCCAATTGCTTCGCTCCCCAATTCTCTTTACATTGTGGGGATCGTCAGCGCCGGCGGCCCGGACTCACATTTTCCGCGTCCCTCCACGCCGGCACCTTCTGCGCAGTCCATTCCGTTCTCTTCAACCCCGGATCCTTTCCACTTCAACGCCGGGCCCCGGGGCCGCGGCGAAAGCGGCGCGCTCCGGCGGCGGACGGATTATTCCCGGGACATCAAGGATCAGACAATGGCTGAAAAACTGAAATTCGAAGACCTGGAGTCGTCCATCACCAACAAACACAAGGGGGACGACAAGTTCCAGGCGGTGGGAGTCATCGGGCTGGGCGTCATGGGACACGGCATCGCCCAGACCGTTGCGGGGGCGGGGATCGAGGTGATCGGCGTGGAAAAGAACGCCGAGAGCCTCAAGGCTGGCATCAACGGGCTCTCCAGGGCGATGGACATGGAGATCAAACGGTGGGGCATGACATCGTCGGAGAAACGCGCGATCCTGAGCAGGGTCCGCGGCACGACTGACCTCGCGGAACTGCGGGGCTGCGACATCATCATCGAAGCGGTCGACGAGAACCTCGAGCTCAAGCGGCAGCTCATCGAGGCTTTCTACTCGGTGGGGAAGGAGGACGCGGTGTTCATCTCCAACACCGCCACGCTCTCTCTGAGCAAGCTCTCCCAGTCAAGCAGGCGCGCCGACCGGATTATCGGGATGCATTTCCTCAATCCCGTGCCCCAGACTCCGCTCGTGGAAATCGTCCGAGGCATGAACACCTCCGACGAGACATTCCAGCTCGTGAAGGCCTTCGCACGCAGGATCGGCAAGACTCCGGTGGAGGTGTTCGAATACCCCGGGTTCATCACGACTCGAACGATACTCCCGATGCTCAACGAGGCCATGCATGTCCACATGGAAGGGATCGCCCGTGCCGAGGACATCGACATCGCCATGAAGCTCGGATACGGGATGCAGATGGGTCCCCTGGAGATGGCGGACACCATGGGACTGGACGAAGTCCTGATGTGGATGGAGACCATGTACCACGAGCTGGGAGAATCGCGGTTCCGTCCGTGCCCCCTCCTCCGCCGGATGGTGAGGGAGAGAAAACTGGGGAAGAAGGTGGGCGAAGGATTCTTTAAATACAACCAGGACGGCAAACGGCTATGAACATTCTCGTATTGAACTGCGGCAGCTCATCCGTCAAGTACCAGATGATCGAAGCCGGCGCCCGCAAGACGCTCACGCGGGGGAGCGTGGAACGGATCGGCATGAGCGGCGCGACACTCAGCAACCTGCGCGACGACGGGGACGAGATCCGGATCGCGGGAGAGATCGTCGATCATACACAGGCCATCGAATACATCCTGGCGGTCCTCCTGAGCAAGAACCACGGCGTCATCACCGACAAGGGGCAGATCCATGCCGTCGGCCACCGCGTGGTGCACGGGGGGGAAACGTTTTCGGGCTCCGTCCTGATCACGGACGAGGTCATCAAGACCCTCCGGGATAATATCGAGCTCGCGCCCCTCCATAACCCCCATAACCTCCGGGGGATCTCGGCGTGCGACGTGAGCCTCCCGGGCGTCCCCCAGGTCGCTGTCTTCGACACCTCGTTCCACGTGAATATGCCGAAGAAGGCCTACCTGTACGGTCTCCCCTATTCGCTCTACACGCAGTACAAGATCCGCCGGTACGGGTTCCACGGCTCCTCCCACAGGTATGTCGCTGAGCGCGCCGCAACTATGCTCTCCAGGGGAGCGGAGACACTCAGGCTTATCACATGCCACCTGGGGAACGGCTGCAGCATGGCCGCGGTCGACCGGGGAACATCCGTGGACACATCGATGGGATTCACGCCGCTGGAGGGACTCCTGATGGGAACGCGCTGCGGCGACATCGATTCCTCGGTGATACTCTTCGTGATGGGGAAGGAAGGGTTGACGCTCGGCGAGGCTACGACGCTGCTGAACAAGCACAGCGGGCTGCAGGGCATCTCGGGCATCTCGAGCGACATGCGCGAAATCGTTTCCGAGATGAAGAACGGGGACAAGAAGGCGACGTACGCGTTCGATGTGTTCACGTACAGGATCAGGAAATACATCGGCGCCTACACCGCGGCCATGGGAGGGCTCGACGCTGTCGTGTTCACCGGAGGGATCGGAGAGAACAGCGCCGAAGTACGCACCGCCTGCTGCAGCGGCATGGAGTTCTTCGGGATGTCCGTCGACGAGTCGCGGAACTCCTCGGCGGAGAAAGAGAAGTTCATCTCTCCCGACGGAGCCCGGGCGCCGGTCCTCGTGATCCCGACCAATGAGGAACTCGTGATCGCGATCGATACGATGCGGATCGTCAAGGAGAAGGGACCGGTCAGCCCGCGCTGAAGCGTACCGCCCCGCCGGTCCCTTCCAGGAGCGCCGTGCGGAGGTCCCCGGCGCGCGAGCGCCTGATCTCGATCTCCATGTGGACCTCGATATCGTAGCGCGAAGAGGCGATGCGTCCCCCCGCAACGGAGACCGCGCGCATGACGGGGCCGACACAGGCGTGGGGAAACGAGACGGGGAGCAGGTCACAGACGTACACCGACAGGCGCTCACCGGCACCGATCGCTAGTTCCGCCGACCGCCGGTAGGCGCGGGCGAGACCCGCCGCACCGAGTTTTGTGCCGCCGAAATACCTGGCGACCACCACCATCACGCCGGTCAGCTCCGCCCTGTCGATCGCGGCGAGTATCGGCTTCCCCGCGGTCCCCGGCGGCTCGCCGTCATCGTTCGCCCGGAACTGCATGCCGTCCGGACCCAGGCGGTACGCAAAGCAGTGGTGGGTGGCGTCGAAATACTCCTTCCTGACCTTCCTGACAACCTCATCGCATTCCTCCTTCTCCCGCACCGGGACCGCCTCCGCCAGGAACCGGGAGCCCCGGACCGTCAAAGCGCCGCGCGCCCGGGCGCGGAGCGTCGTGTATTCATCGATGCCTCTGTCCACGGAAGTCGCCACAAGAGTACCCACGGAAATACCGCACCGGCACCCGCAGGAGTATCACAGGAGTACCTCAGGGGTACCATAGACATTTTGAGTCTCTTATGCAATTCGCTTGCGTGTCACATCCCGCTTCTGTATCTTCCTCCCCTGACAGAAACCGGGCATCATGATGAAGATCGGCATTGTCTGTTACCCGACGTACGGGGGGAGCGGCGTCATTGCGACGGAACTGGGGAAAGCCCTCGCTGCGCGCGGGCACCAGATCCATTTTATCAGCTATGCGCAGCCGATGAGGCTGGATGAATACCTGGACAACGTCTCTTACCACGAAGTGGAGATGGCGAGTTACCCGTTGTTCGAGTTCCCTCTTTACACCCCCGCGCTCGCGAGCAAGATCGTCGAGGTGGCGCGCTTCGAGAAGCTCGACCTTGTGCACGCTCACTACGCGATCCCGCACGCGATAAGCGCGTACCTTGCGCGGGAGATCCTCCGGACGCACCTGAAGGTGATCACCACACTGCATGGAACCGACATCACTCTCGTCGGACTCGAACCGAGCTTCCTCCCCGTAATGAAGTTCAGCATCGAGCAGAGCGACGGCGTAACGGCGGTCTCCCGATTCCTCCGTGAGAAGACCACGACCAATTACAACATCGACAAGGACATACGCGTCATTCCAAACTTCGTGGACACCGGGAAGTACCGCCGTGTGGACAACCCGGAGGTCCGGGCGAAATTCGCCCCGCCGGAGGAGCGTGTGCTCATCCACGTATCGAATTTCCGGCTTGTCAAGAGGGTTCAGGACGTGATCAGGATATTCGGTGAGGTGCGGAAGAAGGTCCCTTCACGCCTCCTGCTCGTGGGGGACGGCCCGGAACGCTCCGCCTGCGAGATCCTCACCCGTGAAATGAACCTCCAGCAACACGTCCGTTTCCTGGGAAAACAACTCGAGCTCGTGCCGATACTGTCGTCGGCCGACCTGATGCTCATGCCGAGCCAGTCGGAAAGCTTCGGGCTTTCCGCGCTCGAGGCGATGGCCTGCGACGTCCCCGTCATCTCCTCCAGCGTCGGCGGGCTCCCGGAACTACAGGTCCACGGGGAAACGGGATACATCGCGGAAATCGGGGACATCGACCGGATGGCGAAATACGCGGTCGACCTCCTGACAAACGACCTCAAACGCCGGCAATTCGGCAGGGCGGGGCGGACCCGTGCAGTGGAGAATTTCGATGTCAGGAAGATCGTCTCAATGTACGAGGAGTACTACACAGAATGCCTCGGCGCGGGACCGGCCGTTGCCGCGCGGGCGTAAAGGATAACGGGAGAAGTGAGCGCAATGATGGATGTCGTACGGTGGCCCAGGCCGAAGAAGCCGACCCTGGATGAGCTGAAACGGATGCTCAAAAGCGAGGGATTGGAATCAGAGCTTTACGCGGACGGTCCCGGCGTGAAATACGGGCGGCACAAACATGATTTCGATGATTTTGTCGTCATCGTTGAAGGGAAGATGAAGATCGCAACGGACGAGCACGAATGGACGCTCGGTCCGGGTGACAGGCTTGACATCCCGGCGAACACAAACCACCGCGCAGAAGTCCTCGGCAAAGGTGATGTCCGGTACCTCTCGGCCGCGAAATAAGTCAGGTCCCCTCCTCCCCCCCCTTTCCCTCTCCGGACAGTTCGGCCTCCTTCTTCCTCTGACGCGTGAGCGCGATCCGGAGCACGATGCGGATCGCGAAGAGCGCGGCCGCGGCGTAGAACAGCGGAGAGTACATCCTGGGAGGGACGACCTTCGCCACGACAAGGACGAGCATGAGGGTCATGGCGCCGATGGCGATGAACCCGTAGATATCGACCCCCCTGGGGTTGAGCATCTTCCTCTCCTGGATTGACTGTGATCAACGATGGCGCCCGATGCGCCGTTTCCGGGCGCCGCAATATACCCGCCGAGCTGAAGAAGAGCAAACCCCCGCACTCAGTCCAGGACCGTATCGATGATGCCTCCCCCCACCACATCCTCTCCCTCGTACAGTACGACGGACTGACCGGGAGTGATGGCCCTCCGTTTCTCCATGAATTCAACGCGCAAAGAGCCATCTCCCGTCTCCACTGCCAGGGCGGCTCCACCCTGGTCCCTGTACCGTACCCTCGCATCCACGTTGAGCGGCGTCCTGCACTCCGCGTACTTGACCATGTTGAGGTTTCGGGCGATCAATCCACCGTGAAGAAGCTCTTCCTTCCTGCCGATCTCGATGCGGTTCGTCCCGGGATCGATCCCGGTCACGTAGAGCGGTTCCCCCCCCGCAACGCCGAGCCCTTTCCTCTGCCCGATTGTATAGAAAGGATACCCCCTGTGCGTCCCGACGACTTTCCCGTCCATGACGACCTCCCCCCCCCTGACACGATCCTCCAGCCCGGGAACCCGCTCCTTGAGGAACCTCTCGTAATCGTCGTCGGGGATGAAACAGATCTCGTAACTCTCCCCTTTCCCAGCCACCGGGAGACCGTAGTCGGATGCGCGGGCGCGCGCCGCGGCTTTCGTCATTTCCCCCAGAGGAAACATTGTCCGCGCGAGAGACTCCTGCGTCAGTCCCCACAGAGCATACGACTGGTCCTTTGCAGCATCCCGTCCGCGGGAGATCACGTGCCTCCCCGTCCCGGGATCGAACCGGACGCGCGCGTAATGCCCGGTCGCGACCCGTTCGGCGCCGAGTGCGTCAGCCTTTCTGAGAAGCTCCTCCCACTTGATCTTCCTGTTGCAGATCACGCAGGGGTTCGGCGTCCTGCCGCTCAGGTACTCGCTGACGAAGTCGCCAATGACTTCGCCGGCGAAAGGCTCGCTGAAGTCCAGGACGTAGTGCGGGATTCCGAGCCGTGCAGCCACTGCGCGGGCATCCTGTATCCCGTCCAGTGAACAGCAACTGCTTTCATTCCCTGTGTTTCCTCCGACGTCTTCGTACCGGTATGTCTTGATCGTGAGGCCGACGACGTCGAATCCCTCCTCCACGAGGAGACCGGCGACCACGGAAGAGTCAACTCCCCCGCTCATTGCAACCACCACCCTGCTCTTCGTGCTCACTGTATCACCCGCTTCAGAATGAACATATTCCAGTCATGCAGGGGTAATATACGAAACGGGGAAGAAACCTCAAAAGCCGCGGGCGCTGGCGGATCAGGCGATCTCTCCTGCGTACGCGAAGAGGGCCGGCGTGCCGCCGGTATGCCAGAAGAGGACTCTCTCCTTCTTTGTGAATTCTCCCCGGGCGATCATGTCGATCAACCCTCCCATCGCCCTGGCGGTGTACACCGGGTCGAGGAATATTCCCTCGAGCCGGGCCAGAAGCCGGATTGCTTCCCGCTCACGGGGTCCGATTACTCCATACCCCTCACCCGCATACCGGTGATCCAGGAGGACCTGAACTCCTTCGGGCACCAGATCCGGGGCTCCAAGGAGGCGTGCCGTCCCCCGGGCGATAGAAATGATCTCGACGGGAAGCGCCCGTTCACGCTGCTCCCCCTTCTCCACGCAGACGCCGAGAATCCTCCCCGTGTAACCGAATGCCTGCGCCCCGGCGATGAGCCCGGCGTGAGTGCCTCCCGAGCTCGATGCAAATACCATCGCATCGACAGGGATCTCTTCAAACGGGAGCTGGGCTTTGATCTCGGCCATGGCCATGACATAGCCTGCAGCCCCGAGAGGGGAAGAACCCCCGTACGGGATCAGGCAGGGGTTGAGTCCCTCCTTTCTGAGCGATGAGGCGACATTGTCGAGAGTTTCGCCCCGGCGATCGGACCCTGCCCAGTGTATGCGCGCGCCCAGGAGTGTATCAAGCAGGAGGTTCCCCTGGCGCATTGAGGGAGCAGCACCTCCCAGAACGAGGTCACACCGTTTCCCGGCTTTCGCGGCGGCCGCGGCGGTCTGCCTGCAATGGTTTGATTGTGCTGCCCCCGCAGTCAGGAGCGTATCAGCGCCTCCGGCCAGAGCTTCGGCGACGATAAATTCGAGCTTTCGGGTTTTGTTCCCGCCGAAGGCAAGCCCTGTCATATCGTCCCGCTTCATCAGTATGCCAGGCCCTCCCAGATACGCCGAAAGGCGTTCGAGCCTCTGGAGGGGCGTGGGTATGTCCGCCAGCGGGAACCTCGGGAGTTCGCGGAGGATAACCTGGCGCATGTCGATCCGATCAGTTGTCAATCCGGGGCGGGTGTATCGCCGGTCTGTGGGGCTTACTGTACTTAAAACCTCTCCGAAAATCAAGAATGGATTTTCCCGCCTCGGATGTTGAACCGCTCCCATGTCAGGGGAGACTGATATCGGCCTGGACGCCGATCTGCGCCGCACACATCGCGGGTGTTTCACGGAATGGTTCAGTGCCGCTGACCGATGCCTCCTTCACCGTGGCCGCGTACCTGATTGCGATGTCCGCCCAGAGTGCGGGACGGCATCGGAGCCGTATATACCAGCGGAGCCCCCGCCCGTAGAGCGGGGGGAGGGAAAGCTGACCCGGCAAACCCGACTCGTAATCGTAGAGACGCGCACCGTATCCGTCGGTGTGGAAAAGTGAGAACCTGGCATCGCAAGAGACGCGGGGGAGTGGTGCGAACACGATGCCGCCGCCGAGGAGCACTCCGTGCAGAACGTCTCCACCCGCTTCCAACGCCCTGACATATTCCATGACGGTGGAAAACGCAACGCTCTTCCCGGCACGGCGCGATGCCTCGCATCTGAAATGATCCTCTCCCGTCTTACCCCCGCTGCGCACCTCTCTTCCCCAGGCGTCCTCCGCCGCCACCTGTTCGTACGAGCTCTTCCGGGCGCAGCGTACAGAGAGTGTCCCTCCGGAAGGGATCACGGTCTCACCCGACATTGCCATTTCAATACCTCTCCGGGGGATGGGGGTCCGTGCGTCCGGCCAGGGGTGTTCGAACGCGTCGACATAGCATTCCAGGCGGATTCCGGTGGAGGGGAGGAGCCGCAGGGCCGCAGAGGCGCCTCGTTCGTTCCTCGTTTCGCCGTTGTCTCCCTCCCCGGAGGCGTGAAGATTGTCATAGGCCGGTTGATAGTCCCTGCAGCGTATCATGAGCATCTGTCCGGCGGCGGAGACAAGCGTCATGCTCCCCACACACGCATGCGCCCCCCCCTTCAGGAATGCACATTCGCCGGACAAAGAGAGGAGTCCCACTTTTCCGCTCACATCCGCCCCCCACGCCTCCAGACGATTCCCCGAAAATCGCATCCTGTCGGCGGGAGTAAACGACCTGTCGAAGGATGCGCGATACGCCGTGCATCCGGCAGTGAACGCTCCCGGAGACGAGTACTCGGCCCGGACGCCTATCAAATGCTCCCGGAGTGCGTCTTTTTTGGCGATGCTCACTGCTGTCGAATACTCACCGCGGAAAAATCCTGTCGCTTCCCCACCGCTGTCCACATTCGCGCCGTACGACCTGTCGGAGAAGAAGAGCGCTCCCCTCAATTTCCCGATCACGGAGACCGCGATCGCCATCCCCCGAAGGAACCGGGTCTCGTCCGTGGAACGGTGCGGCGCTATCGCCAGCCCGTCCCCGGGGCGAAGACTCCAGGAATTTCTGACTGCGGTGGGACCCCGCCAGAGGACGAGCCCCTGGCCTGACTCCAGTTCGTAATCGCCGGCCAGAAGTTCGGTGACGCATCCAAGTCCCCGGAACGACGCGTACCCGGAGACAAGAGCTTCTTCCGTCCGCTCTCCCGCCCCTTTCGCGAAGAGTGCCCCCGCTTCCAGTCCGCCGGGCTCCTCCACGACGAGCCGGGAGGTGAACCGGAGGGGGGAGCCGGGCGTCGATGGATCGGAAGGCGAGTCCTCGATCCCCCGGGCACGGAACAGGACGCGACGCCGGGCGGATCCGCATGAGGATTTCCCTCCGGCACAGACGAACGGAACGAGGGCCCGGTACAGACGCTCCCCGCCTCCCCCGATTGTCAGAAGCTGATCCGGGAACCGGAATGTCCCGCCGTCCGCTCTGAATGCAAGGACAGCCTGAGCACCGGAGAGAGTGACGCAGGGAATCGAGAGAAGCTCTTCCAACGTGATGCTGTTCAGGTCATAGGGATGCAGCTGTCTCCAGTCGAGGGCCTCCATCAGCGCTGATCCGTCCGCATCATCCGACAGTTCTCCGGTCAGCTCGATGGGGAACCGCTCGTCGAAGTCCGCTCTGCGTGCGACGGTATCCTGCACCAGTACGGGGAGGAGAATCAACGTGAGGAGGGGGGGAAACGCCACGCCCTATGGCCCTCCCAGCCGCAGGGAAAGGCCGAAGCGGTGAGTAAACCCGAGTTCCTGATGGCGGGAGAACGCATACTCGATGTCGAGGGGGAGGATGCGAACGCCGACCCCAGCGGAACAACTCGAAGGATCCGTCGAAACCCCGGCCCGGAGGAAGAGGAGGTCTGCGACAGAAAGTTCGGCCCCCAGACGGAGTTCCGCGGGGAAACGCGGATCTTCGGCGATGTCACATGCAACAAGGAAACCCCCCGGAGGTGCGTACGCCAACCCCGCCTGAAAAGTCCTGGGGATGCTCTCCCGGGATTTTCCCGGGGAGGGGGCATTCCAGTTCAAGGCCGACGCCCCGAACTGCAAACCCGGGACAATCTGCCAGAGGACCCCCGCGTCGAGTCCGGCACATGACCCCTGGCCGTATCCGGGAATGGAAACGCTGTTCAGCGTGACCGTTCCCCCGACCCGCACTCCTTCTCCGCAATCGTACCCGCACGCTGCTCCAAGTGTGACTTCGCGGTAGAGCTCGTACCCGTAGCGGAGAGCGGACACCGAGGCTGTGAGCCGGCCGAACGGTTCGGCATACGCACACGCAGTCCGCCTGAGTTCCTGCAGTCCGAACGGAGAAGGAGCTGTGGAAACAGCGATTATCCTGACGGGCATTCCGGCCAGGGCGGCCGGGTTCATCAGCGCCCCCCAGACATTCCCGGCGATCGCCGACCCCGCTCCCCCCATCCCGCAGGCCCGGACGCTCTCGGGTTGTCTCTCGAACGCACCGGAGGATATGCCGGCTATCCCGCACACCATCGACAATACCGTCACACAGAGGAGCCAGTCCCTCACGCTCCACGCCCTTTTCTCCCCGTCCTGATGTGATACAACCGCATGCCGCGGTTTTCCGAAATGGGAGAAGCGGGCCCCGGCCACGCCAAAGGGCGGCGCCGCAGGCCCGGTCCCGCTCAAGAGCAGCGGGACCTCAGCCACGCCAAAGGGCGGCGCCGTGGCCTCGGCTTGACCCACTTTGTCAAAACGCGTATATTGGGCTCACTCCCACAATCATGGTGTCAGTCGATGAATACCATCAGGTCAGCAACCATCGTGGTTCTGCTCGTCCTCCTTGCGCTCGCTTCACCGGTTTCCGCCCAGCAGGTCGATGTCACGGTGCTTGTCAATTATGAGGCGATCCCCACAACCAACAAGGATCTCCTCCGTGATTTCGAAAACGACGTGAAGACATATCTGAGCAACTATAACTGGGGTCCCGGGAGCCCGGGCGACAAGGTCAAATGCACGGTCAACGTTTTCTTCCAGAGCGTCATCGGGGACAACCGGTATTCGGCGCAGGTGTTCATCGGGAGTCAGCGGGAAATCTACAAGTCCGCGCAAAGCACGGCGGTCGTCAGGCTCTTTGACGGGCTCTGGGAATTCACCTACATGAAGACCAGGCCTCTCAATCACAACCCGAACACGTATGATGACCTGACGAGCTTCCTCGATTTCTACATGTACCTCGTCATGGGGTATGACTTCGACACGTACGAGAGGCTCTCGGGGACGCCCCTGTTCCAGAAGGCGGCCGACGTCGCCAGCCAGGGGAGATCAACGGGTGAGAAGGGATGGCAGCCGGCGACTTCAGGATACTCGCGGGCCCAGCTGATCGACGAGCTCATGAGCACGACGTTTCAGCCCGTCCGTGCGGCTTCATGGTATTACCACTTCGCCGGGCTTGACTCCCTTGCGCTCAACAGGGATCGCGCCTCGAAGAACATTCTGTATGCCGTGCAGCTGATCGCCGACGCAAAGAAAAACGCCGATCCCCGGAATGTGGTCATCAAGTCGTTCTTCGAAGCAAAGGCAAAAGAGCTCGCTGAAATCTTCGCCGACTATCCCGACCCCTCCGTGTTTACGTTCTTCTCGAGTGTCGACCCGAACCACCAGCAGGTCTGGGACGAAGCGAGGAACCGGCGCAAATAGACGGTCAGGCAGCCCGGTCTGAACGGGGCGATCCCAGAAGCATGTCGACGCGGGCTGCGACATCGTGCACGCTGAGGGCCCGCATGCAATGGGAACCGTACCGTTCCCCCGCCGGGAGCGTGTTGCGGCAGGCTGTCGGAGGGCACGCCGGACAATCCTCCCGGCTCTGCATCGTCCCCGCCTCTGTCTCGTCCGCGTAGATCTTCCACTCTCCATCGTCAAACCGCGGGATCAGGGCCAGGGAACGGACTCCGGCCGCAACTGCCAGATGGCGGGGGCCGGAGTTGTTGGAGACACAGAGCGCGCACTTCCGCAGGAGCGCTGCGAGATCAAGCACATCGGGCGTGATCACGAGTGGCGGCGGGTTCCCGCATCTCCTGTTCACCTCCCCGAGAACCTCGCTGTCGAAACTGCTGCCGGCCAGAATCACCGGGATCCCCCCCCGCTGCAGGTGGTCGATGAGGGCCGCGTAATTGCCGGGGGGCCAGATCCTGTACCCTCCGCTCGCACCCGGATGGATTGCCACGACGGGTTTCTCCTCCGGAAGCCCCAGCGAACGCCAGCGTGAGGCCGCCCGCTCGCTGTGCGCGGGGGAGATCACAACGCTCGTCCTCTGCGACCTGACGGTGGCGCCCGCCGCTTCCGCAAGCGCGCAGTAATATGCAAGCACCCCCCCCTGGCTCTTCTTATTCCGTATCCGGTGCGTGAGGAGCACAGAAAAGGACTTCCCCTCCTCCCCCACCCGC
>Ga0182011_10000980_pt1 | contig 25094 bp, 25 predicted proteins | sample 711E1DmetaG_FD_120481 | JGI IMG/M metagenome (GOLD analysis project Ga0182011, IMG submission 120481) | Permafrost microbial communities from Stordalen Mire, Sweden - 711E1D metaG | ecosystem: Environmental > Terrestrial > Soil > Wetlands > Permafrost | place: Sweden: Stordalen | collected...
CAAAAGGCCGTCAAAAATGTCACCAACATCATTGCGCCCAAACTCATCGGTCTCGACCCATAAGATCAACTGACCGTAGACGCCACGATGCTCAAGCTCGATGGCACCGAAACGAAGTCCAGGCTCGGCGCGAACGCGATTCTTGCCGTGTCGCTGGCAACCGCGAAGGCTGCCGCCGCTTCGCTCAACGAGCCGTTGTTCAAATACCTCGGCGGACCGAATGCCAAAGTGTTGCCTGCGCCGATGTCCAACGTCATCAACGGCGGCGCGCATTCGGATGCCCCGATTGATTTTCAGGAATTCATGATCATGCCGCTGGGCTTTTCCAGCTTCAGCGAAGCCTTGCGTGCCAACGTGGAAACGTTTCACGCGCTGAAATCCGTTTTGAAAAAGAAAGGTTTTAGCACCGCCGTCGGCGATGAAGGCGGGTTCGCTCCCAAGCTCGGCAGCGTGGAAGAGGCTCTGGAAACCATCATCCAGGCCATCAAGGACGCGGGTTACAAACCGGGCAAGGACATCTATCTCACGCTGGATCCCGCCGCATCAGAGTTTTACGACGGCAACGGCAAATACACGTTCAAGAAAAGCACCGGCCAGACCGTCAGCGGCGATGACCTCGTCAGTTTTTACACCAAGCTCGTAGCCAAGTACCCCATCGCGAGCATCGAAGACGGTTGTGCGGAAGGCGATTGGGCCACGTGGAAGAAGCTCACCGACAAACTCGGCGACAAAATCCAGCTCGTCGGCGACGATAATTTTGTCACAAACATGAAGTTCCTGCGGAAAGGAATTGACATGGGCGTGGCCAATTCGATTCTCATCAAATTGAACCAGATCGGCTCACTCACCGAAACGCTCGACTGCATCGAACTGGCCAAGACGCATGGCTACACATCGGTCATCAGCCATCGTTCCGGCGAGACCGAGGACGCGACCATTGCCGACGTTGCCGTGGCGACGAATTGCGGCCAGATCAAGACTGGCAGTTTGAGCCGGACCGACCGCGTGGCGAAATACAATCAACTCCTGCGCATCGAACAATTGCTCGGCAAAAATGCGGTTTACGCCGGCACGAGCGCCTTGCCGAAAGGAAGATAACATGCTGGGAGGGACGGCATGTTGCCGTCCCAAAAAAAATTGGGGACTGCGACACGCAGTCCCTCCCAAATTACTCCTGTGGATAAACCAGGAGTCGGTCGTGCACCACCACGACCAGATCGTTTCTCTTGTCGCCGGTCACGTCCACCGCCAGCGCCTCGCGAGGTTCCGGCAACGCATCCGGGCTGCCGCGAAACGTGTGCTGCTCAAAAACCTGCCAGCGAGTGGCAGGCTCCAGCTTGTGACTTGGATTGAAGCTGACAATATCGAGATAATTTTTGGCTGTTTCCAAAAATATGAGCTCCTTTCGCCCGTCATTGTTCAAATCACCCGTCGTCACATCATTCAAATTGCCGCCCTTAATCGGCGTGTCGTAACCGTCGAGCGTTTCAAATTCCCATACTTCACCCGCCAACGACAGCCAGGCGACGGTATTTTGACCCAGAAATGCAATGTCGGTTGTGTTCGTGTTGCCGAGCGCAACTGTCTGCAAGCCGTTGAAACCTGAAACCGGCAAGTCCACGTTGCGTGTCACCCCCCAAACGCCGGTTGCGTCACGCTCACATAGCGTCAGTTGTTTGTGTTCCCCATCGAGCAGAAAAATCGAAGGCATCCCGGCGTGAGCGTTGGGATTCGGCACGGCCGTCGCGCCAACGATGTGCGAATCGCTCCATGCGCCGTTGATTTGATCTTTTACGCGAAATACCCAGCCCGGCTGGTTGGTTGAACCGGGTGTTTTCATCGCCTTTTCAAGCACAACTGCGCGCACAAAGTTTTTCTGTGGCAGCAGCAATTCCGGCTTGCCATCGCCGTCCACATCCACCGATGCCAGCCACGGCTGTTCAATTGCGCCGCCGGGCGGGCCCACATCTTCCTCATCAAAATCACCCTTGGATTTTTGCAGCAGGACTTTGATTTTTTCATAGGGAATCAACACCACCAAATCCGCCAGCCCGTCTTGATTGACATCCTGAATGGCCATCGCGGCCGGATTGGATGTGAATTTTACGTTGAGCTTTTGCGTTTGTGTCTTGCCGTCAGCCGTGCGCGTCACGAGAAAACGCTGCCCATTCCGGTCCACTATGAGCGCAAGAGCCGGCTTGGAGCCGGGACGCAATGCGCCCACCGCCATGACAAGCGGCTTGCCGTCAATCGGAAGAAGGGTCGGAAATGGCAACCGGCCGTTTTTGTCAAACCGGGTCACTCCCACCGCGTTTTCATTCTGGCTCAACAGAAAAATTTCCGGTTTGCCATCAGCGTTCCAATCCGCCGCCGCGATTTGGCTCACACCGGCCAATGTCGGAAACGTATGCGGCTCGGCCAGCGAACCGTCCGGTTGCTGCAGATAAACAGAGATCTGCCCACTATCTGGTTGGGCAACAAGCAAATCCGGCCGGCCATCGCCATTCACGTCGGCCCAAAGCAAACCGCGTTGTGTCCCTTCCGCTTTTCTCAATGGCAAAATTTGAAATTGTCCCTGCCGAAATGCGACAGCCTCCGCTTCGCTGCGACTCGTCAAGCCGGATAAAACCTCTGCGGGCTTGCGAACGAACTGCGAAATTTCCGCACGACCGGAATTTTGGGCGAGGGTCACGACATAGGTCTTTGCGTCGCCCCCCAGATTATCCGCACAATACGAACGAATCGGCTGCGTTTTGAAATAAATTTCCGGGCCAAGCTGGCCAGTCGCGTTTTGCAACCGGAAACGAAACGGCGTCGGGCTGTCCCAATCCACCAGCAGCAGGTCCTTTCGTCCGTCGCCATTCACATCAATGATTTGCGCCGCTTTGGGGGTGCCCGAATAGGGGATTTTTTGCGGTTCGCCCAGTGTGTGATCCGGCAATTGCGGCAAAAAATAAAGCGAGCCGTTGTCGCCAAGCAAAACCAGGTCTGTGCGACCGTCACCGTTTAAATCACCTTCAGCCAGCGCGTTTGCGTTCATCTGTCCATCCTCAATATGCCAGCGTTTCGGATCACTCCAGCCATTGGTGCCTTGATTGTAAATCACTTCGAGGTCTTTGCCGTCACCGTAAAAGGCAATGTCAGGACGACCATCGCCGTTGAGGTCGGTCACCACCATCGCGGCGATGTGTTCGTCGGCGGGAATGGACTCAATGCGAAAACGCGAGTCGGGCGGCAGTTGATTGATGTCCAGCGGCTGGGGTGGATTCGCGGCGGCGGCAAGGTTTGTTTTGCCCGTTTGATTGTAGAGCAAATTGATTTTTGAGTGCAGATTGTTGACGACGATGAGATCGTTCAAACCGTCGCCGTCCAAATCTGCCGCGTGCAACTGGCCGATTTGATCGTCGATGGGATAAGATTCATGAGTGGCAAAATTGAAACCGTTTGTCGTGCCTGCGCCATGAAGAACGAAATGAAAACTGAAAAACAACGCCGGCAAAATGGCGCAACGCGAAAATTTCATGGCTTGCATAAATTATCCACAAACTGCCGTTCACCGAGGTTTTTGGCGAGTTTATTCACCTGCGGAAAAAAACATGACACCTCTTTGGGAAATTCAGAAAGTATTGGCATATGACATGCTCCCGTGGAGACGGGCTGTGACCCCGCAAAAATATGATCCCAGCGGGAAACAGGCGTAGATGTTGTGATTTGGTCTGAAATGTCGTGTTTTGGTCTATAATTTGGCTTATACAGGTTGACTCACTGTGGATAATTGCTTATGTTTAGTCGACGTAATATATGAGTCCTGACGTTTTAGGACAGACTAATAATGGGAAGACTGGCGGTAGCAAGACCGTTGGTTGGTCGAGGCGGTTTGTTCTTTCTGCGGGTGGCATCTTACTGATTACCGGCTTGGCCAAAGTGGTTAGCGCCTTTGGAAAAGCGAAGGTTTTGGGAGTTACCGATCCCATCTTTGGAGTTTCATTTGGCTATCTCATGCTGTTAGTGGGTACTTTGGAACTGGTTGTTGCGGGCATTTGCCTGTTCTCGAAAAGGCAGAATTTGAGTCTGGGGCTGACAGCCTGGCTGGCAACCAGCTTCCTGGCCTATCGTATAGGCCTGTGGTATGTGGGCTGGCAACGGCCCTGCAGTTGCTTGGGCAATCTGGCTGATGCGCTGCATATCCCGCCTAATGTTGCCGACGGAGCATTGAAAATCATCCTCCTCTATTTGTTAATTGGGAGCTATGGCAACCTGTTCCGTGTTTGGAAACCCAGAGCGCAGGTCAACCTGAATCTGAAGGGAGAGAACGCATGACAAAGGCTGGGAAAATAGTTCATATATTCCCCTCTGAACACCGATGCGCCTCACCATGGGTTGCGGGGAGCATTGCAAATCCTGTTTGCAGTTTCAACGCCGCGTTCTTTTTGAGACTCGTTCGCGCGGTTGCGGTTTTCCTTGCGTTGCTCCCGGTCGGTCAAATCGGGCGGGCATCGGATGCGGCGACGAGGGACAACCTGCCTCCTTTCACGGCGAAGGGCACCGTCCTGACAGAAGTGTCCCGGTTAGATGCAGACAGCACCAATATCTTAATGAGCATTGAGAATGAAGTATTCTTTTCTTACAGCAACGGCTGGTGGCGGATCGAACTTGAATACAAGAGCGGCAGTTTTCAAACATTTGCGGGTTCTGCCATGGATGTTTCCCCGAAACAACTGGCCGGAAACCTAGTGGACTGTAGGAATATTCCCGATGGGATCCGCTATGTCGTTACCCACCGCAACGATCCGGACCGCATTGGCACAACCAATATATGGAAGATGGCGCTTCTTGAGTCTACAAAGTTTCCGCCGCCGGAAAACAATGATTTGTTCCTCTGCTGGCTGACACTGTGTCCGAATCCGGCGTTACCCCTCATTGACGGCAACAAAATGCGGCGACTGATTTCAGTTGGTTTCCTCAAAGACCCGCATAATCAGGGGGAATACGCTCTCCAATACCTCGCTCCGGACAATGTCTTCCTTTCGAGATTGTGCATCACCAACGACGGGACGGTCCCAATGCATGATGGAACACTGATGAAACTGCCCGCCCCCTATGACAAGGGGCATCTTGAATTCGAATACAAGGTTCTTGAAACCACCAACTGGCATGGGTTGGCATTTCCTCTGCACTCGGTGCTTCACAAGTATGATCCAATGTCAGGCGCAACCAATCGGGATGATTTATTTTCATCAGTAACGGCGCATCTGAACATAGATTCGATTCAGGCCGGTGCCGAGTCTCCCTGGATAGATCTGACGAAGTCAACGTTGGTTGCGTCAGACAACCGCCTGCCACATCCGCCGGGGCAGATGCCCACAAGATACGCGATCACGAATGATCAATGGCCTGCGGCGACGAATCCGGTGCTGGTTAAATTGGCCGCCGCTTATAATGCCCATTATGTTCCTGCAAACAGTTCCAGCGCCGAGATGACGGCCAAAAAACGGCTTGTGGTGCTGACGATCATGGTGGCTCTGACTTTGGCGCCTTTGGTGATTTTAATTCGGTACAGAACAACGACAAAAATAAACAACAACAAAATACCATGAAAACATTAACAAATATGAGTAAAATAAGGTTAATCGGCGCGCTCTTGGTTATGTGTACCACGGCAGCGTGGGCATCATGCTGGGGCGTACAGGCTTATCAGTGTCTCAACTTCATCAACCTCTCGTCTTCTTGCAATAATACACCTCAATGCACGGAATGTGACAATCTTTGTGGGCCGTGGTGCCTGCGGTGCGTCCAGGTATCGACAGGAGGAGCCCATGGGTGTTACATAAACACGGGGTACGTAGGGTGTGTCCACGAGACGTTTGTGTATCAAAACCATTGTGGTAGCATTAATCCTTCCTGCGGATCTTTAGTGTCGGCTGGGGTGTGGTTTGATGGGGTTTTGCTCCCCTGTCAGGCGGAGCTTGTGGAAGCTTGTCCAGAGCGTAACCAGTAATTGAAAGATTCAAAAGAGTCGGCGCGCTGGGAAAGCACAGAAAGCGTCCGCCCGTGGCGGTAGTCATCTTACAGGGGTTTCCCCCGCGGGTGTGTCAGGGGGGGGTGTGGGGCATAACGGCTGCGGTGTGGGTAATTCCGTTTACTCCGCTGGTTGGGGCGCCACCCGATGCCGGTCGCACCGGTTTCCGGCCAATCGGGGAACAAAGCGGCTCCCCGGATACCCTGACAAATCCATCCTTGTGTGGCGGCAGGGTTGTTTTTTAATTTGTCGCGGCAATGTGTGTCGGGAGCATGACATTCATGGCTCGTCATGAAAATCATAAATAAATTTTTTGCCGGAGAGATCAAGCCGGACACAGTGGTCATGGTCGAGCTGTTTATTCTTCTCTCGATAATCCTGTATTGGCCGATCACACCATTTCAGTATATCTACTATGACGACCCCGAATGGATTTTCGGGAACCCGATCGTTCTGGGGGGGCTGTCATGGAAGTCGTTGCATTGGGCAATCGCAGGGATTGTCAATTATACTTGGTGCCCATTGACCAATTTTTCGTTCCTGCTTGAATCGGTGATTTTTGGAGCCCACGCGGCAACAAGCCATTTGATTAATTTCCTCCTTCACCTTGCAAATGTCCTGCTTTTATTTCGCTTTGTTCAGATGCTGATTGGCCAGAACTGGCGAGCGGTATTGGTGGCGCTTCTCTTTGCCATCCATCCCATGAACGTCCAAACCGTCGCATGGGTTTCGGAACGAAAGGGGGTTTTGAGCACCCTTTTTTTGCTCCTGATGCTGATTGGTTATTTGAAATATGTGAAGGCGCCGACTTTGAAAGGTTATTGCCATGTTCTCATCTTCTACGTTCTAAGCCTTACCTCGAAGCCGTCGGTGGTGACAGTGCCGCTGGTGCTTCTGTTGCTTGATGTGTGGCCGCTGGCACGAATCGGCCTCAACCGTGGGAATCTCATGCGTGTTTTACTTGAAAAGATTCCTTTTCTGATGCTGGCGCTTGGCGACGCGGCCTTGGAATACAGGTGTCAAAGCACGGGCGGGATTGCCTTATATTCCTTTGCGGTTAACGTGCAAACCGCCATCATCGGGCTTGCGCGCTACGTCGCAAATCTGATTTGTCCCATCGACTTGAATGTATCTTACTTCCATCCTGCCAATTTTTCCAAGATCCCGTGGCCGGAGTCCCTGGTCATCATGTCCGCCTGTTTGCTGCTGGTGATTAGTCTGATTGCCTGTTTCCTGTGGCGCCGGGACAAGGGGTTTGCTGTGTGCTGGATAATGTTTCTGGTTTCGATAGCACCGGTCATTCAATTGATTCCGGCGGGACACATCTATATGGCTGACCGCTACGCTTATGTGCCGTACATCTGGCTGTTCATCATGATGGCCAATGGGCTGGGGCTGTTGATACGGGGAACAGCGAGCAGAGTGACGGTCACGGCGGCCGCCATTCTTGCCGTCGTCCTGTTGACCTGCGTCAGCACGCGCCAGGTGGCCACTTGGGAAAACACTGTAACCGTCTTCAGCCGCGCGTTGGCAATAGATCCAGACAACCCCGTAGCTCACGCGAATGTGGCTGTGGGTTACAGCCTTGACAAAAATCACGAGCAGGCGATTCAGCACATCGAAATTGCGCTCAAGCTTGAGCCTATGTCTGTTGTGGATCACAGAATAGCCGCAGAAACATACTTGAGAGCCGGACAACCCGTCCGGGCGGCGCAGTATTATCAAAGCGCGTATGATACTTGCCCATCGCCTGACAACATGGCTTCTTTCGCATGGTTGCTGGCAACAAACCCGAAAGTGAGGAATCCGGAGAAAGCATTGGGGCTGGCACGCCAGACTGTGGCCGTAAATCCATCAGCCGCAAATTGGGATATTTTTGCCGCCGCCCTTGCCGCATGTGGTAAATTTGAGGAGGCGGCCCAAATTGAAGGCCGCACGTTATCCGGCAGGGGTTCGTTGCCGGTTTACTGGCAGCACCTGTCACTATTCCAGGAACACAAAATGATTACCGTTGAGTAAGGCCCGCGCGAAAAACAGGCTATTATGAACCTCCCAACCTTCAACTACTTCATGTCCGGCCTGGCAGCGCTGGCACTCTGGCAATCCAATGCGGCAGGCCAATCGTTCAGCACCGAAGGAATACTGGGCCATTGTTCTTATATCCAGGACATACCTGGTAAAGAAACGCAGTATAAGGTCACGATACATGTCAAATCTCCACAGTGGCAGGTCCGGATCGAGCCTTTGGCAGGCAACGGCACGAATGGGACTGTTTCCAGGTGCACAGCAGGTTATGATGGTGAAACTTTTTACGTCGTCTCCGTCGGAAACACCACGGAGGACCAACAGTCCAACGGGCCGGAAGATGCCTCCCAAATGCCGGTGGGCTGCGTGGGTCCGGATTTTACGGGGATAATCTCTCCGCAGATGGGGGCAGCCTTTGTCTGTTTCAGCTTTGTTCCAGACAGCCGGAATGCCCTTCTCACCGGCAACGAGGGAACCTGCATCTGGCACGATCCGCTTTTGATCAGACACCACGTGAAGTTCAATGTCACCACCCAGACACATTCGGCACAGTCACTGGTCGAGAGAACCGTGGTGTGGCAAAATGACGGCAAGGTACGATTCGAGGATGACAATCGAAAACTCCGGGAAAAACCCTGGCCGCCACCCTACGACAAGGGATACACAAACGCCGTTTATACGGCTACCCTCACCAATATGAGCGGCACGCTCATACCGCTGGCCGCGACTCTTACAACTTTTATTCCGGATTTCGTTGCTGACAGCGGCAATGGAAAGCTTTTAATAGATGAGAGTTATTCCTTGCGCGTCTCTCATATTTTTCCGAGCTGCCAGATTGCAGAATTCAAACCGGAACTGCCGCCCATGACACGTGTGATTGATCTACGCTGGATAAATCGGGACCCGCGATTTTGTCCAACCAGCGTGGTTACAAATGGCGGGCCATGGAAGGTTGTTTCGATGGATGAATTGGCGAACGAATATGGCGCGTTATTGAATCAGAACCGGCTTCGGCATTCTGGAATACCATGGACAGGACACCAAATCCGGATACGCCGGCAAATTATTGCTTTGACAATTATCATGGCGGGCATCCTCATCGGTCTTGTGGTGAAGAGGAAGCGCTCTTAGTTATAGAAACCCCGGCAGTTCAAAATCATGGCACAGCCCAATTCAGGCGGCGGCTCCGATACTGCGGTGGAAATCAGCTTCGTCCTGCCCTGCCTTAATGAAGCACTCACGATCGGACAATGCATCAAAGAGTGCCTGGCCACCCTGCGTTCTTCCGGTGTTCATGGCGAGGTGGTCGTGGCCGATAACGGAAGCACCGATGGGTCGCGGGAAATCGCCAGCCAAACCGGCGCGCGGGTCATTCAAGTGCCAACCCACGGGTATGGCAGCGCGTTGATGGCTGGCATCCGGGCGGCCAGGGGGAAATATGTCCTCATCGGCGACAGTGACATGAGCTACGATTTTTCTCAAATGCCGCGTTTTCTGCGGGAATTGGAGCACGGCCAGGATCTGGTTGTGGGTTGTCGAATGCCACGGGGTGGCGGCACCATCCAGTCCGGCGCGATGTCCTTTCTCCATCGCTGGCTGGGCAATCCACTGTTATCATTTCTTGGCCGGCTTTTCTTCCGAGTCAAAATCAGTGATTTCCACTGCGGCATTCGGGCTTTTAGACGGGAAGCCATTCTGGGGCTGGGATTGCAAACAACCGGAATGGAATTTGCCACGGAAATGATTATCAAGGCAAACCTGGCCGGGCTTGAAATCGGACAAATCCCGGTAACACTCCGGGCGGATGGCCGGAATCGCTCGTCTCATCTTCAAACGTGGCATGACGGCTGGCGGCATTTAAGGTTTATGTTGCTTCATGCTCCAAGATGGCTCTTCCTTTACCCGGGGTTCATAGTGACAGTTTTCTCAATCATCATCTTCACTGCGTTGCTTTTCGGGCCGGTCATGGTTGGAGGAGTGCGGTTCGACACTCACACCCTCCTGGTTGCGACCGTTGGAATTTTGGTGGGCTTTGAAATCATGCTGCTGGGACTTTTTTCGGAAGTTTTTTCCCGCCGCCTGGGTCTATTACCGCCCAGTAAATTATCCGGGAATATTCTTCGAGCGGGCCCCTTTGAAAAGGGGCTTCTCGTCGGGGGAATCGTATTCGCGGGGGGCCTGCTTTGTCTGCTCATTGCATTCTTGAAATGGAAAAGCGTTGATTTTGGAGATTTAAGCTACCCTGGCGCTCTTCGCCTGGTGGTTTCCGCCGTGACCGGCATGTCCCTGGGCGTTGAGATTATCTTTGGAGGATTTTTGCTGGCGGTTCTTGATCTTGGCACCCACGCCCAATCGAAACATGGCAAGTGACGACAGCCAGGTTGATTTTCCCTGGCTGAAGTCTATTGAAAACCGGCAGTCGCTGCGTCATTCATCTCACGCCCCCTGCCTGATGCCTGCGGAAGAATGACGCCGCCATGATGTTTCTATTGTGAATTTGCCGGCGCGCTCTTTTCGTCCAGCAACTTTTCCAAATCCGGGTTGTGCGGCTGGCCTGCGGCGAGCGCCTTTTGATAATGCCAGCGCGCCAGTTCCACCAGCGGCGGTTGCTGGCTGATATAAACCACCGCCAGATTGTTGTGCGCCGCGCCATAATCAGGATTGAGCTGAATCGCCTCGCGTAACGCCGTTTCCGCCTGCGCGCGCAACCCTTTTTGCGCCAGCGCCACTCCGAGATAATTTTCAATGTCCGGATTTTGAGGGTCCAGTTTTGCCGCGCGGCTCAATCCATCGAGCGCTTCATCGTATTTCCCCTGGCTGAATTTGACCCGACCCAAAATCGTCAGGTTGTAAGCATCGTTTGGACTTTGCGCAAGCGCCTGTTTGACGTGTTTTTCCGCGTCATCAAGTTTGTTTTGTTCCAATTCAATCGCGGCGAGGTTGGCCAGCGCCATCGGATTATTTTCGTTGCGCCGCAAAATTTCCTGATAATCCTCCTCCGCCTTGCCGTATTGTCTCGCGGAAAAATAATTCTGCGCCTCTGCCACCAGCGAAGCCGAGCCATTGGGCAATTCGCGAATGGACTTTTCCCCCACGACAGGACTTGCAGGCGATTGCGGCGCCGATTGCCTGAACAAAGCCAGCTCCTCCGGCGTGTAAGGAATCGCCTGCGCCTCGTCCGCAGCCAGACGCGCGCGCAATGTGTCCACCTGCTGCGCCAGTGTTTCAATTTGCGCGGTGGTATTCCCGCCTTTGCGTTCGCGAAGTTTTTTATTGGCCTCGCCCAGCTTCACCAGCAAATCATCACGTTCCCGTTCCAACTCGCGAACGCGGGATTCATTTTCACCCGGACGCGGTGCGGCGGCTGAAACCGGTGACGACTTCGCAGCCGTGGTTTGCAATTGTTTGATGCAATTCTCCAATGCCATTTTTTCCAACCAGCTCACCGACGCCTCCGACTGCAATTTGGCTATTTGCACCGATGCCTTTGCCAGCTCAACATCATTGGTATTGCCTCTTTCAAGTAAACGCGCTGGTTGGGATTTCAAGCCAGCCAACTGCCTCTTCAGCAATTCATTTTCCTCGCGCAACGCCCCGGTGGCAGACGCGCTGGTCAGCAACGATTGAACGCGCGTTTGCAATGCCTGATTTTCCAGCGTCAGTTTGTCGGCGCGCGTTGTTTGTTCAGCCAGTTTTTGGTTCGCCTCGGCCAGAGCCTGTCTCAATGGCTCGAGAAATTTTGCATCTACGCCCGCCGCCACCGTTCCGCCATGCCCCTGCGCCAGACTTACTTTCAATAAATCATTCTCCTTCATCAAAAACCGGAGTTGTTCCCGCATTTGAGCCACTTCACGGGGATCCACCGCCGCCGGTTGGGCCGCCAGCGCCTCCTTGAGCTTGGATTGGAGCGTCTCATTGTCCACTCGCAGTTGTTTGATTTGCTCGTGCAGCGCACCAAGTTGCAATTCGAGTTCGGTGGGTGGAGAAGTCGCCGGGGCCGACTTGGCGGACGGCGCTGGAACCGGCGCCGCCGGTGAAGGCGCCTCGTTTTGCCGGGTTGCCGGCAGTTTGCCAGTCGTTTCGGCAATTTTTTCGGCAAGATAACTCAAGCGAAAGTCGACGATTTTGGGACCCCAATCCGGAAAAGCCTTCTGAAATTTTCCCAATTCATTTTGCGCCTCGACATAATCAGCCAACGCCCGGTGCAGGTTGCCGGAATTTTCGAGCATTTCCGCCTGTTGCATCAGGGAGTAAATGACGACGTATTGGTCGTCGGGAGTTTGTTGTGCGCGCGCTTGCGGCAGCAAAAGCGCCAACACCAGACCCACAAACACGACAGGATGTTTCATGCCGTCAAAATAGCCCAATGGAATATGGTTTGGCAACGCAGACTCGCGCGTTGTTGACCCGCTCAATCTCTTTTGCTATCGTTTTGCAATCTAAAACGCGCCATGAATACCGCGCTAAGCCAGCATGTGCTCGTGTTGAACCGGTTGTGGCAGGCGGTCAATGTCTGCACCGCCCGGCGCGCTCTCGCGTTGTTGTTTCAGGGCCAGGCGCAGGTCGTTGTCAACGCTGACGACGGATCGTTTCACACGTTTGATTTTGACGAATGGCGCGATCTTTCAGAAAACACGCCGCATGAGGAATATGTTCACACCATTTCGTTCCGCATCCGCGTGCCGCGAATCATTCTGCTGCTGGCCTACGACCGGTTGCCGAAAAAAGAAGTCAAGTTCACCCGCCACAATATTTTTGAGCGCGACAAAAACACCTGCCAATATTGCGGCCGCGCGTTCGACCGGAAGGATTTGAATCTGGATCACGTCATCCCGCGCGACCGTGGCGGCCCGACATCGTGGGAAAACATCGTCTGCTCATGCGTCGAGTGCAATACCCAGAAGGCTAATCGCACGCCGCAGGAGGCCGATCTGCACCTCATCCGCAAGCCGAAACGGCCGAAATGGCGGCCGTTCGTGCAGATTAACTTCAGTCTGCACCGGCATGACAGTTGGAAACATTTTATTGACCTCGCCTACTGGAACGTTGAGTTGGGCGAGGATGTCACATAGTGGATGGCGGGGAACCTACGTCTTGGTGGAAGTCTTTGCAGATTCGATCAGCTCCCAAAACTTGGGATTTTCCTGAAGCGCCTCATCTTCGCCGGTTTTCAAGCCGGAACGGAACAGAAAGTCTTTTAACGTGTGGCGGCTAAGAATTCGATGGACGAGCACGCCCAATTCATGCCGCTCAAAATAGACGCGGTAGTCGCCGACGCGAAAACGATGCAGAATGCGTCCGCCCCGCTCCAGTTTGCCGAATTCTTCCAACTCCGCGCCACGCACTTGTTGTGGCAGGCCGCGAAACTCTCCAAGGATTTGCAATTGAAGTTCCTTGGGCATTTTCCCCAGTTCAGCCGCGCTGATGGGGGTAAAAATGATTTGAAATGTATTCATGGAGTTGAAAGTTGAGTGTTGAACGTTGAAAGTCAAGCAGGTGATTTATGCAACGACTTGCGCAAATGCCATAAACATCGTCCGCGAAGGCGACCGCCTTGCGCCAAGCCTCCAATTTTTCAAAATTAAACATCAGCTTTTCAAATCTTAACCTTCAAACCCGTTCAACTTTCATCTTTCAACTGTCAACTTCCAAAAATTGGTAGCGCGTACGGGAATCGAACCCGTCTTTCCGGATTGAGAATCCAGCGTCCTAACCGATAGACGAACACGCCAATAGAACCATCCTAGCGAAGCAGCGATAACTGTCAATTATTGACGCGGAGTCACAGAGAGACTCTGTCCAGAAGTCAGAAGTTGGAATCCAGAATTAAAATCAGAGACTCCTCACGTCGTCTCCTACAAAGAGGAGATGGAAAAACAACTTATTTGCGGCGACGGAACAATAACAGCGACAGCCCGCCCAAACCCATCAACGCACATGTCGCGGGTTCGGGAGCCAGTGTCAGGGTGAAACTGTGAAACCCGTTTGAATAGGGTTCTGGGTAAACATCCGAGCCCGCTTCGCCTAAAATCAGCGAGGCGACTTCCGATATCCCAATTTGATCACCGGGAGTTATGCTCGCCGCTGCGTAAGAACCCGCAGATGCCGTCCACACCAGCAACTCGTAATAGTAAGTGTCACCGGGCGCGTTTCCAAGGGCAGTCGGCAGCGTTATTGTCCCGTAATTGACATATTCCGCCCCAAAACCCATTGAAAACGTCGTCACCGGACTGATGGCAGTAAAACTGTCCCCTGCCCCGGTGGCAGAACCGAACAGTTCGGCGCTAAAAGCGCTCCCAGACACTCGTGTGATGCCACCGGATTGAAAAACAATGCCATAATTCGTATCCACATTGTAAGTGAAGAAATTAATCTGCCCCTGGCCGAATGCTGCGTTATATCCAGCAAGCAAAAGCAATGCCGCAATCGCCCCACCGACCACTGACTTTGTCATCGTCTTTCTCACAACCCGATAAAGCTTATAGTCCGGCCTCATTTAGTGGGCGGGACGGGTATTTGTCAATTATTGGGTTGGGTCGATATGACTTGCAATCTTGATGGGGCGAACGTCCTCGCGCCTACACCGCCGTAGCGGCTTCGTCGCCGCGAAGGCGCGAGCCGGAGATTTTGGAGTGCGCGGACGCGTCCGCGCTTTAAGTTCCCCGACACAAGTGTCGGGATAAGAAAGCGGCGACAAGTCGCCGCAGTCCACAGCTACCGCCCGTCCTCTCCACGACGACAAGTGGTTTTTGGCGGCTTCTTCCGTAGCGCAGGCCCAAGCTTCGCCGAGGCGAGCGTCTCGCCTGCATGGGTAAATGGGAAATAAAGCTAAAGGTGCAGCCGGGACGGCTGCGCTACCTCGCTGAAATAAAAAACCCGCTCTTGAAACCAAGAGCGGGATAAATGAGAACAAACCTGCTTATTTACGACGACGGAACAACAACAGCGAAAGCCCGCCCAAACCCATCAACGCACATTTTGTTTCGGAGGGGCGAGCTATGCGAGTCCTTGTATCGAAATTCCGGGAATGATGGCCTCGTATAACTCGGCCCTCCGATTTTGTGCTAATGTATCTCCAGGAGACGTTCGCCCTGTTCGAGTTGGCTCACAATGGCAGGCAGCAGCGGCTCAAGCCACATGCGCAGCGCGCTGTTGGAACAGTTGCCGATTTGCAGCCACACCACCTTCGGACTGTTTCGACTCCGCTTCGCCCGGACGGCAAAATCTTCATCCTTGGTCAAGATGACAGTCTGATTCGTCAGGGCATACTGCCAAATGGGATCGTCTTCAGCCTCGCGCAGACCTACTTCTTCGACGTGTTTGGCCTCATGCCCTGCTTCCTCAAGCCAACGAGCCAAAGCGGGTGGAAGTTTGGGCATCAATAAGAAATCGCACTCAAAAACCTTATGAGGCGGCCGTCACGAGCACCGGATAATTGACCTGCTCGGCGACATATTCCAGACAGGCCCGGATGTCCTCCGGTTGAAGATAGGGAAAATCCCGGAGAATTTCAGCTTCAGACACGCCCGCCCCCAGCATCCCCAGCACGTCCTTGACGCGGATGCGCATACCCCGAATGCAAGGGCGTCCGCCGCATTGTTTGGGGTTGAAGGTGATGCGATCCGTATATTTCATACCTTATGCAATATCCCCTTATTACCGTTTTAAGTAAAGAAAGTTTTAGGAAATAAATAAAAGTTTGAGTCGCGCGAAGGCCGCGAGGGTTGCGATGGATATTTAAAGGAAAATTTCTTCTTCATGCACTTCGCGTTCTTCGCGCGACAAAATGGTTCATTCCGTGAAAATCCGTGCAATCCGTGTCTAGCCGGTGAACCGCCAAGACACAAAGACGCAAAGGTATAATGGCATGACACTGATTTCACTGATTAGAGCATTTCCAATAAAACTGTGGCCTGCTTTGAAAGCGGAGACGGAAAATTCCGCGAGGTTTTGGACTGCGGCAGTCCGCTGCCGCTTTCTTATGCGTCATGATTTCCAAAAGCGGCAGAGGGCTGCCGCACTCCACGACGACAAGCGCATTCACCAAATAAAAAACCCGCTCTTGAAACCAAGAGCGGGATAAATGAGAACACAAACTTATTTGCGGCGGCGGAACAACAACAGCGAAAGCCCGCCCAAACCCATCAACGCACACGTGGCGGGTTCAGGAACCAATGTCAGGGTTAAATTATTAAACCCGCTTGTGTTCAGCGGGAAATGATTGGAATCTCCACCTAAAATGATTGCAACCGGTGCCGTTGTTCCGTATTGATCCCCACCGGTTATCTGTGCCAGAGCATAAGCGGTGGAATAATCCGAACCAGCACTTGCCGACCACACTGCTAACTCGTAGAAAAAAGTCTCACCAATCGAAGTTACGGGACTGGTAATCGTTATGGTAGTGCCATTATAACCGCCAGCACTCAACTGCACACCAGTGCTGGATCCGTTGAGAACAGTATAAATCCCACCAATTGTGGTAGAACCCAGCAAAATGGCGTCAAAAGCGCTACCTGCCAGCGTTACACCACCAGACTGAAACACCAAACCCTCCGCTGCATTTGTAGCATTGTATGTGAAGAAAGTCAGCTGCCCCTGACCGAATGCTGTTCCGTACGCACCAAGCAAAAGCAACGCTACAACCGCTCCACCGAGCGCCGAGACTCTCGTTGTTTTTTTCATGTTTTTATATATTTTGATGCAGCTTGTAGTTCAGTTAAAACCCTCTGGTTATTGCACTGTGAAATTAACAACCCAATTGGTCGAAGCCAGACGATTAATAAAGAAAGATTGTCCTACATTTATCGTCGGCTCACCACCAGAACCCCATCCATTGTAATAACTGTATGACACATAATTAGTACCCGTCCATGTGTATATCTGATCAAAATTTGCAACGGGGTATCCCAAAGTGGCGTGAATTGCCCCCGAGATAGGAACATTAAAACCTTTTAGGGAATAACCCGCTGGAACTGCATTGGTGAACGTTCCTTGCAAAACAGTTCCAACAAAGGTGTTGGTTATAGGACTTGGCCCCGGATTGTTGATAAATGCACCCTCGCCCGGATTCAGAGTAAAATTAGGGCTATTCCATCCGTTATAGTAGCTGGCTGTATCATATCCAGTGCCCGTAAATTTATATACCTGTGTGAAATTGGGAGGAGAAGGCATGATATTAGCCAACGTATTATTCGTTCCTGTCCCATCGTAATCCACTTGATTGGCAACCATGGAAAAACCGGCCGGAATCACCTGATTGATGTATCCAACCACATTTTGTGAATAAACGGTTCCACCATCTGCTTGTGAGCAGACGATTCCAATTGCAAGCGCGGCAGCCGCGAGGAGTAGTGTTTTAGTTCTCATATTTTAATTTAGTTAATTGTTACCGTGCGTGATGCAAATATCCTTCGTTCCCAAGAAAGTGTCAATTTTTTTTTGGCTTTTTTTGAACACCCAAAAAATGCCTCAAAATTGGCCAATTGCCAGGGCATAAAGGATTTTACCGCAGACCCGGCTTCGCCGAGGCGAGCCGATAAACACGGATAAGTTTTACTCGAATTTCGACACAAAGGCACAAAGGACATTTATCCGTAGATTACGCGGATTTGGGGTACGGTGACTTTGGACTGCGGCGACATGTCGCCGCTTTTCCTGCCCCCGACACTCGTGTCGGGGCAACTTAAAGCGCGGACACGTCCGCGCACTCCAAGACGCTGGCGCACTTTGTCAGACATCCAAAAAATCGCTTGCCATCGTGGAGTGCGGTGACGTGTCACCGCTTTTGCGAAATGAAGAGTGAAGAAACAGACCGTGACTGAATGAAGCCCGGCAACAATTGATTATTCATTCTACCTTCAAAAGCGGCGTCGCACTCTGTTTGCCGCCGTAGTCCAAGACGCTTTCGCGTGTTTCAGACACCACCGAACTTCGCTTGCCGTCTTGGACTGCGGTGGTCCTCCACCGCTTTCCCATCCGCGACGAATGCGAAAGCGCCAGATGGCTGGCGCAGTCCAAAACCTGGCGGCAGTTCGGTTGGCTTTACGTTGCCAGCCCAAGCATCCGGGCACAGACAGTTTCAATTTGCGCGAAACCGTCCTCGGGAAAAGCGGCAAGGCGGCGGGTGATTTTTGCGCGGTTCACTCCGGCAATGCCAAGGACATTCACGACGGATTCTTGTTTGAGCCACGCGGGTTTCGGAAATGGAACCTCGCATTCGCCGCCGCGAATCTCCGTGGTCATGGGAACCACAACGGACATGGCTCGTTCGACATCCGGACAGCGCACGGAAACGACCACGCACGGCCTGACTTTGGCGGCCATGCCCAAATCCACGATCACGACGTCGCCGCGATCAAATCTGATCATAATCAATCTCGGGCGCAGGGCCGAGTTTGTTCCATGTGTCGGCCACAATGCTTTCCCATGCGCGCGCCGGTGTTTTTACTCTCGGCGCGGGCATGACCCACCAGCCGCCCTTGCGGGCGATGACGAGATATTGTCGCCCTTTCTTCGTGCCGCGAATGGAAACACGGTTTTTGTCGTCCGCTTTGACCAGCGTGGTTTGCATGTGGGAAATTTCCCACAATGGATGCCGAAGGTCAACTGGTCGAAAATTGGGGTAGTGGGCTACTTTGCGAAATGTTTGGAGTTCCGCCTTCAGGCGGTCGCGTAAACGCGGAACTCCGAACCGAAATGACCCACTACCAAAATCGGCGGCGCTGGCGCGGATTACGCGGGTTTTTAGACACGGATTGCACGGATTTTCACGGAATGAATCACTTTGTCGCGCGAAGAGCGCGAAGTACACGAAGGAGAAATTTTCCCTTAAATATCCATCGCAACCCTCGCGGCCTTTGCGCGACTCAAGCTTTCAAATACCACCAAACCATACCATTATATCTCCGCGTCTTTGCGTCTCTGGGGTTAATTGATGTCAAAGATTTTCCCGACAGGATAAACAGGATGGACAGAGGTCGGAAGACAGAGGCCAGAGGGCAGATTTCTGACTTCGGATATCTGTCTTCCGTCTTCCGTCTTCCGTCTTCTGGCTTTCAGGCGGGGGATCAGCTGTTTTGCGTCACCATAATTTTCAGGGAATTCGCCGTTGGATGAGCAGCCAAGGCAACCGCAGCAGCGGTTTGTTCCAGTCCAAAGCGGTGGGTGATTAAATCGCGCACATCGAGCCGGCGTGAAAACACAAGGCGCGCAACTTCGTCTTGCAACGTAAAATCCGATGAGTAACTGCCGATGAGGTCTTTTTCATCAAGACAAATTGTTGAAAGTTGAAGGTTGAAGGTTGAAGGTTGAAGGTTGGAACTGCGTTTCGTGTGTGCGAACAATAAGACCTGCCCGCCGCCGCGCACGAGTTGCAGGGCTTGACGCACAACTTCATCGGATGGAACAGCAATGACAATCGCGTCCAAAGTCTGATGTCCAAAGTCCAAAGTCGCCAACGTCCGACTCTGGACTTTGCCTTGCATCTTGGATCTTGGACTTTGGACCTTGGACTTCTTGCCGCGGCGAAGCGCAGCGAAGACGGGTGGACCTTGGACTTGAACCGTCCATTTCGCGCCGAATTTTTTCGCGAGCCGCAAACGCGATTCAAGCAGGTCCGTCGCGACGACATTCGCTCCTCGCAATTGCAGCAGTCGCGTGAACATCAAACCGACGGGCCCCTGCCCGGCCACGAGCACGACATCGCCGCGCAGGATGGAAAGCCGTTTCACGGCTTTGAGCACGGTGTTGACGGGTTCAAGCATGGCGCCTTCTTCAAAGGAATTTTTGGTTGGAATTTTCACGACGCCGGGCAGAACGAAATTCATCACGCGGACGTATTCGGCATAACCGCCGCCAGCCGGTTCGAATCCGGCGGTGATGCCGGTGCGTTTGTAGGTTTCGCATTGCGCAAAGGCGCGGTGGCGGCAAAAGTGGCAATCCAGACACGGGACGTGGTGGTGCAGCGCGACGCGGTCACCGACCCTCACCCCGGCCCTCTCCCATCGGATGGGAGAGGGTGTCCGCAGGACGGGTGAGGGAAATTCGAGGTTCGTCCGATTGCCGCCGATTTTCACAATCGTCCCGGCGGTTTCGTGTCCAAAAATACGCGGCGGCGGCACGGTGCCATATTGAATCTTTTTAATGTCGGTCGGGCAGACGCCGCAAGCAGCGACTTTGACGAGCAGTTCATTTGCACCGACGCGCGGGACAGGCACGGTTTCAACGCGCAAGTCGTTCACACCGCGATAGACGACGGCGCGCATGGTTTTTGGAATATTGAACACGCGGGGATTTTAACCACGGATTATACGGATGGACACGGATTTTTTAAAGTTGTCCGCAGATTACGCGGATTCCACAGATTTGGGACGGAAATGCCGCTTGCCGTCGTGAAGTGCGGTGACACGTCACCGCTTTATCTCTGGCGCGACGTGTCGCGCCAAACCCAAAAGCGCGGACACGTCCGCGCAGTCCAAAATTTCCCGATTTGAAATTGGGCTTTGCCGGTTTATACTGCGCGGGTGAAAGAAAGGTGCAATCGCTGGCTGCCGGTGGTTTTTCTGGCGCTCTTTGCGTTGAGCCGCTGGCCGGGATTGTTTCCGCCCAATTTCAGCGCGGCGACGGCGCTGGCGTTTTGCGCGGGTGTCTATTTTTGCGGCGCGCGGGCGTGGTGGCTGCCGCTGGGCGCGATGCTGGCGACCGATGTGGCGCTCAACGTGTTTTATTACCACGTCATGCCGTTCGGATCTTATCTATTGCTGAACTACGCAATTTACGCGGTGTTGATCGGGCTGGGCCGATGGTTTGGACGGCGCGCCGCGTTTCTGAAATTGCTGCTCGGCGGCTTGTTGGGCGCGGTGATTTTTTATCTCGTCACCAACACGCTGTCGTGGTTGCAGGACCCGGCCTACGCCAAAACGCCCGCAGGCTGGATTCAGGCGCTGACGACCGGGCGGTTGGATATCCAGCCAACGACGTGGGAGCTGTTCCGCAATACGCTGTTGAGCGGCGGGCTGTTCACGGCGCTGTTTGCCGGCTCGGCCAAACTGACGGAAACCGCCGAATCGCCCGCTGAAAAAACGGCCGGCGCACGCGGTGAAAAACCCGAAAACGAAGAAACGCCGGAGGAGGCAAAGGTGTGAAAGACGCATCTTCGGAGGGACGAGTTATACGAGTCCCTGGCTAAATTTTAAAAAGTGGGGGCTCGTGTAACTCGCCCCTCCGACAACATGAAAATCGGCGTCATTTCCGACACGCATAATTTTCTCGACCCGAAAATTCCCGGACTTTTTGCGGGCGTCAGCCACATTCTCCACGCGGGCGACATTGGACTGCCGCAGATTCTCGCCGAACTGGAATCCATCGCCCCCGTCACGGCGGTTGGCGGCAACACGGACGACCCGGCGATGCGTTATGATGAAACGAAGTTTGTCGAACTCTCCGGCCGAAAATTTCTCATCCATCACATTGTCAATCCTGCCGCGCCAGCCGAAAAACTTCGACGGCTCATTGCTCACGAGCGGCCGGACGTCGTCGTATTTGGCCATACGCACAAACGTTTTTGCGAAATGATGGGTGGAGTATTTTTCTTGAACCCCGGTTACGCGGGAAAACCGAAGCATGGCCTGGAACGCAGTGTGGCGATTTTGCATTGCAACGAGAGGGAAATCCGCGCGGAATATTTGAAACTGCCGGGATTATGCCCATGACAAACAAAGCCACGCGACGACTGACGTCCCGCCGACGTGTTTCGCGGCGAAGCCTTTCCCCATCCACTCGCCGCCGGGACGGCGGCGCTCCCAGGATTGCAACAGAGTCAAGCGGTGGCTCTTTAATTCCTTGTTAAAGGCATGATTCCGCAAATTGCAATCCGCCGCTTGAATTTTCTTTCGCCGGCGGGTTGCATTTGTTAAAAAACCTTGTGCATAAAATCTTTTGGACAGTTCTTGCTTTGTGGCTTTGCGGGCTGGTCGTCCCCGCCCGCGCCGATTCGTATCCATTGACCGATGGTTCGTCGGTGTCCGGCAACATCGTCACTTTCAACGACAACGGCGTCATGTTCCGCATGGAGAATGACAGTTACACCAATTTATTGTGGACAAAATTTTCACAGGATGCGCTCGTGCAGTTGGGGAAAAATCCAAAAATCAAGCCCCTCGTGGAGCCGTTCATTGAGCCTCCGCTTTCGGCACGGGCCAAAAAACCGGAAATAACAATTCAAGAGGTGTCACGTTTGGGGCTTCCGTCAAAACAATTCCTGCTCGTCGCCTTCTTTTCCTCACCGGTCGGGTTTGTCATTTTACTATTGCTCTATGTGGCGAATGTGTATGCCGGTTACGAAATCGCCGTGCTGCGCGCGCACCCGATGGGGCTGGTGGTGGGCGTGTCAGCGGTGCTGCCGATTTTGGGACCGATCATCTTTCTTTGCACGCCGACACAAACAAAATCCCCCCAATCTGCCGTGTCGTCACATCCCGCAGCCAAATCGGAAACCTATGCCATGCCCGGCGCAGCGGGTGAAATCCACATTGCAGAGGCATCGTGGAAAAAGGAACCTGCGGCTCAAGAGCCCCAAATCTTTCAGCGCGGACAGTTCATGTTCAATCGCCGGTTCATTGAGACAAAATTTTCCAACTTCTTCACCTCGATCCGGCGCGAAGCCGACAGGGACCTGCTGTTCATCGTCAAAACCACACACGAGGAGCTTATCGTCCAGCGCATCACACGCATTGCCTCCAATGAAGTGCGTTTTGAGGTCGGGCAGGGCGCGTCGCGAAGAGAAGTCATGGTGCCGTTTGCCGACATTCAGGAAATTCAACTCAAGCACAGGGACGCGTGAAATGAACGCGGACCAAACGCCGGCCAGAGTTTTCGCCGACGTTTTGTGCAGCGCCGCCAAGCGTTGACCGCGCGACGTTTTCTCCCGGGAGCGCCGGCGTCCCGCCGGCCAGTCCCACAGCAAACACGCCGGGCGAGACGTCAGTCGTCGCATGGCTTTGACCCGACAAGCCGGTGCTCCCAGGATTCAGCCTCGTAGAACCCGGGGCATGACCGGCACCCGCGCCCTGCAGTTTTTCCTTTCACCCGGGCGCGATTTCGATTTCGCTGTTCGCATGACGGTGTTGAGAATCATCTTCATGGGCGCGGCGGACTTGTCGTGCGCCAGCCTCGAAGTTTTGGCGCACAGCGCGAAATTTCAAATCGCCGCTGTCATCACGCACCCCGATCATCCCAAAGGCCGGGGACTTAAACCACAACCGTCGCCCGTCAAATCACTCGCGTTGCAACTCGGTTTGCCCGTGTTCCAACCGGAACGCGCTCGTGACGAAAAATTCATCGTCGAACTACGCGCGTTACAGCCGGATTTGATTGTTGTCGTCGCCTACGGGCAGATTCTGCCACCGGCAATCCTGGATTTGCCGCGGCTTGGCTGTTTGAATGTGCACACGTCGCTTCTGCCGAAGTATCGCGGCGCGGCGCCAATTCAATGGGCCATTGCCAACGGCGACATTGAAACCGGCGTCACCATCATGAAAATGGACGAGGGATTGGACACGGGCGACATCGTTGCGCAACGTTACACACCCATCCGTCCCGAGGATGATTCGGTCACTCTGCACGACCGGCTTGCGCGACTTGGCGCGGAATTGCTCGTCCAAACCATCCCCGATTATGCCGCCGGAAAAATCCAGTCGGTGCCGCAACCCGCCAAAGGCGCAAGCTATGCGCCGAAAATCAAAAAGGAGGACGGTCGCATTGATTGGAATTGGCCCGCGCGAACCATTTTGAACCGGCTGCGTGCGTTCACGCCATGGCCGGGCGCATTCACTTTTGGGTTGGGAATTCCGCTTTCAGGCGGCAACGCCATTCGGACTAAAGAACCGCCTAAAGGCGGAACTCCAAGCACGCCGCGACCCATTTTGCTAAAAATCTGGAAGGTTGAAATCGTCGAACGCTCCGGTCGTCCGGGAGAGATTTTGTCGGCGGACAAAAATGGAATCGTTGTCGTTTGCGGCGAAAATGCGCTGCGGATTTTGGAATTACAACGCGAAGGAGGTCGCCGTCTGAACGCGGGGGAATTCCTCGCGGGTTATCCGCTAAAGGCCGGCGCAAACTTTGCGCAAGCCGGTTGACGCGCGGGCTGGCCGCGCTTACGCTTTGTCCGGTTGAAGAGTTTCCAATTCTTATGAAAAGCGCGGAACAAAACCTTTCCCACACAGGCAGGCCTGATTCACTCTCAAATGACCCCCGCATTTACCTGGCGGCGGAGCGGACGTTTCTATCGTGGATTCGGACGGGCGTGGCGCTCATGGGATTTGGTTTTGTGGTGGCGCGATTTGGGGTGTTCCTGCGCGAATTCGCACAAAACAACGCGGCGAGCGGGGAACATCATACCGGCTTTTCGTTGCCGGTCGGCGTGGCCCTCATCGGAATGGGAATCCTTGTCAATGTGATTGCGGCCATCCGCCACCGCCGTTATGTCCGGGCGATTGACGCGGGGTGTTTCCGGCAGTCCTTCGGTTCAGCTTTTGCCTTTTCGATTGCGGGTTTGCTGGCGCTCATCGGGCTGGCCGTGGCGATTTATCTTCTGGCAATTTTGTAAAATCGCCGCCGGTTATACTTTGAAGGCGAAAGGGGTCTCATTTTTTCAATTCCGAATTCAAAATTCCGAATTCCGAATTTGAAATGAGACTCGTTCCGCCTTCGCCCGGCTTCCGTCTTCATCCGCCTTCAAGGGATTTCGGCGTGACAGGTCGGATTTCGACGAGACGAGTCGGCGAGACAAGTACCTCGTCTCCTGCTTTTGGATGATAAACAAAACGCCTTCCCCCCATCGAGTGGGAGGAAGGCAGAGATGCACTTCCAAAGGAAATCAATTCTGTTGCTCTTCGATTTCCTACCACGAATAACTCAATCCGCCGGAGACGCCCTGGGAACTCATCCGCTTGTTCAGGTTGGCGTCATAGTTCACAAACCCCTGGATCGCTTTGTTGAACGCCACAGTCAGGCCCGCGCCCAATACCCCGCTGTCTGCTCCCAGTTCCACACC
>Ga0182011_10000982_pt1 | contig 25067 bp, 20 predicted proteins | sample 711E1DmetaG_FD_120481 | JGI IMG/M metagenome (GOLD analysis project Ga0182011, IMG submission 120481) | Permafrost microbial communities from Stordalen Mire, Sweden - 711E1D metaG | ecosystem: Environmental > Terrestrial > Soil > Wetlands > Permafrost | place: Sweden: Stordalen | collected...
ACGCCCGATTGAGAGAATTGAAGTATCCTCAAAAATTGTACCGTATACCGACCCTGACAATTTTTGGCAATTGGTTAATTCTGAAACTTCAGAACATAATTTTTATGTCATTACCAATGCCAGGGGCAAAGTAGATTTTTCAGGAAGGTACGACACCAACCTGATGGATGAAATATACAAATACTCCGTAGTAGCCGCGTTGATAGCTGATGAAAATGAGTTTGATATAATTCATGCACATGACTGGCTTGCTTATCCTGCAGGAATTGCAGCCATGGAAGTTTCGGGGAAGCCCCTTGTCATACATGTTCACGCTACCGATTTTGACCGTAGCGGAGGGAATGTGAACCCCGATGTTTACCGGATTGAGAAGAATGGTATGGATGCCGCATCTAAAATAATTACTGTAAGCAATCTGACAAGAGATATTGTTATAAACAAATACAATATAAATCCTGATAAAGTTGAAACAGTATACAATGCTGTAGAACCTGTTAAGATTGCCGAAAACCTGATCATCAAAAAGGGTTTTGATGAAAAAGTGGTCACATTTCTTGGCAGGATAACCATGCAGAAAGGTCCTGAATATTTTATCGAAGCAGCATACAAGGTTTTACAGGTGATGGACAATGTAAGATTTGTCATGGCTGGTTCCGGTGATATGATGGAAAAGATGATGAGGAGAGCTGCAGCCCTGAAAATAACTGACCGGTTCCATTTTACAGGATTTCTTAAGGGGACTGATGTTTTTACCATGCTCGATATGAGCGATGTTTACATTATGCCCTCGGTATCAGAACCATTTGGTATCTCGCCTCTTGAGGCAATGCAGTCAAATGTACCAGTGATTATTAGTAAACAGTCGGGTGTCGCTGAAATACTTACACATGCAGTGAAAACTGATTTCTGGGATATAGATGCGATGGCTGACGCCATTTATGGCATCCTTAACTATCCTGCCCTGTCCAATATGTTTATCAAAAACGGAAAAGAGGAAGTTATCCGGCTTAAATGGGATAACTCTGCCAGACATGTTCGCGATATTTATCAGAGAGTTATTGACAATAAAATGTATTAAGATATGAGTGTATCAGGAAAAAAGGCGATTTGTTTATATTTTCAAGTCCATCAGCCATTCAGGCTCAAGAGATACAGGTTCTTTGATATTGGGCATGATCATTACTATTATGATGATTTCTCGAATGAATCCATTATGAGAAAAGTGGCGGGGAAATGTTATATGCCTGCAAATAATATTATTCTGGATCTGATTCAGAAACACAAAGGGAAATTTAAAGTTACTTTTTCCCTCTCAGGGCTTGCAATCAGCCAGTTCAGGCTTTATGCACCTGAAGTTCTTGATTCTTTCAGGAAGCTCGCTGAAACAGGAATGGTGGAATTTCTTGCCGAGACCAACTCTCATTCACTGGTATCACTCAGAAGCAGAAGTGAATTTGAACGTCAGGTCACCAATCACAGGGAGATGTTAAAGGAATTTCTTGGAGTTGAAGCTACTTCATTCCGTAATACTGAATTAATTTATTCTGACACAATAGGATCGTGGGTGGCTGATATGGGGTTCAAATCCATGCTGACTGAGGGTGCAAAACATGTCCTGGGGTGGAAAAGCCCCAACTTCCTGTATTGTAACTCACTTAATCCGCGTCTGGAGGTTCTGTTAAGGAACTTTGTTCTTAGCGATGACATAGCCTTCAGATTTTCAAACAGGGGCTGGAATTCCTGGCCACTAACTGCTGACAAGTATGCTTCATGGATAAGCAAGCTGGCTCCAAAAAGCGAGCTCATAAATATTTTTCTCGATTATGAAACATTCGGGGAACACAACTGGAAGGAGACTGGTATATTTGATTTTCTGAGTCATATGCCAGGAGCAATTCTAAAGAAAACGCCTTTCAGGTTTATGACCGCGACTGAAGTTGCCGAAACATTACAGCCGGTATCCGCTATCAGCATTCCTTCACCTATCTCATGGGCTGATGAAGAACGCGATATTACTGCGTGGCTGGGAAATGAGTTGCAGGTTGCTGCCCTTGACAAATTATACAGCCTGGCGGGGAAAGTGAACAAATGTGAAGACGAACTGATAAAAAAAGATTGGGAATATCTCCAGTCGAGCGACCATTTTTATTATATGGCTACTAAATTTTTCTCTGATGGTGCTGTTCATGCCTATTTCAACCCTTATGAAACACCATATGACGCATTCATGAATTATATGAATGTGCTTAGTGACTTTGAAATTCGACTTCGAAAATTATTCCCTGATACAGCTGAACAAGATCAGATATATAAACTTGGCAATCAGGTTATTGAGAAAGATATGCTCATAGAAAAGCAGGTAATTGAAATTCAAAAACTTACTAAGAAAATTGCGAAAATAATACCTCTTGTGAAGCCATCTTTAAAGAAACATGTCAGGCTCACTACAAAGACAACTGCTGCAAAAGGACGCAAAAAGGATACAAAATCATCTGATAAAAAGCAGACCATAGCTTCATCTAAAGAAATTGTTACTAAAATTGCAACCGGAAAAATAAAAGCGAAGGCAAAAACAAAAAAAATAGGTACTCCAAAATCCGGGAAGAGAATTCAAAAAATCAAAAAGTAGAAGACTAAATAAATAATTTCTGAAGATGAAGGTTGATTTTATTTTTGAAACCAGTTGGGAAGTTTGCAATAAGGTTGGGGGAATACATACGGTAATCTCAACAAAGGCGCTTAAAATAGTAAATGAACTTGGCGATAATTATATACTTATTGGACCGGATGTATGGAGGGAGGATGTTAAAAATCCTGAGTTTATACCGGATGAATCATTGTTCATTGATTGGAAAGCGAGAGCAGCAACTGAAGGACTAAGAGTTAAGACAGGGCGATGGAATATTTCAGGAAAACCGATTGTGATTCTGATCGACTTTACGCCATATTTCGGACAACAGAATGAGATATTTGCCGGATTCTGGGAAATATACAAACTTGACAGTATTACAGGGCAGTGGGATTATGTAGAACCCGCTCTCTTCGGATATGCTGCAGGAAAACTGATTGAAAGTTTTTCAACCTTCTATCACGAACATCATAATACTATTGCTCAGTTCCATGAATGGATGACCGGTACAGGTATTCTATACCTGAAAAAAAATGCTCCCTGGATTGCCACTTCATTCACAACCCATGCGACAGTACTTGGCAGATGCATTGCCGGGAATAATCGTCCTCTTTACGGTAAGATGGAAGAATATAATCCTCCACAGATTGCGAAGGAGTTCAATGTTGTGGCAAAGCAATCGCTCGAAAAAATTTCTGCCACCGAGGCTGATGTTTTTACAACTGTGAGCGAGATAACCTCAAGAGAATGCAAACATTTCCTGGGCAAGGAAGTTGATTTTGTAACGCCAAACGGATTCGAGGATTCTTTTGTTCCTGCCAATGATATTTTTGAAGAAAGAAGACAAGTAGCCAGAGAAAAACTTCTTAGTGTGGCCAAGGCTGTATTTGGCTATTCAGTTTCAGAGGATTGCGTTTTAGTGGTAAACAGCGGAAGATACGAATTCCGTAATAAGGGTGTTGATATTTTAATTGACTCTCTCGGTGAATTACAGAAAAAAGGTGCTGTTGAAAAGGAATGTATTGCTTTTTTACTGATCCCTGCCTATCATATGGGTCCTCGTAAGGATATTATAGATATCCTTTATAATAATGGTCCGGGAAATGGTGGTGACAGGTATCTCACTCATAGTTTGCATTACCCTTCTACTGATCCTGTCTTACAGAGAATTGCGGCAAATAATCTTGATAATAGTCAAGAATCAAAGGTTAAAATCATTTTTGTTCCATGCTATCTGAATGGTAATGATGGCATATTTAATATGCCCTATTTCGATTTGCTCATCGGGTTTGACCTCTCTGTTTTCCCTTCATATTACGAACCTTGGGGATATACACCTCTTGAAAGTCTGATGTTTTCTATACCAACCGTAACAACATCACTTTCAGGGTTCGGCCTATGGGTTAGAACCTATTTTGAAAATCCCGGTAATGGAATTGCTGTAATTGAAAGGACAGATGATAACGAGACTGAAGTCATATCTGAGATATGGCACTTTATGGCAAAGTTTATTGCATTGAATGATGCTGAACTTAAGGAGGCGAGAGAGAAAGCTTATGCGATTTCAAGAATCGCGCTCTGGGATAACCTGGTTAAATATTATTTCAGTGCTTACGAACATGCACTTGAGCAAACAAGCGAAAGAAGAGAAGAACCCAGGGAATTTATAAGGTTCATTGAAACACCGGGGTTCCATATACGCAAACCACACCAGGTACCTGTCTGGAAAGATATTTACGTTCAGAGCGACGTCCCCGAAAAACTGGCTTCACTTAAAGACCTGGCAAATAATCTTTGGTGGTCGTGGAACTCTCAGGCCGAATTACTATTTAAGAGGATGGATCCATCTCTGTGGGATGAGGTAAGGCATAATCCTAAACTTCTGCTTGAAAAGATTGATTATAAAAGACTTCTGGTACTTGAAGATGATGATGATTTTGTAGCTGAACTGAAAGATGTTAATGAAATATTCAAAGCTCATAAAGATCGTCCGGATAATCCGTCATTACCTTCGATTGCTTATTTCAGTATGGAGTTTGGAATTCACCCTTGTTTGAAAATTTATTCTGGAGGTCTCGGTATACTTGCCGGAGATTATCTGAAGGAAGCCAGCGATTCGAACTTGAATATTACCGGTGTTGGTCTGCTTTACAGATATGGATATTTCAAACAGAAGCTTGGGCCAAACGGGGAGCAGCTTTCAATATATGAAGCTGAAGAGTTTTCACGTCTTCCTATAAACCCTGTTAAAGACTCCAAAGGTAACCATTTGTTTGTAAGCCTGGTATGGCCTGGCAGAACAGTGAAAATCCGGGTATGGGAAGCGATGGTGGGGAAAGTCCGGCTAGTTCTTCTTGATACAGATTTTGACGATAATTTGCCGGAAGACAGAACCGTTACTCATTATCTTTACGGCGGAGATAACGAAAACAGGTTGAGACAGGAACTTATCCTTGGCATTGGTGGGATAAGAGCTCTTGTTGCGATGGGTTTGAACCCCGATATCTATCACAGCAATGAAGGTCATTCCGCTTTTATCAGCTTTGAACGACTAAGGGGTTTGATAAACGATCAGCATCTGACATTTTATGAGGCACTTGAAGCAGTAAGGTCCTCGACCCTGTTTACTACACATACGCCTGTTCCGGCTGGTCATGATGCATTTGAAGAAGACCTTCTTCGTAAGTATATTTCGCATTATCATAGCAGATTAACAATTACCTGGGGGGAACTTATGGCTCTGGGGCAATGTAAAGGGGACATTGATAAAAAATTCAATATGAGTTTTCTCGCTGCACGAATGTCGCAGGAGGTAAATGGTGTGAGTAAACTGCATGGTGAGGTTAGCCAGGAAATGTTTAATAAACTATGGCCCGGATACCTTAAGGAGGAACTTTTCATAGGTTATGTGACTAACGGTGTGCATCATCCTACCTGGACTGCTCCTGAATGGCGTGAAGTTTACAGGGAATTGACCGGAAATATAAATTTTGATCAGACCGACAGGGACCTCTGGGAAAAACTGTACAGTCTGGAGGATAAAAAGATTTATGAGGTAAAAACCAGCCTTAAGAAAAACCTCTTCACAAATATCAGGAAAAGACTCCAGTCAGATATGATCGAGAAGCATGTGAGCCCTCATACCCTGTTGAGCATTAGCAGCCATCTTGATGAAAAAGCTCTTACAATAGGATTTGCTAGGAGGTTTGCCACATATAAGAGAGCATCCCTGCTATTCCGCGATCTTGACAGGCTTGCGCACATAGTTAATAATCCAGGAAAACCTGTACAGTTTATTTATGCAGGGAAAGCACATCCAAATGATGGTGGTGGCAAGGATCTGATAAAAAGGGTGTTTGAAATTTCGCAGATGCCTGAGTTTGCCGGGAAAGTAATATTCCTCGAGGACTACGATATTGAGTTGGCAAAGTACCTTACCAGAGGCGTTGATATCTGGCTTAATACACCTACCAGACCTCTTGAAGCTTCAGGAACAAGTGGTGAAAAAGCAGTTATGAATGGAACGATCCATTTCAGTGTTCTTGATGGATGGTGGGTTGAAGGATACAGGGCATATGCAGGATGGGCATTACCCAAGAAAAGAACATACGAAAATCAGGAACTCCAGGATGATATTGATGCGGAAACTATTTATAATATGCTTGAATATGAGATAGTTCCGGCCTATTATTCTTTTAACAATAAAGGCATACCTGTTGAGTGGGTAAGCCTTATTAAAAACACAATGGTAAAAATTGCTCCCGAATTTACCATGAAGAGGATGATTGACGACTATTATGAAAAATATTATTCTAAACTTTTTAAACGGAATAAGTATCTCATAGATAATAACTTTGAGAAGGCAAAAGAACTTGCTGCATGGAAAAAAACCATCAAGGATGAGTGGGATAATATTGAAGTTTTAAATTATAGTTTTGAAAGGGCAGGAGACAATGTGTACAGGTCGGGTCATGATTACAGGGCAGAAATTGCTCTTGATTTGAAGAAAATTCCGAAGGAAAATGTTGGGGTGGAATTTATTGTCACTCACATGAATAAAAGTGGTGAACATGTATTTGTTGCAAGTGAAGAGTTTAAATTAATCAGCTCGAAGAGCGGCAAATGTCTTTACCGGGCTAGTCTGGTACCTGAAAAAGCAGGATCCTTCTTTTATGGGATACGCATTTACCCTAAACACAAAGATCTTCCACACAAACAGGATTTCTACCTTCTTCGCTGGATTGACTAAATATCAGTGGCCTTCCTGATAGCTTCTTTTTTAAATACAAGGGCTGTCCTTGATGGCAAATACAGATAAAGGTACAAAGGAGCATTAATAATGTTCCTTTCTGCTTTTCGTATCGAGATGTAGATTGTTTTCCTGTCTATCCTGTTGAACCCTCCAAACGACGGGTCATCGGTATCAAGTACAACCCTGAATTTTCCACTAACCGGTATTCCATAATCCGTGAAGGAGGTAGTTGGATGAAAGTTAAAAACAAAAAGTAATTCGCCTCTCATATAAGCAACAACCTTATCGGCATTATTTTCATATATCCTTTTAACAGTAAGATCATCGAGTATTTTGAAGTCAGTGTGAAGCTTCAGCATTTTCCTGTCGAATTTAAGCAGGCTGTTATATTTAAGATTTTTGTTTTCTGCAAGTTGCCATTGGCGCCGGGCATATTTAAAGCTCCAGTTATTTCCTTCACGTGGAAAGTCTATCCATTCCGGATGACCAAATTCATTCCCCATAAAGTTCAGGTATCCTCCACCTGAAGTGCTGAAGGTAATAAGTCTGATCATTTTGTGCAATGCTATTCCACGGTCAACCACTATGCTATGATAAGATTTGTTCATGCCCGAATACATTTCGGCATCTATCATTCTGAAAATAAGCGTTTTATCACCAACAAGAGCTTGATCATGCGATTCGCAGTATGATATTATTTTTTCTTCAGGACGATGTTGGGTCAGTTCATAGAACAGCTTTCCCATATCCCAGTTTTCATCAAATGTCTCCTTTACAAGTTTTATCCAGAAATCAGGAACTCCCATCGACAGCCTGAAATCAAAACCATATCCCATTTTTTCAGTATCCGCTGCCAGGCCTGGCATACCACTCATCTCCTCCGCTATGGTTATTGCCTCGGGCTTAAATTTATGTATCAGCTTATTCGCAAGATACAGGTAGACCAATGCGTCTTCATCCTGATTGCCATCGAAGTATTCATTATATGATGTAAAATTCTTCCCGAGTCCATGGTCATAATAAATCATGCTCGTAATTCCATCGAATCTGAATCCGTCAAATTTGTATTCTTCAAGCCAGAAGCGACAGTTGGAAAGCAGGAAATGAATCACATTGTCCTTCCCATAGTCGAAACATAAAGAATCCCAGGCAATATGATTTCTTCTTTCATTTGAATGGAAATACTGGCCCATTGATCCGTCGAACAGGCCCAATCCTTCATTTACATTTTTAACCGAATGTGAGTGCACCAGGTCCATTATAACTCTAATCCCTGCCAGATGCGCTTTATCAATCAGTTCTTTAAGATCTTCAGGTGTTCCGAATCTTGATGAAGCTGCGAAAAAGCTTGAGACATGATACCCGAAAGATCCATAAAAGGGATGCTCCTGGATAGCCATAAGCTGAATGGTATTATATCCAGATTTGATTATAATCGGTAGAACATTTTCCGTAAATTCCCGGTAAGATCCAATTTTTTCTTCCTGTGTAGCCATCCCTATATGTGCCTCGTAGATCACCGGAGCAGTAACCGGAGGAGTAAAATATTGATGACTCCATTTATAGTTTTCTTCAGGTTGCCATACCTGGGCATTGAATATTTTAGTCTTTTCATCCTGAACCACCCGGTTGGCATATGAAGGAATTCGTTCTCCACTTCCTCCTTCCCAATGAATTGAGAGCTTGTACAAATCTCCGTGTTTAAGTGTTCCTCTCGGCAGAAACACTTCCCAGTTTCCCATTGGATTGATCCGCGTCATCATGAATTCTTCCTTCTCTTTCCAATCGGTGAAAACTCCGATGACAAAAATGCTTTTTGCATTTGGGGCCCATTCCCTGAAAACCCATGAATCTTTGTCACGGTGAAGCCCATAATAATAATGCCCCATCGCGAAATCACATAGAGTGCCGTTCCCGACCAGCAGCTTTTCCTTCAACAGAGATTTCGCAATGCGTCTGTCGATGACATCCTTAAAGGGATTCAGCCATGGATCGGACATATAGAAACTGTTTGTATTCATGATAACCGTGAAAACAGGATATCTTTCTATAAAAATACGAAAACTAAATCATTAATTTGTTTCATTATCATGGGCTTTATTAAATTTGCAGACATAATTTTAGTCTATGGTTATTCATGAAGGTTATGAAAACCTTAATCTGATAGCTCCGGTTGCAACTCTTGGAATTTTTGACGGAGTTCACAGAGGTCATATGGCTCTGCTGGATTGCCTTGTTTCACGTGCCAGGGAGACAAGAGGTGAATCAGTCGTCATAACATTTTCGCCTCATCCAAGGCTTGTACTGGAACAAAATAATATTAATCTCTCTTTCCTGACAACGATGGAGGAGAAGAAGGTCCTTCTCAAAAATGCAAACATTGACCATTTGATAATAATTGAATTCACTATAGGGTTTAGTAAGATTCCGGCATGTGATTTTGTAAAAGACATACTTGTTGAGAAGATTGGAACAAAGCATCTTATTATAGGATATGATCATCACTTCGGGAGAAAAGGTGAAGGAGATTTTAATACGATAAAGCAATGTTCGGAAGAGCTTGATTTCATCGTTGAACAGGTACAGGGCTATCAAACGGAGGAAGGAGCTATCAGCTCATCATTAATCCGTGAAGCTTTATTGAAAGGGAAAGTTGATGAAGCGAATAAGTGGCTTGGATATTATTATTCTGTCAGCGGGATAGTTATTGAAGGGCGGAAGATAGGGCGCACTATTGGTTTTCCAACTGCAAACATTAAACCCGATTCTCAATATAAATTAATTCCCGGCAACGGAGTGTACGCTATTGAAGTTCAGCTTAATGACAATTTGTATCCGGGAATGCTTAGTATAGGTTCCAATCCTACTGTAAATACTGATAACAGGTTCAGGAGTATTGAAGTTCATATTCTAAACTTCGATAAGGACATTTATGGGGAAAAAATTTCAGTTATTTTCAGGAAAAAGCTGAGAGATGAGAAAAAATTTGACAATCTGGAGCAGTTAACTGCGCAAATGGGGCGCGATAAACTAGATACATTGCGATTGTTAAAATGAAAGATCCCAAATGATTTTATTAACTTTGACCTCTCAAAAAATCTGAATTATGAATGTAACTTTAAATACAATGCAATACCAGGTAAAAGATATTACGCTTGCTGACTTTGGCAGAAAAGAGATAGAAATTGCAGAAAAAGAGATGCCGGGATTACTGGCAATAAGGAAGAAATATTCTTCTGAGAAACCTTTAAAAGGTGCACGGATAACAGGTTCGTTGCATATGACAATTCAAACCGCAGTGCTTATTGAGACTCTTGCTGAACTTGGAGCCGATGTCAGGTGGGCCAGTTGTAATATTTTCTCAACTCAGGATCATGCAGCTGCCGCAATTGCTGCACGGGGTATTCCGGTTTTTGCCTGGAAAGGGGAAACTCTTGAAGAATATTGGTGGTGTACAGCACAGGCGCTTTCATTCCCCGGAGGGAAAGGTCCCAATCTTTTAGTTGATGACGGCGGCGATGCATCGCTGATGGTTCACCTGGGATATAAAGCGGAAAAAACACCGGAAATACTTAACAGGAAACCCGAGAACAGGGAAGAGGCAATTATTCTCGCTACTCTTAAAGATATTCTTGCTAAAGAACCTGGGAAATGGCAACGTACTGTAAGTGAACTTAAGGGAATATCGGAAGAGACCACAACCGGAGTACATAGATTATACCAAATGATGGAAAATGGAGAACTGCTTGTCCCGGCAATTAATGTTAATGATTCTGTTACAAAATCAAAATTCGATAATCTGTATGGATGTCGTGAGTCACTTGCCGACGGAATAAAAAGAGCAACTGATGTTATGCTGGCGGGGAAGGTTATTGTTGTTTGCGGTTATGGCGATGTTGGAAAGGGGTGTGCCAGATCTATGAAATCTTACGGAGCCAGGGTTATAGTTACAGAAATTGACCCGATTTGTGCTCTGCAGGCTTCAATGGAAGGTTTTGAAGTTAAAACGGTTGATGATACATTAAGTGAGGGAAACATATTTGTAACTGCTACCGGTAACAGGGATATAATAACCCTTGATCATATGTTGAAAATGAAAGATCAGGCAATCGTTTGTAATATAGGTCATTTCGATAATGAGATACAGGTAGACAATCTGAATGAATTTAAAGGAATCGTAAAAATTAATATTAAGCCACAGGTCGATAAGTATGTTTTTCCCGACGGGCATGCAATATTTATTCTTGCTGAAGGAAGACTTGTTAATCTGGGCTGTGCCACAGGTCATCCTTCCTTTGTTATGAGTAACTCTTTCAGTAATCAGACACTTGCGCAGATTGATCTCTGGAAGAACAAATATGAAATAGGGGTTTACCGACTTCCTAAATATCTTGATGAGGAGGTTGCACGTTTGCACCTCGATCAGCTTGGAGTGAAGCTCACAAAACTTACAAAGGAACAGTCAGACTATATCGGAGTTCCTCCGGCAGGGCCTTACAAACCGGATCATTACAGATATTAGGACAAAATCCTACAGCCTCAGTTCCAAACTGTAACGTAATTTCCCTGTTGTCTTGTTTTGTAGTTCTTCAAAGGATATCTGCCTACACCTGAAGCAGGTGTGCCTCCCACAGTAAGTCCATATTTAGTTCCGCATTTTGGGCAGATAGCTATCATGGAATTTGTCGGGTCAATGTTTACCTTTATACTAACGCTATTTACAACATAATCGTGGGGACATGTGCGATCGTAGGCATAGAACTCCTCGTCTCCACTGCATATAATAATACCATTGCCATCATATCCTGCAGCCCCCAGCCCCCAGTTATTTGTGCTGGAACCAACTACAATTGAACCGCCAAATCCAATGAGACTTACAAACTCAGGGTCATTCAGGTCAAGGGTAAAATTCACATAAGTATTGGGTATAACGTCATTCTTTTTATTACATGAACCTAAAGTGATGGCAAGTGCCACTGTAATGAAAAAAAGTCTTATTTTTGAAACTGAAGCCATCAGAAAATATTTAATATTGCAAAATTACAATTACCACAGTAAATTTAACGGAATTGAGATTTATTTATTGTAATATCTGAGAATGAATAATATATCGATGCGAAAGCTTTTTCTTCTCATTTTTATTTTATTATTTGCTATAGGATCGTGTAACGCTCAGATATTTCACAGGAGTCCCGAGAGACAATTATTCGGTAAAACACCTGGAATTAAAAAAGAACCAAAAGTTAAAGAATCCAGGACTGTGCTAAGAGCTAAAAAAAAGCAGGAGGCAAATGATCGAAAGCTTAAAAGAGACTATGACAAATCCATAAGACGATCTCAAAAAAGGACCATAGATATCCAAACGCCTGAGGTACAGAAGCGTATGAAACAAAACAAAAAAGATTACACCGCGCGGGATAAAGAAAAAAGGAAAAACGTAAAGTCAAATACCAAGAAGGCGGGGAAAAAGTATAAGGAATGATCAACCCTGAAGATAAATACTTGTAAAACACCAGTTCACAAGACTAATATTTGTAAATAATTAAAAAAAATTATATATTTGTTGTTGAAGAGTTCCGGCGACCCCGGAATTCTTCTTATTTTTTTAATATAAGAGGGGAAAATGTCAGAGGTTATATATGTGACTGTAGAAGGTCTTCAAAAACTGAAAGAGGAGCTCGACCAATTAAGAAATATTGAGAGACCTTCAATATCCAGGCAGATCGCTGATGCAAGGGATAAGGGAGACCTTTCTGAAAATGCCGAATATGCTGCTGCCAAAGAGGCACAGGGTATGCTTGAGTTAAGAATATCGAAGCTTGAGGATATTGTGGCTCGCTCAAGAATTCTTGACGAATCAAAAATTGATATCTCAACTGTGAGATTACTTAATAGGGTAAAGATCAGGAATAAAACAAATAATTCGGTTATGGAATATCTGATTGTTCCTGAAAGTGAAGCAAATTTTAAACTGGGTAAGATTGCTATTAGTTCTCCTATTGCCCAGGGTCTTATCGGTAAAAAGGTTGGTGATATAGTTCAGATAAAAGTACCTTCAGGGACCATTCCTTTTGAAATCATGTCCATTTCGATTTAATTATTAAGTTCATAGCCGTTATGGCCACAATATTCACTAAAATCATAAAAGGGGAAATTCCCAGTTATAAGATCGCCGAGAATGACAATTATTTTGCATTTCTCGATATCAACCCTTTGAGAGCGGGACACACTCTGATTGTTCCCAAAAGGGAGACAGATTATATTTTTGATCTGGAAGATGTCTATTTGGCTGGAATGATCGTTTTTTCAAAGAAAATTGCGGTGGCAATTAAAAGCGCGATTCCCTGTAAACGTATCGGAGTTGCAATACTGGGTCTGGAGGTACCTCATGCCCATATACACCTGGTCCCGATGGATACAATGGAGGATGTTAACTTCAGAAATCCCAAGCTAAAGTTTTCACCTGAAGAATTTAAAGAGATTGCTGCTAAAATAAGTAGTAAAGTCATTCTTTAATGAAAAGATTGAACTCGCTGCATGAATTGGCTGTATGATTTATGGGACGATTTTATAAGTCTTTTATTCCCGCGTCTGTGCTATGCCTGTGGTAGCCAACTCATGAGGAATGAAAGTCTTATATGTACAGCATGTTTTGTACTCATTCCCCGTACTAATTATCATCTTGCAGAGGATAATCCTGTTGCACAACTCTTCTGGGGAAGATGTCTTATTGAAAAAGCGGCAGCATTTTCATATTATAACAAAGGCAGTCGTATCAGAAAGCTGATTCATAATATGAAGTACAAGGGAATCAGAGAGATAGGCTATGAGTTAGGTAGAATATATGGTTTGTCTCTTAAAGCATCAGGTTTTGCAAATGATATCGATATGATAATTCCGGTTCCGCTTCATCCCATGAAAAAAAGAGTTCGGGGCTTCAATCAGAGTGAGACTATTTCGATGGGAATTGCAGATGTGACTCATTTGCCGGTTGATATAAAATCACTTGCCAGAATACTGGTTTCAGCTACCCAGACAAAACGGTCGCGATACGAAAGATGGACGAATGTTGAGGGAATTTTCAAGGTTATTGATTCTGAGACAATAATTGGGAAACATGTTTTAATCGTTGATGATGTGATTACTACAGGATCAACTATTGAATCTTGTACAAATGAGCTTCTCAAGGTTGAAGGGGTAAAAGTAAGTGTAGTGGCACTTGCATTTGCAGTAGTATAACCGGTTTAATCTCCCTTCTTTTTTACTCTTTTTGGATTTTTATTCATGAAATCTTTCCAGCTGTTATAAGCTTTTTCCTGTGTTGGATTATTTGTCTGGTAAAAATGGCAAAGAGCTGCAGCAAGGCCATCGGTTGCATCCAGTTTTATTTCTGTCAGATTGAATTTCAGGATATTCATCAGCATGGCAGCTACCTGTTCCTTAGATGCTGCTCCCTGCCCCGTAATTGACATTTTGATTTTCCGGGGTGCATATTCGAATATTGGCAATGAACGGGTAAGTGCTGCAGCTATTGCGGCGCCCTGTGCCCTGCCAAGCTTTAGCATCGACTGAACATTTTTGCCGTAGAAAGGAGCCTCTATCGCCAGCTCATCGGGATGATATTCATCAATAATCCCTACAGTTCTCTCAAAAATGCATTTCAGCTTGAGGTAGTGATCGTCATACTTTGATAGATCAATCGATCCAATGGTTATAAGTTCAGGTGTTGTACCGGATGTTTTTATGACTCCGTAGCCCGTAATACTGGTACCTGGATCTATGCCTAAAATTATCCTCTCCTTTGGCTTGGCTTTCAATCTCAAAAACTTATTTTTTAATTATATAAGCATTATTATTCTTACCAGACTTTTCAGAAAAGATAACTGAAGGTTGCTTGCCATAAACAGATAATCCTTTCGATGAAACGCTTCCATTCTCCAGATAATAAATAGCTTCTTTAAGACAGGCCTCGTTTCTGTCACTCCAGTCGTGGGTAATATCGTCAGGGACGTATTTATCGGGTGCGAAGCCTTGATAAAAGCCACCCTGACCTGCAGAATTAACCAATGAGAAAGTTATTGGAAAAAACATATAACTGGTTTGATAAGCAAATCCAGCCATTCCGACAGGTTTCCCGTTTGTTGTATCCCCGATAGTTCTGATATCCTCCAGATAAGGCTTTAATCCGTTTATAAAATCTTCACTGGCAGATGCAGTTCCTCTGGTGGTTATAACAATTACTTTTGAGAGACTCAGAGGAGAATATACTGAATTAAAGTTATATGTTCCATTTGAGTTTGTGTTTTTGTCATTAAAGGTTAACGTAAGAAATGGTTTATTAAGTTGCGCTTCACCTGCAACATAACTTGCCATATTTGTGAGCACATTCAGATCCCCTCCTCCGTTATATCTTAAATCCACAATAAGATCTTTAATATTGCTCTGGCTAAAGTATGTAAAAGCAGTCTGCAATTCCTGGTTTGATGGCGGAATGAACTGGTCAAAAACAAGATGCCCGGTTATCCCCGATTTCAGATGTAAAGTATCAGCAGTAATTACAGTATTCAGTGTAAATGATGCCTTTGCAGAAGTAATTGTGGAATCTTTTCCAAGGGGTGTCTGAAAAAGAAAAGTATTCGTTAGCCCAGCTGTGGAGGGACCAATAGCCTTACTATAGGCAGCACTATCATTGTTAATGAAAATAGTCGCCAAATCAGTACCATTGATCTTTTTTACAATCCATCCCCTTCGGACTCCTAGATTGTATAATGGAGAAAGGGTATAAATCTGGGCAATTCTTACCTGATTTGATGGATCAAGCCCCATGCTGATCCCATGACCGACAAAAGCTCCCTGAGACTGAGCCACGTACTCGTCATATGTTTGCACAAAACTCCATCTGTCAAGAGTCTTATATATCATTGCATCTAAAAGATCAGCGGGATTCTTGTAATTTGTCTTAACAACCACAGGCATAAGATTATACCAAAAATAATCTTCATTCATTACATTATACAGATCATCCCTTGCCTGTGCGTCAATTACCGCACTTTTGCTTTCAGGAGCAACATCTTTTTTACATGAACTGAATCCAAGTATTAAGATAGAAAGAAGAATAAAGAGCTTTTTCATATTTCTTATGATATAATATTTGTATATAACAATTAAACCATGATTTTTGATCGCCTGTTTTGAAATAAGATCCCTGAAATAATAAGAACTAAACCTAAAGGTGTAGTATAATAAACGGATTCGTGAAGAAAAAAGTGTATAAAAAACAGTGAAAAAAATGGGGCCAGGTAAACCATATTACTTACGATCGCTGTGGTAGAAGACATCTGAAGCGCTTTCAGCCAGAAAAAAAAGGTTATTCCCATCTCAAATATACCGACATAGATTGATGCAGCCAGCCCCCTGAATCCTGTTTCAAAATGCCATCTTCCGAGTATAATCATTGTACCTATAAGATATGTCGAGCCAAAAACAAAATTAAGAAGAAGCTTAACTCCCTCATCCCTCTTATCTTTCACATTAAGGATAAAATAGAACGCCCAGAATACTGAACTTCCTGTAGCGAGAAGTACACCTGTAAGATCTGAATGGCCAGGTTTGAAAGGCCTGCCCTGGGATGAGATGATATATACTCCTATAAAACTGATAAACAGAGCTATAAAGCTCTTCCTTTGAATCTTTTGCTTGAGGATGGGTACAGAAAGAAAAACAAGTATTATCGGCCATACCATATTAAGTGGCTGGGCAACCTGAGCAGGAAGCAACTGGTATGCCTTAAGCAGAATAAGATAATAAAGAAATGGATTTATGAACCCAAGAATTGCTGATTGTAAAAGTTCTTTCCTGGTAGTTATCCTGATAAGATCAATTTTTTTCCCTGCTGCGACAACAATAAACAATACAATCGTTGAAGTTATTGACGCAATCGTAAGCATGGGAAGAATGTCAAGTTCACCAAGGCTGATTTTAAATGCTGTTGGTACAGTTGACCAGAACAGGATTGCCAAACCAGCATAGATATAAGATGATTTTGTCCTTTCCATAATATTAATGCAAATAACCATAAAGAGCACAAAGCATGCACAAAGTACTCAAAGTTGAGAACTTATATTTCAGCTCTTTGTGACCTTTGTATATCCCTTTGTGATCTTTTCGGTTAATGGATTTCAAAAATAGACAACTTTATTGGAGAAAGAAGAAAATTTTAATTTATCATCTCAAACCCTGTATATGGTATTAGCACCTCAGGTATTTTAATTCCAGATTCAGTCTGGTTATTTTCAAGTATTGCGGCAACAATTCTCGGCAAAGCCAGTGCACTGCCATTGAGTGTATGCACCAGGCGGGTCTGTTTTTCACCTTTTTCTTTAAACCTGCATTTTAGCCTGTTAGCCTGAAATGATTCAAAATTTGATACGGAACTTACTTCAAGCCAGCGTTTCTGGGCGGCTGACCAGACTTCAAAATCATAGGTAAGGGCTGATGTAAATGACATGTCTCCGCCACACAGTCTGAGTATGCGGTACGGAAGATCAAGTTTGGATACCAGGCCCTCGACATGGGTTACCATCTCTTCAAGAGACTCATATGAATGTTCGGGGTGGGCAATCCTGACAATTTCAACTTTATCAAACTGATGCAGACGGTTTAGGCCCCTTACATGGGCTCCCCATGAACCTGCTTCTCTTCTGAAACAAGGTGTATATGCAATATTCTTAATCGGAAGCACAGCGGCATTTAATATTACATCCCTGTAAATATTTGTAACCGGTACCTCGGCAGTGGGTACCAGATAGAAATTATCAAGCGTTGCATGATACATCTGTCCCTCTTTATCAGGTAACTGACCTGTACCAAATCCGGATTCTTCATTAACCAATATTGGAGGCATTACCTCGGAATAACCTGCTTTTTCCCCTTCATCAAGGAAAAAGGAGATTAAGGCTCTTTGCAGTTTTGCGCCTTTGCCTTTGTAAACAGGGAAACCTGCGCCTGTAAGTTTAATACCCAGATCAAAATCTATAATATCATATTTTTTAATAAGATCCCAGTGGGGGAGGGCCTTATCAGATAGAAGAGGCATGGTTCCCCCTTTACGCACCTCAATATTATCATCAGCTCCGTATCCTTGTGGAACAGATCCGTGAGGGAGGTTTGGTAAACGGATGATCTCGCTCCGTAGCTCATTATCAATAGGGATCAGTTTGTCGGTAAGAGACTTGATTTCTTCTTTTAAGGAATATGTTTTTTCTTTCGCAGCTTCAGCCTCATCTCTTTTACCATCTTTCATCAGGGTGCCTATCTCTTTGGAGATACGGTTCATGTCTCCCTGCATTGCATCAGTTTTGGATTGGATTTCCCGGCGTGAGGAATCGAGTGCAAGAATCCTGTTAATTATTTCTTCTGCTTCGAAGTTTTTAACTTTCAGCCGTTCAATTATAAATTCTTTCTTTTCCCGAATCAGGTTTATTGTTAACATATTCAGTTATGAATTAATAAAAAAAGCAGGCTAAGGCGCCTGCTGTAAAAATATCAAAAAACTCCCGATAATGCTTTCCTGTGACAGAAAAGAATTGCGGGAGCCTGGTTCTTTTAAGATAATCGCTTACTCTGTAACCGGTTTAGAGCATGAAATATCCTATTGATAAATAGATTTAGTAATTAAAGTGTTTAACTATTTCACACTCTTAACCGATACATAAGTTTTGTTATCTTTTTTCCTTTTGAATTCAACTTCTCCATCGGTGAGTGCAAAAAGAGTATGGTCTTTTCCGAGGCCAACGTTGATACCCGGATTATGCTTGGTTCCTCTCTGGCGAACTATAATGTTGCCTGCCTTGGCTGTCTGGCCGCCAAAGAGCTTCACTCCTAATCGTTTACTTTCAGAATCGCGACCGTTACGTGAACTACCTGCTCCTTTCTTATGTGCCATAATTCTATATTTTTATTTGCTTAAAGTTTCAACTGATTATTTTTTGCTTTTTGGTGTTTTCTTTGAAGCAGGCTTTTTCTCAGCCGGTTTTTTCTCTGCAACTTTTTTTGCAGCAGTTTTCTTAACAGGTGCTTCATCTTTTTTTGCAGCAGTTTTCCTGGCAGCTTTTTTCTCCTTTGTGGGTTCTTCAGCAACCGCAACATCAGCTACCTTAGATTCAGCTTTTTTTGGAGCTGCTTTTTTCGGTGCGGCAATACCGTTTATACTGATAATTTCAATCTGAGTAAAATTCTGACGGTGTCCGTTTCTGACCCTGTAGCCCTTTTTCCTTTTCTTCTTAAAAACTATTACCTTGTCACCTCTCACTCCATTGTCGAGAATCTTCCCTCCTACAACAGCGCCTTTGATTGCAGGTTCTCCGATGGTTATTTTCCCGTCATCATCGATTAAAAGAACCTTGTCAAACTCTACTTCCTTTCCTTCTTCAAATTCGAGCCTGTGAACAAAAATCTTTTTGCCATTCTCAACTTTAAACTGCTGGCCTGCAATTTCTACGATTGCGTACATCTTATCTTTTTTTTACGTTACTCCGCGAGGCGTATATAATCATTCGATCGTATAACTTTCATTTGCCCCTTCGGATTTATCCAAAATTGGACTGCAAAGATATAAAAATTAGATTATCTACAAATCAATACGGCTAATTTTTTATTATGGAATGCTAATCTGAAATCATATATATTGAACTCACTGTGGTTCTGATGAGGATGAGTGAACAAAGTGGGGGATTTTATTGTCAGGATGTTAATAAAAAAGAATATTCTCACTTCAAGTGTTAGTGCTAATATCTTTATATTTGTCTGATACAATAAAAAACTGAATATTTCCATGGCGTATAAACAATTGATATGAAGAGAGTAAAGCTAAAAGTAATGGGGATATCATATAGTCAGACTCAGTCCGGAGCTTATACGCTGATATTGATCGAAGAAAACGGAGAAAGAAGAATCCCTATCATAATCGGGGGCTTTGAAGCACAGGCAATTGTAATAAAACTTGAGAATTTAGATCCCCCCCGTCCCTTAACTCATGACCTCTTTAAAAAATTTGCAGATGAGTTTAATATATCGGTTATCGAGGTGATGATTTACAAACTTGAAGAGGGCGTATTCTTCTCAAAGCTTGTTTGTAATAACGGAGAAAAAGAATATTCAATTGATAGCAGAACATCAGACGCCGTGGCAATAGCCTTGAGATTCAGCTGTCCAATATTTATTACTGAAGAAATCCTTAAGAAAGCAGGAATAACGGTTAATCCCACCGATAATGAGATATCTCCGGTAAACGAAGTTGAAAATTTTTTCGAATCTGAAAAAGCCAAATATGACACCTATTCCGATGAGGAGCTCTATAAAATGATTGATGAAGCTATCAAGACCGAAGATTATGAGCGTGCTGCAGCAGTGAGGGATGAGATCGAGAAAAGAAAGAAAAAAAAGTAATAATGCATTCTGAATAATTTTGGAACAAATAATCATAAACTTTTTAAAATGAAAAGAACATTGGTAATGGCTCTTTTATCTGTAATTACTGGATATTATGCTGTAGCAAAAGAGTATAAGCTTACTTCGCCCGATAATAAAATAACTGTGACTGTTAGTGTCGGCATCGGTATTAAATGGTCCGCTGCGTATGAAGGCAAGGAGATAATAAACAATTCGAAAATTGGAATGATCCTTTCAAACGGAAAGGTACTGGGAGAAAATGAAAAGGTCAAAAAAGCAGCAATCAGCCAGCTTAATGATATCATCAGACCGGTTGTGGCAAACAAGAAATCAGAGATAATAGATAACTGCAATATTCTGACAATCTCTTTCAATTCAGGTTTTTCCCTTCAGTTCAGAGCTTACAACGATGGAGTCGCATACAGATTTGAAACTTCGTTGAAAGAAGATATTATAATTAAAAATGAAATTTCTGAATTTGATTTTCCGGCCGGATCGCATTCATGGTATCCGCTGGAAACCAGTTTTATGTCGCATAACGAAAGGACATTTATCTATTCATCGCTGGATACCATTGGAAATAAGCATCTTGCCAGTCTGCCAACTCTTTTCCAGGTGAATGGTATTGATGTCCTTGTTACTGAATCAGATATAGAGGATTATCCTGGTATGTGGATCGTTGGTGCAGGATCGGGGAAAATTTCAGGAATATGGTCAAAATATCCGGAAACTGAAAAGCTTACACGTGACCGTGACCTTTTTGTTACAAGTACTAAAGATTATATTGCGAAAACTAAAGGGACACGAACATTCCCATGGAGGGCTTTTGTTATTGCTCAGAATGATGTTAAATTAATTGAGAGCGATCTTGTCTATAAACTTGCCCCGCCAAATAAGATAGAAGATACAAAATGGATAAAACCGGGACACGTGGCATGGGACTGGTGGAACGCAAACAATGTGTACGGTGTTGATTTCAGAGCAGGTATAAACAACGATACATATAAATATTATATCGATTTTGCCGCAAAGAACGGAATTGAATATGTTATTCTTGATGAGGGTTGGTATCCGTTGGGAAATGTTCTTGTATCAGTGCAAGGAATTAATGTCCCCGAACTCTGCAAATATGCTGAAAGCAAGCATGTCGGAGTAATTTTATGGGTTGTATGGAAGACCTTCTGGGATAAGATTGATGAAGCTATAGCTCTATATGAAAAATGGGGCGTAAAAGGCGTTAAGGTTGATTTCATGCAGAGAGATGATCAGAAAATTGTTAACTTCTATCTTGAAGCCGCAAAGAAAACTGCAGAACATCATCTCCTCATTGACTTCCATGGAGCATATAAACCCGATGGTCTTGGACGTACCTGGCCTAATGCACTCACGCGCGAAGGCGTTAAAGGAATGGAGAATGACAAGTGGAGTAAAGAGGTTACACCTGAGCATGATGTAACGCTTCCATTTACCAGAATGATTGCAGGGCCAATGGATTATACTCCAGGAGCACTTGTTAATATGGATAAAGTTAACTTTACGCCGAATTTTACCCGTCCGGAAAGCCAGGGTACAAGAGCACACCAGGTGGCTTTATATGTAATTTATGAAAGTCCTTTGCAGATGCTGTCCGACAGTCCTTCAAACTATATAAAAGAACAGGAAACAACAGATTTTATAGTGAAGATACCCGTTGTTTGGGATGATATTATCGGGATCGATGGTAAGGTAGGTGATTACATCATGCTTGCCAGAAGGTCAGGGAAAGAATGGTTTGTCGGAGCTCTTACCAACTGGACAGCTCGCGACATGGATCTGGATCTCTCATTCCTTCCTGCCGGGAAATACTCAATGGATATATTTCAGGATGGCATTAACGCCGACAGGTACGCAGGTGATTATAAACATTTGAAAACCAGTGTAAAATCGGGTGATAAAATGAAGATTCATCTTGCGCCAGGTGGAGGATGGGCAGCCAGAATCACTCCCGAATAAAAAGTTTACATAACCGGGATGAGACAATATCTTGATCTGCTTGATCATGTATTAAAAAACGGCACCGAAAAGAAGGACAGGACAGGTACCGGAACGATAAGTGTGTTTGGTTATCAGATGAGGTTTAACCTTGAAGACGGTTTCCCTCTTCTTACAACCAAGAAGCTTCATCTCAATTCTATTATTCATGAATTACTATGGTTTATTTCAGGGGATACTAATACTAAGTATTTGAACGATAATGGAGTAAAGATTTGGAACGAGTGGGCTGATAAAGATGGGAACCTTGGGCCGATTTATGGTTATCAATGGCGTTCATGGCCTGCAGAAGGTGGGAAAAAGATTGATCAACTGAAAAACGTTATCAGCTCTGTCAGGAAATTGCCTGACTCGCGCAGGCATATTATCAGTGCATGGAATGTAGGTGAATTAGATAAGATGGCTCTTCCTCCATGTCATATTCTATTCCAGTTCTATGTTGCCGGTGACAGGTTATCGTGTCAGCTCTACCAGCGGAGTGCAGATATTTTTATTGGGGTCCCGTTTAATGTTGCATCATATGCTCTGTTGACGCTTATGGTAGCTCAGGTAACCGGCTATAAACCAGGTGATTTTGTTCACACTCTTGGTGATGCGCATATTTATCTCAACCATATAGATCAGGTAAAACTTCAACTCAAGCGGGAACCGTATAAGCTGCCTCAGATGTCAATTAATCCTGAAATATCCGATATCCTCAAGTTCACCTTCAGTGATTTCACTCTTTCGGATTATGTTGCACATCCTCATATTAAAGGCGATATTTCAATTTAATATATATAAAGTATGATCTCAATTATTGTTGCTGTTTCTGAAGATTGGGGAATTGGAAAGGATAATGAGCTTTTATGGCATATTTCCGAAGATCTGAAGAGATTTAAAAAGCTGACATATGGGAACATAGTTATAATGGGGAAAAAAACCTGGGAATCATTACCACGTAAACCGTTAGCCGGAAGGAAAAATATTGTTCTCACAGATGACCCGAATGAATCCATCGAAAATTCTGTTACTGCATATTCTATTGATGACGCATTGGACAAATGCGGACCGGATGAAGAAATATTTATTATAGGCGGTGGGAGTATATATCGCCAGTTCATGCCGCTGGCATGTCGTCTGTTTATAACCCATGTTCATAAAAAGGCGCCGGCAGATATCTATTTTCCTGAAATTGATTTGAGCATTTGGGAAGTTACAGAAAAGGAGGAGTTTAAAACCGACGATAACAATAGTATTCCCTATACATATACTATCTACGAAAGGAAAAACAGAATTAGTTTATAATTTATGGAACCCCTCCGGGGTTCGGTTCTCATTCAGCCTCTCTGGTCTATTATTGATGAAACCGCTTCGCGGTTTGTTAATTAAAAATTGGCTGTCCAGTTCTATTATTTATGAAACCGCTCAGCGGTTTTATAAATGAAAATTGGTTTTCCTGTTTTATTTTAGTTGAAAAGGATCGGCGATTTGTCTCATAAATATTGTTCATCCCATAAGAACCGCGGAGCGGTTCCATCAACAATAGAGACAAAGATTTGATCAAAAAAAAAGAACCCCGGCGGGGTTCCATTTTTTCTATATTAAGAAGCCTTCAGTATCTTGAGGTTTATTCTTTCAAGCTTCCGGTTTGCATAGTCGATTGTTATTTCCAGCTCATTTGTATCAACGGATGGCATTTCGAACATAGCATCAAGCATTATTGTTTCGCATATAGATCTTAGTCCGCGGGCTCCAAGTTTGAATTCAATGGCCTTATCGACGATATATTCGAGAACACCTTCTGCAAAAGTGAGTTCAATATTGTCCATTCTGAACAGCTTGATATACTGTTTCACCAGAGCGTTTTTCGGCTCAGTAAGAATTGCCCTGAGAGCTTCTCTGTCGAGAGGATTGAGATGCGTGAGCACCGGCAGTCTGCCAATTATTTCAGGTATAAGGCCATATGATCTGAGATCCTGCGGTGCAATATATTGGAGCAGATTGTCTTTATCCACTTTTTCACGGATTTTTGCAGCGCCGAAACCAACGATCTGTGTATTGAGTCGTTGTGCAATTTTCTTGTCAATACCTTCAAATGCCCCCCCGCATATAAAAAGAATGTTCTTTGTATCCACAGGGATCATTTTCTGTTCCGGATGTTTTCTTCCGCCCTGCGGCGGCACATTTACTATTGATCCCTCAAGTAATTTCAGAAGTCCCTGCTGAACACCTTCCCCTGATACATCGCGGGTTATTGAAGGATTGTCGCCCTTTCGTGCAATTTTGTCGATTTCATCGATAAAAACAATACCTTTCTCCGCAGCTTTAACATCATAATCAGCATTTTGCAGCAGCCTGGTCAGAAGACTTTCAATATCTTCTCCGACATAACCTGCCTCAGTAAGTACTGTTGCATCAACTATAGTAAACGGAACATGCAGCATTTTTGCAACAGTCCTGGCAAGAAGTGTCTTCCCGGTACCGGTCTCACCAACAAGGATAATGTTTGATTTTTCTATTTCAATATCGTCGGCATCGGGTTTTTGCATAAGCCTTTTGTAGTGGTTGTATACAGCCACCGCAATTATCTTTTTAGCCATATCCTGACCAATTACATACTGATCGAGGAAATTCTTAATTTCTGCCGGCTTGAGAAGGTTTATAGTATCAAAAGGCACATTCTTTTTAGTTCCGAGTTCTTCGTTCATTATGCTGTGAGCCTGC
>Ga0182011_10000984_pt1 | contig 25023 bp, 17 predicted proteins | sample 711E1DmetaG_FD_120481 | JGI IMG/M metagenome (GOLD analysis project Ga0182011, IMG submission 120481) | Permafrost microbial communities from Stordalen Mire, Sweden - 711E1D metaG | ecosystem: Environmental > Terrestrial > Soil > Wetlands > Permafrost | place: Sweden: Stordalen | collected...
AAGATCGAGATGGGCCAGGGTCCGATCACCTCCCTGCCCCAGATGGTGGCGGAGGAACTCGAGGTGCCGCTGGAGAGCGTCGATATCGTCATGGGCGACACTGATCTTTGTCCCTTCGACATGGGCACCTGGGGTTCGATGACGACCCGCGGGTTTGGCCCAGCCTTGCGCGCCGCGGCGGCCGAGGCAAAGGCCGTGCTCCTCGAACTCGCCTCCGAGACGCTGAAAGTTCCTGCCGACCAGCTCACGGCCGAAGCCGGGATGATCTTTGACCCGAAAGCACCCGCCCGGCGGATCAGCTACGGCGAGTTGACCAAAGGACAGAGGATCGAGCGCCATCTGACCGTCAAGCCGACGCTCAAGGATTTTGCCCAGTTCAAGGTGTCCGGAAAACCGGTGCTGCGGCGCGATGCGCGGGACAAGGTGACTGGGAAGGCGCACTATGCGGCCGACCTCCGCCAGCCGGGGATGTTATACGCAAAGGTCCTCCGGCCGCCGGCACATGGCGCGACGCTGAAGCGGGCCGATACGGCCGCCGCCAGGACGGTCGCCGGGGTCCAGGTGATCGAGGACGGCGAATTCATTGCGGTGCTCCACGAGTTGCCGGATGTAGCCGAGCAGGCATTGGCAAAGGTGAAAGCGGAGTTCGATGTTCCTCCGTCGATGGTGAATGACCGGACGATTTTCGACCACCTGGTGCACGTAGCGCCGCCGGTGAAAGTGGTAAGCCAGGATGGCGACCTGACGCAGGGCAAAGCCCAGGCAGCGCGGCGCTTCGCCGGGTCCTACTTGAACAGTTACGTCGCCCACTCGGCCATGGAGACGCATGCGGCGCTGGCGAAGATCGAGGGCGGGAAGGCGACGGTATGGGCATCCACGCAGAATCCGTTCGGCCTGCGCGACGAAGTCGCCCACGCGATCGGATTCGCGATCGAGGACGTGAGGGTGATCACGCCGTTTGTCGGCGGGGGATTCGGCGGCAAGACGTTCAATCTCCAGGCGGTGGAAGCGGCCCGGCTGGCAAAGGCGACCGGCCGGCCGGTGCAAGTGATGTGGAGCCGCGAAGAGGAATTCTTTAATGACACCTTCCGGCCCGCCGCCGTTGTGAAGATCGACGCCGGAATCGACTCTGCCGGGAAGATGGTTTTTTGGGACTACGAAGTGATCGGTGCCGGCGACCGGGGCGCGGCCCAGTTCTATACGATCCCGTTTCATCGGACAACGGCCTCCGGAAACTTCAATGGTCCGCCCGGACTGCACCCGTTTGGCGTGGGCGCCTGGCGCGCGCCTGGCAACAACACCAACACCTTCGCCCGTGAGTCGCACATCGATCTTCTGGCCGCGGCCGCGGGGATGGATCCCGTGGAATTCCGCCTCCGCCAGCTCGCCGATCCCCGGATGATTCGCGTTCTGAAAGCGGCGGCCGAACACTTCGGCTGGACGGCAGCGGCGGCGCCGAGTCGTCGCGGATACGGCGTGGCCTGCGGCACCGATGCCGGCAGCTATGTGGCGGCAATCGCGGAAGTGGCCGTTGATGCAAACAAGGGCAACGTGCAGGTGAAGCGGGTAGTTTGTGCGCAGGAAATGGGCATGGTCATCAACCCGGAAGGCGCGACAATCCAGATGGAAGGCTGCATTACGATGGGCCTGGGATATGCGCTGACCGAGGAGGTGCATTTCAACGGCGGCGCGATTCTCGACACGAATTTCGACACCTATCAGCTTCCCCGATTCTCCTGGGTGCCGAAGATCGAATCGGTGATTGTCGACGCGAACGACCTTCCGCCCCAGGGTGGCGGCGAACCGGCGATCATCCTGATGGGCGCAGTGGTCGCCAACGCGATCCACGATGCGACAGGCGCCCGACTGGTGCAGCTGCCGATGACCCCTGAGCGGATTAAAGCGGCGCTCGCACAGGCGAGGTCCGCACCCACACCGGGCTAGCCCGCATCGATTGCGATTCTCAACGACACGAGGGTCGAGAGCAGGAGAGTGACCGCAGCAACGACTGAAACGGTGAAATACGCCGGCTAGGCGCTGGCGCGGCGCGACGCCTGCTGGGCGATGAATTCACGGAAAACTTCCGCGCATTGAATGGCGTGCCGTTCTTCCTTAACCTCGTCGCCGGAACGTTGGCGGCTTCGCTCGTGCATCCGCCGGCGGACCTGCCGCAAGGCCAGGTCCTGCAGCTGGCGGATCCGCTCGCGGGTGATGTTGAATTTCCGTCCCACTTCCTCGAGCGTCAACGGATCGCCACCGCCCAAACCAAAGCGCAGCGTGAGAATCTCGGCTTCCCGCGGATCGAGCGAGCGGACGATCGCATGCAGGTCCTCGATGAGATTCTTCTCGCCAAGGTGTTCGTCCGGGCTGCTGGCGTTGTCGTCGCCCACGATGTCACCGAGCACCCGCGCATCGTCACTGTCGCCCAACGGGGCTTCGAGCGAAGCCGGGCGCACGCTGACGGTCTTGAGGAGCGCGATTTTGTTCACCGGGACCTGCAGCTCGCAGGCAATTTCCTCGTTGTCAGGCTCCCGGCCGAATTTCTCCAGATACCGGCTGATGATGTTCCGCATCCGGGCGATCCGGTCGACCAGGTGGACCGGTAGACGGATCGTTTTCGATTGATTCGCCACGGCGCGCTTCATCGATTGCTTGATCCACCACGCGGCATAGGTGCTCAGCTTCCCACCGCGGGTGGGGTCAAAACGTTCCACCGCCTTGATGAGGCCAAGATTGCCCTCGCTGATCAGATCCAGGATCGGCAGGCCCAGGTGGTTGTAGTCATAGGCGATTTTGACCACAAGGCGCAGATTGGCTTTGATCATGTGCTCCCGCGCCGCCTGGTCGCCGCGCCGGACGCGGACCGCCAGCTGGCCTTCTTCCGCTGCCGTGAGCAACGGTGTCCGCCGGATGTCATTCAAATAGAGCTGCAGCGTCGAGCGCTCGTCCCGGTGATCGACGCCGCCCGTCGCCCCCGTCTCCTGCTCCTGCCTCCCCCGGGCCGGCGGCGCGAGCAAGCCCGGGTCGTTGACCTCAGAATTCGTCCACCCGGGATTCCGGGGCCAGACAGCCCGGGTGGATGGCGGAAGCCCCGGAAGGGAAGAACCCATCATGATCGGGCGAGTGATTGCCGCACGGGCCTTGGGAAACTGGAATCGCTTGGTGGGAACGCTGGTTTGCATGGAAGGAAAAAGTGAACCCGTCGTCGCGTGATGACGCGGACAACAAGCGTGTGCTGGCGATCTTAGTCGGCGCGGCGACGGGGTTGCGGGAAGCCGCCCGGCTTATGCGGCCGCGGGCGGAAATGGGCTGAATCGATGGAGAAAGGGGGGATCGGACGGCCAACACCGGCGCTCGGGTAGTCGGACACTGAAATTCGGTTTACCCGGCACGACGCCGTCTGGGGTATCTGGCTCACGGGGAGGCACTATACGCTTCCGCGGGCGGCGATGATATACGGTGTTTTCCTACCCCGCGTGGCCGAGAATGCATCTGCATTGCCCACTGCTCCGGCAGTGAAAACTTCGCGATTGTCTCTGAACCGGACCGTTATAAACATGTAACGACCCCGTCCCTTCGCGCCGATGCCACGGCGTTACCCCATGAAGCTTCTCACCCTGTTGCTGGCTGAAGACCACACGGTCGTTCGCGAAGGATTGCGGGCTTTCCTCAGGACAGCGGACGATCTCGCGGTTGTGGGCGAGGCGACAAACGGCCGGGAGGCAGTAGAGTTAGCGGTAAAACTCCGCCCCGGGGTGATCGTGATGGATGTCGCCATGCCGAAGCTCAACGGTTGCGAAGCCACCCGGCAGATCCTTCTCGACAATCCCGACGCGAAGATCCTCGCGCTCTCCGCGCGCAGCGAGGACGAGTACGTCGCGCGCATGGTGGCGGCGGGCGCCATGGGGTTCGTGGAAAAACAAAGTTCAGGCCAGGTTTTGTTGCGCGCGATCCGGGAAATCGGCGCCGGGCAGACCTTTTTTAGTCCGGCGATCAGGAAACGCCTGCTCCAGATCGGCCGGAAGGCACGCGAAGAAGGTTCTCCCTCCGGGAAGCCGCAGCGCGCATTGACTCCACGGGAGGAGGAAGTGCTGCAGCTCGTGGCGGAAGGTGCGCCCAACAAGCGGATCGGCGCGGAACTCGGCATCACCGTCAAGACCGTCGACAAGCACCGCCAGCAGCTCATGAACAAACTCGGCATTCACGACACGGCCGGGCTCACCCGCTACGCGATCTCCTCCGGCTCCATCGAATGCAACGTGTAGGCACCGTGCGCCCGCAGCAAAAGAAGGATTTGCGCCAGGCCAACGATAAGCCGGAACAGCCGGTGGGTGGGCGCACCGCTTTGGGGCGGGAGGAATCGCGCTTCCTCGAGGCATTCTATGAACACTCGCTCGATCTGTTCGTGACGATCAGCCCCGAAGGCAAGATCACCGACGTGAACCAGGCCACGGAAACAGCCACCGGCCTTCCGTCAGCGCGATTGATCGGTACGAGTTTCTCCGACTATTTTATGGAGTGGGAGCGGGCGGACGCCGGCTATCAGCTCGTCATGCGGGCGGGGTTCGTCCGGGACTTCCCGCTCACGATCCGCCACGTCTCCGGCCGGACCATTGACGTGCTGTACAACGCCGTGGTGTACCGCAACGAGGCGGGCCGCGTGCAGGGCGTGTTCGCCGCCGCGCGCGCTGTCACCGAGCGCAACCGCGCGGAAACGGAGCTGGCGCGCTATCGCGACCACCTCGAGGATCTGATCCGCGCCCGAACGCACGAGCTCGAAACCGCGAACGCCGATCTGCAGGCGGACATCACGGAGCGCAAGAAACGGGAGGCGGAACTTGATCGCCTCAACCGGACGCTCAAGGCGCTCGGCGCGAGCAGTCAGGCCATGATGCGCGCCACCGACGAATCGGCGTACCTGAACGAAGTCTGCCAAATCATCGTCCGGGACGGTGGACACTCCATGGTGTGGATCGGTTTTGTCCGCGACGATCCCGAAAGAACCGTCCAACCGGTGGCGCAGGCGGGTTTCGACGAAGGCTATCTTAAGAGCCTGCAGGTCACCTGGGCGGACACCGAGCGGGGTCGCGGCCCCACCGGCACCGCGATTCGCACCGGGACACCAAGCGGTTGCCGGAACATGCAGACGGATCCTAATTTCGCCCCGTGGCGCGAGGAGGCGCTGCGGCGCGGTTACGTTTCCTCCATCGTGGTTCCGCTGATGGAGGGAAGACGAACCTTCGGTACGATTACCATCTATTCGGGCGAACCTGATTTCTTCACGCCAGAAGAGGTGGGTCTGCTATCGGAATTGGCCGATGACGTGAGATACGGCATCAGTGCCCTGCGGTTGCGCCGAGCCCACGCCCAGGCGGAGGAGGCGCTCCGGGACCGGGAACAGGAACTGGCCGCGATCTACGAAAACGCGCCGCTCATCATCCTGCTCGTGGACGGAGAACGGCGGGTGCACAAAGCCAACCGGCAGGCCGCGATGTTCGCCGGCGGCAGTGTCACCGACCTTTTTGGGCGCGCCGCGGGCGAGGCGTTGCGCTGTCTGCGCGCCACCGAAGACCGGCGGGGTTGCGGCTTCGGTCCGCAATGCGGCCACTGCGCATTGCGCCGTACCGTCGTCAGCACTCTCCAGACCGGGAGCGGTCAGCAGCAGGCGGAGGTCACCCTGCCTTTTTCTGCCGGCCGCGGGGTGGTGAATCTGACGTTCCTGGTCTCGACCCTCCGGCTCGATTTGCGCGGCGAACCGATGGCGCTGGTCACGATGCAGGACATCACCCAGCGAAAACACATGGAAGAGGCGCTGCAGGCGGCCCGCGCCGAACTGGAAGTACGCGTGGGCGAACGCACCGTCCAATTGCGCGCCCTCGCGGCGGAGCTAACCCAGTCCGAGGAGCGGGAGCGGCGGCGGATCGCGCAGATCCTCCATGACGACCTGCAGCAATTGCTGGTCGCGGCCCGGTTGCGCCTCGAAGCGGTGCGCGAGCGAAAGGAGGCTGGCGTGGTCGTTGACTACCTGCTCCAGATCGAGAAACTGATCGGAGAGTCGAACGAAATCGCGCGGGGGTTGAGCCACGAGCTCAGTCCGACGGTGTTGCATGAGCATGGCTTGCTGGCGGGCCTGCAATGGTTGGGCCGATGGATGCACGAAAAGCACGGGCTGATGGTGCGCGTCGGAACCGGGACGTCCGTCGAGGCGCTGGAGCACGACGTCAAAGTCTTGTTGTTCCAATCGGTGCGGGAACTGTTGTTCAACGTGATCAAGCATGCGGGCGTGAAGCGCGCCAGCGTCCGGATGAGCGCAGGGAAAGGCGGGGCGATCGAGATTCTGGTGAGCGACCGGGGCCGCGGGATCGATCCCGTGCAGGCCCGGGAGGGCCGCAACGCCAGCATGGGCTTCGGACTTTTCGGGATCCGGGAGCGCCTCGCCTTTGTGGGTGGACGGATGGAGGTGGAGAGCAAGCCCGGCGGCGGAGCTCGTTTCCGGCTGGTCGTGCCGTTGCCGGGTGAACCGCCGACCGTGTTGCCGGCGGCCGACCGGCAAACCAACCGCCCGCCCGCCGCGCCGCGGCGCGAGCCGGCCGCCCGGCATGGTCCGCGTTCGGCCCGGCCTCAGGCTCGTTCCACGATCCGGGTGCTGCTGGCGGACGACCATAAGATCATGCGCGATGGCCTCGCCCTGATTCTCAACCAACGGCCCGGGATCGAGGTGGTCGGCATGGCGGCCGACGGGCAGGAGGCAGTGACCCTTGCGGAAATGCTCCAGCCCCAGGTCGTCATCATGGATGTGAGCATGCCCCGTCTCGACGGGATGGCCGCCACCAGGCAAATTGTGGCACGCTGGCCTCAGATCAAGGTGATCGGACTAACCATGCATTCGGAGGACGCCAGCCACAATGCGATGCGCGCGGCAGGCGCCGCCGCCTGCCTGGCGAAAAGCGGTCCCACCGAAACGCTGGTGAGCGCGATTTGCACGGCGATGAGGGGCACGACCATCCGCCGGCCGCCGCCCGCGAGGTGACATTGCAAACGGCGACGGAATCGCTGCCAAAGCCAATCGCTCGTTCCAGGACGGTCGCCTAGAGCGCTTTCAGAAAAAGTGTAGCCGCGAGCGCCAGCAAGTGGACGAACCATCCGCTCGCTGGCGCTCGCAGCTACGTTCGCGTTCTCGGCCACAGTTCAATTTAAACCGCTCTAGCCTTCCGGTCGGTACGGGATCTTCACATGTCCGCATCGTGAACCCTCGGCATGGTGGTGCGGCTGGCGGTAAAAATTGAATACGAAGGCGCTCAGCGATGACAGCCCGGCGCTCGACCAACTAAATATCCCACACCGGCCCTGGATCGCGGCGGATCGTCCCGGAATGCCGGCCATTCGCCACTCAGGCTCTTCAGTGCGGTTATCCGATGGTATATTCCGGCCGCGCTCCTCCACCACCTCCCGCCGGCAATCCCGCCCGCGGAGGTCATCTCATACATGAAATCCCCGTGTCTGTCTGTGTCGGTGCTGGCCGTGTGCGTTTTAACCGGTCCGCGCGCATTCGGCGACAACGCCGTCCTCTACTGGAATGACCAGGCGCTCGACGCCACCCGGCTGGCGCGGAATCCGCCTCCGCTCGCTTCTCACCATATCGCCACGTTTCACGCGGCGATCTTCGATGCCGTCAACGGCATCACGCACTCCCGCCATGGCTGGCTGGTCTACGAATCCGCTCCCGTCGGCGCCGACACGGATGCGGCCATCGCCAGCGCGGCGCACACCGTGCTCATCGCGCTGTGGGGCCAGGCCACGAACCCGCACAACCTCGAGGTCGCCTACGCAACGGCCCTGGCGGAAATCCCCGACGGGCCGGCGAAGGTCGATGGCGTGGCGTGGGGCAAACACGTCGCGGAGGGGATCCTCGTCGCCCGTGCCAAGAGCGGTTTCAACAAACCGATCCCCGGTCAGTATTCAAGTTCCGAACCGGGGAAATGGCGCGAAACGCCGCCGGGATTCCGGCCGCCGGTGCTGCCCCATTGGGGTCATGTCACTCCCTTTGTGATGACCTCGCCGAACCAGTTCCGCGCCCCACCACCGCCTGCGGTCGATTCGAAGCAGCAGGCCGAGGAGATCGCATTCATCGCCAAGGTCGGAGCGCGCGACGGCGCCGAACGCACGGAAGACGAGACCCTCACCACCGTATTCTGGTCCGACGATTTGGGCACGTGCACCCCGCCCGGACATTGGAACATCATCGCGGCTGATCTTGCCAGGCGCAACCACCTCTCCGTACCCGAAACCGCGCGGCTGTTCGCGCTCCTCAATTTCGCCGAGGCCGACGCCGCCATCGCGTGCTGGGACACGAAGTTTTTCTACCGCACTTGGCGGCCAGAAACGGCCATTCGGGAGCTCGATCCCAAGCTCAACCCCTATGCCAGGTCCAATCCCGATTTCATTCCCCTCATGGTCTCGCCGGCCTTCCCCGCCTATATCTCGGGTCACAGCATGTTTTCCGCCGCGGCCTCGCGGTTGCTCGAGCGTTTCTTCGGCACCGACGACATCGCATTCTCCGTGCGGTCCGACGGGCTGCCTGGCGCGGTCCGCAGTTATAAAAAGCTCTCCGATGCGCGCAACGAGATCGGGATGAGCCGCATTTGGGCCGGCATTCACGTGATGTCCGACAATCTTGAGGGCCAAAAAGTTGGCATCAAAATTGCCGACTGGGTTTTCGACCACGCCCTGAGCGCCCTGCCCTGACGTCTGGCGGGCCGTGGCCTCCGTCTCCCGGCTCCGCGGACGACCGCGAACGGTTCAGGCGACGTCAATGTCCGTGGGAGCCCAGGGCCCCGGCCTCGCGCGGAGCCTCCCCGCCACCACCCTTAATCCGACTCAACCGGGATCCACCATGTTCAAACTCAGTTTCGTAACCATCGCGTTTTGCGCGGCGGCGTTCGCCGCCGCTGCGCCCGCCTGGACGGCAAAGCCCTTGCTGCCCCGCCCCGCGTTGCCGGCCGGCGCGAAACCTTTCGAGATCCTTGATTCCGCCGCGATCGGCCTGACGGTGCCGAATATCTTCAGCGACGCCCGCATGTGGGGCGACCACTTCCGGGAGCTCACCCTGGGATCCGTGGAAACCGGCATCGCCGTGGCCGATTTCGACCGCGACGGACGTCCCGACATCTTCGTCGTCTCCAAGAACGGCCCCTGCGCGCTCTACCGGCAGGTCGCCCCGTTCAAGTTCGTGGACGTCGCGCATGCGGCGGGCGTGGCATGCGACGATGCGCCCACCAGCAACGTCGGCGCGACGGTCGTCGACATCAACCAGGACGGCTGGCCCGACCTCTATATCTGCCGCTACAACGCGCCGAATCTCCTCTTCGTGAACAACGGCGACGGCACGTTCACCGAGCGCGCCCACGAATACGGCCTCGATATCACGGACGCCTGCGTGCAGGCCGTGTTCGCCGATTATGACCGCGACGGCTACCTCGATTGCTACATCGTCACGAACATCCTCGATTTCTCCAAGAGCCCGCAGGGCCGCCCGGGATATCTGCTCCATAACAACGGCAACGGCACCTTCACCAATGTTTCCGCCCAGGCGGGCATCTGGGGGCTGACCCAGGGGCACACCGCGATCTGGGTCGATGTCAACCACGACGGCTGGCCCGACCTGTACGTGGCGAACGACTTCGAAACGCCGGACCGCCTCTATCTTAACAAAGGCGACGGAACCTTCGTGGATGTGATCGACGAGCGCCTGCCGCACGCTACCTATTTCTCCATGGGCGCCGACGCCGGCGACCTGAACAACGACGGCCTCATCGATTTCCTGATCACCGACATGCGCGACCGCAACCACGCGGAGTTCATGGCCGGCATGGAGGAGGTCGGCCGGGGTCTGTGGGAAAACGAGCGCGTGCCCGATCTCATTCCGCAGTACATGTGGAACGCGGTCTACCTGAACACCGGCACGGACCATTTTGCGGAGGCGGCCCACCTCACCGGCATGGATGCGACCGGCTGGACGTGGTCGGCGCGCTTCGGCGATCTCGACAACGCCGGCCGGCTCGACGTCTTCTTCACCTGCGGGATGATCCGCAACTTCATCGACGCCGACCTCGTCGACCGGCAGAATGTCGCGCCCAACCTCACCGCGCGCGCCAGCGTCTGGAAGAACTCGCCCCCCCGGCGCGAAACCACCCTAGCCTACCGCAACCTCGGCGACCTGAAGTTCGCGGACGTATCCAAGGAGTGGGGACTCGACCACCCGGGCGTCAGCTTCGGCTGCACCCTCGCCGATCTCGCGGGCGACGGCAATCTCGACCTCATCTTCACCAACTACAACGCCCCGCCGACCATCATCCGCAACCGCAATCCCACCGGCCATCGCGTCGAGATCAAGCTCGCCGGCCGGACGCCCAACCGCGACGGCATCGGCGCCGAACTGCGCCTCGAATCCGCTTCCGGCCTCCAGATGCGGCAGCTTTACACCGAGCGCGGGATCGCCTCGAGCGAGTTGCCGCTGGTGCATTTCGGCCTGGGCCCCGACCCGGTGATCAAGCGACTCACGGTCCGCTGGCCGCGCGGCGAAGTCCAGGTGCTGGAGAACCTGCCGGCCGACCAGCTGCTCACGATCGCCGAGCCGCCGCTGGCCGATGGCGCGAAGCCCGTCCTGTCGCCCGCGGTTTTCCACACGCCACCGGCCGCCGATGCTCTTTTCACCGAGACGGCGGCCGCGCGCGGCCTCCAACACGCCAACACGCTGCGCCCGGTCGACGAATTCACCCGCCAGCGGCTCCTCCCCCGTCGCCTCAACGGCCTCGGGCCGGCGCTCGCTGTCGCCGACGTGAACGGCGACGGCCTCGACGATGTCTTTGTCTCGGGCACGGCCGGACAGGCCGGAGAACTCTTTCTCGGCCAACCGGACGGTAACTTCGTGCCGGCGACCGACCAACCTTGGGCGTCCGCCACCGCGGCCGACGACAACGGCGCGGTGTTCCTCGATGTCACGGGTCACGGCCATCCGGACCTGCTGATCGCCGCGGGCGGCGTCGCGCAACCGGCCGGAGACCCGCAGCTCAACGACCGCCTTTACCTCAACGACGGTCACGGCCGCTTCACCCTTGCGCCTGAAGGAACCCTGCCGGCGGATGGCGAAAGCACCGGGGCCGTGGCGGCGGCGGATTTTGACGGCAATGGCCGGATCGGCGTCTTTGTCGGCGGCCGGGTCGTGCCTGGCCGTTATCCGGAGACGCCCCGCAGCTTCCTCTATCGCAATGTCGGGGGGAAATTTGTGGACGTAACCGACGAGCTGGCGCCCGGCCTGCGGCACATCGGCATGGTCACCGCCGCCGTTTGGGCTGACGTCGATCACGATGGGCGCCCGGACCTGCTGCTCGCACTGGAATGGGGTCCGATCGCCTATTTCCACAATACCGGCCACGGGTTTGAGAACCTCACCGAAAAGTCCGGCCTCGGCGCGTCGACCGGCTGGTGGAGCGCCCTTGCGGTCGCCGATGTCAACGGGGACGGCCGCCTCGACATCGTCGCCGGCAATGTCGGCCTCAATACCAAGTACCACGCCACGCCGGCCGAGCCCACGGTCCTTTACGCCGGCGATCTCGACGGCAGTGGCCGCGACCAGTTGATCGAGGCCCAATATGAGAATGGCCGGCTCTATCCGGTGCGCGGGCGCAGCAAGCTCGCGTATTGCTACCCGTGGCTCCCGAAAAAATTCCCGACCTACAAAGCCTTCGCCCAAGCCACCATCGGCGACATCTTCCCGCCCGACCGGCTCGCTGCGGTTCGCTGCCTGAAGGCTAACGAACTCGCCAGCGGCATCTTCCTGCAACAGGCCGACGGCACGTTCAAGTTCCAGCCCTTGCCGCGCCTGGCGCAGATCGCGCCGATCAATTCGATGGTGGCGCGCGACCTCGACGGCGACGGCCTGCTCGACCTCTTTTGCGTCGGCAACAACTTCGGTCCGGAGCCCTCCACCGGCCGTTTCGACGGTGGAATCGGGCTATTCTTGAAAGGTGACGGTCATGGCGGTTTCACCCCGTTGTTGCCGGCGCAGTCCGGAATCAGCGTGGTTGGTGAAGCTCGGGCCGCTGCAGCCGTCAACCTCCCAGGTTCCCGACGGCCAGCGCTCGTCGTCAGCCGCACCGAGGGCCCTCTGCTCCTTTTCACGCCAGCAAAATGAACCGACCCACCATGCGAATCACCAAAACTGCTAGGATCTTGCTGTTCTCATTTTCGGCCGCCTCGGCTTGCGCCCAATACATTCCTCCCTCGCCTGCGGGTCCCGTGCCAGGCGAGATCGACGGCTATCTCGCGGCCATCGACCCCGGGCTCAAGGCCTGGGACATCGGGGTCAACGAGCGTCTGCGGTACGAGGACAAGGAAGGGTCCGGCACTACCCATGCCGGTTCTAATTTCGATTTCGACTCGACGCCGCCAACCAGGAACAGCAACGAATACTGGCTCACCCGTCTGATGCCCCGGATCGGCTACACGGGCGACTGGGTCTCCGCGCTCGTCGAGGCGCGGTCGAGCTATTCGCTGGGCGACGACCGGTACGCTGCGACCGCGCCCGGGAAGAACCTCGCTGAAAACGACGGTCCACTGCAGCTTCAATTGGCCCAGATCACGATCGGCAACCTCAAGGATTTTCCGCTCACCGTCAAAGTGGGCCGGCAGGAGCTGAACTTCGGCGACCAGCGGCTCGTGGGCGCCGCCTTGTGGCTGAACATTCCGCACACCTTTGATGCGATCAAAGTGAGATACCAGGATTCGTTCTTTGGCGTCGATCTGTTCGCCGCCGATCTGGTGGACGTCCGAGGAGGTCATTTCGAAGAGTCCAATTCGCAGGACCGGTTGTCCGGCGCCTATGCCGACTTTCCGGGCTTGTCGAAGAACGACGTGGTGGAATTCTATTTTTTGGCCCGCAACGTCGCCCGGGGCATCGTCAGCGATGACTGGTCGCTGGTCCCCGCCCCCTTCCGGATGACAGCGCCGCAGGACATCTACACGCTTGGGTACCACGCGAAATCAAAGGCAGGCGCGTATGGTCCCTGGGACTACGGGATCGAGGCGATGTACCAGTTCGGCGACCGGACGGCAGTGTTCCCCGCTACCCCCGTGGCGGTGGCCCAAAGCGCCCCTCGATTGGATCAGCGCGCCTGGGCTTTCATCCTCCAGGGCGGCTACACGTGGAAGGAGCTTCCGTGGACTCCCCGCCTGGCGTGGATCGTCAGCCGCGCCTCGGGAGATCGTAATTCCACCGACACGAGCAGTCGGACCTTCATGAATCTGCTTCCCTCCAATCACGGGCTTTACGGCGCCATGGACCTCTCAAGCCTGCAAAACATCGCAGACTATCGCCTGTCCTTCACCAGCAAGCCCAGCGCCACCACAAGGCTGGCACTCGACTTCCACCAGCAGTATCTTGAGAACACCCACGACTACTGGTACAATGTTGCGGGCGTGCCTCGCAACACCCCCGGCGCCATTCCCGGAAGCGGCCGGGGGTTCGGCATCAACCCGGGATACAGCTCCAACCTCGGCCAGGAAATCGACGTGATCGGAGGATGGACCGTCACCAAAGGGCTCTTGCTCGAATCCGGCATCGGTCACTTCTTTCGGGGAGATTACGTCAAGGAGTCGTTGCGCGTCGTGGGGTCGAAGGACGCAAATTACTGTTACGTCCAGGCCACGATGAATTTTTGAGCCGGCCCGGCGGTACCCATGCAAATTGTAGGAGGCGAACTTCCGCCTTCGCTGGAAGCTCCGGCGGACAGGTGCTCGCGACCTGTCCTCCGCAGGCCTGGCGAAGGAGGATTCCGAGATCAGGATCGCCTGCAAGCAGGCTTCCTACCCCAGGCAAGCGGCTTCCTTGGGATTTGGCGGTTGGAATCTGGAGATTCCCCGCATCGTTCGCCGGTGCGTCCTACTCCCAGCGAAGCACCGCGGTCAACAGGCCGGACTTGCCGGCGCGCAGCGCGGCGTAGACTGTCTGGGCATCGCCGGGCGCGCAGACTTCACTGATCAGATCGCGGATCTTCAAGCGCCCGCTAGCGAGAAAGCGCAGCACCGCCTGCACATCACGCGCCTGGTTGTCGCGCGGAAAATGCACGGCAAGTTCGCGGATGAACGCCTGTTGGTAATCGAAGACCACATTCTCTGGGTAACTGCCCTGGACGATCAGACGCGTCGGCTCAGTCAGCGCGTTGTCCCAAGGCTTTAATTTCGCCAGCAGGATTGATTGCTGCAGCACCGGCGCGGCACCCGTCGCGTCCACCACGACGTCCGCCCCCTGGGGTTGCAGGGATGCCAATGCCGCGACGATCCCTTGTTTCGCCACGACCGCCTCGATTCCCGCCGCCTTGGCCAGGACCACCCGTTCCGGGACCACGTCGACGGCAACGACCCGGGCACCGGTCAGCCCGTGCAGGCGGGCGGCCAGCTGACCAATGGGGCCGAGCCCAACCACCGCCACCTCCTCGTGCGGACGGGTGCCGGCCGCACGCACTCCCCGATAAGCGATCGCGCCAAGCTTGCTCAGCGCCGCCTCGAGCAGATCCACGCCGGCAGGCAGCGGGAAAACGCTGCCTTCGCCGCAGAGCGCATGGGCGATGTGCGCGCCCCAAGCCAGGGGACGGTCAGCCTTTTGCGTTCCCTGGCAGAACACCCAGGCTCCTTCCGCAACCACGACGCCCGGCCCTCGGGCAGCGATCTGTCCGACCATCGAATAGCCCGGAATAAACGGAAACGTGACGCCCGCCTGCCGGCCGGCCAGGCAACGCATTTCCGTGCCGGGGCTGATGGCAGTAAAGACGGCCTTGACGATGACCTGGCCGGACTCCGGCTCAGGAATTGTCGCCTCGACCAGTTCGACCCGATCGACCGCCGTGGCGAGAAGCGCAGTGGTTTTCATAAGGGCATCACGGCAAGATTTGGATAACCTGAACGTTCCATTCTCGTTTCTCCAGAAGACGCAATCAAGCGCACGATTCAAAAAGACGGCTTTGCTTTTGGCTGTATCACCTGCAGGCTCACGATCGAATCTAGAGCGAAGGCCTGTGCGATGAACGATCAATCAGAGGAAAAAGAACCGGGCGAAGACCAGAACATCCCTTCCGGTTTGAAACGCCTGCGGCGATGGAGCGATTGGTGGAGAGCCTTCGACTTGCGCGACCGTTGGTGGCGCCTGCTCGATCTCCTGGAAACCCGCCGGGCTTTGCGCTGGACGCTTTATGGTCTGCTGGCGGCAGCGGTGTCCTTCGTGGCGTTGCGGGTGTGGGTTTACCCGTGGTGGACCAAGCGAAACGCGATCAGCATGGCCCGCCAGTGGATCAGCGCCGGCCGACTGGACTTGGCGGCGGATGCTGTCCGGAGCGCGGTGAACACCGCGCCGGAACAGCCCGAGACCTGGCAACTGGCCGCCGAGCTGGCGCGATCACGCGGACGAAAGGCCGAAGCGGTGGAGCATGCCCGCCATGCCGCCATGCTCGGCGCCATAGATCCACACTACATGCTGGATTGGGCGTCCGCGGCCCTGCAGGCCGACATGCCGGAGGAGGCGGACCGCGCATTAGCTAAGCTCTCCAGCGGGGACGCAACCGGCTCCGCCTACGCCCAACGTCTGATCGGTGAACTCGCGCGCCGGCGGGGTAAACTCACTGCCGCGAAAGACCATTTCGAAGCGGCGCTCCAACTCGACGGTCCGGTGGCGACCGACGAAGTTCCCCTCGGGCTCATTTTGCTGAATGCCACCGACCCGGCGGAGCGGAAACGCGGTTTGGATTTGCTCGGAAAGTGGACGACTGATCAGGAATGGGGCGCAGCCGCGTTGCGCGCGCTGCTTGCGGATGCGCTGGCGCGGGATGAACGGCCAGCGATGTTGCAATGGGCCGAGGCGTTGCGCGCCCATCCCGGATGCACCGTGGGCGACATGCCGAACTGTCTGGCCGCACTGTCGAGAGCTGATGAGCGCCATTTCGCAGACGCTCTGGCCACCTTGGAGAAAAACCACGCAGTCACGCCGCAAGCGGCGGCCCAGTTGGTGGGTTGGTTGAACCAGATCGGGCGCAGCGCGGAAGCCATCAAATGGATGAAGACGCTGCCACCGGAAGGCCTGAAGCATCCTCCCCTCGCAGTGGTTGGCGCGGAGGCTCTGCGGCAAACGGCCGACTGGCCGGAATTGCGAGACCGGACTCGGCAGGGCGACTGGGGCGATGTCGATTTCCTTCGGTGGGCTTATGCCATGCAGGCGCGCGGGCGATGCGGGACAAGGCCCAGGCGGACGAATTCTGGCGCACCTTGCGCAGTCACGCCGCCACGAACGGTGCCCACGCGCTTTTCGCCGGCGACACGATCTACACCTGGGGGTTGGTGGACGAGGCGGAGGTCCTGTGGTGGGCCGCGGCTGACCAGGGCGGCCCGAATGCGATTCAGGCTTTGGGAACGCTCGCGCGGCATTATCAAGTGAGCCGCAATGCCGAGGGACAATACCGAGCGTTCCGCCAGCTGCATTTTGCGCATCCGCTAGATGCAGACGTGTCCAACAATTTCGTCTACTTTGCGGCGCTCACCGGCCACGACGGGGCGATTGCCGAACGGCTCGCCACAGAGGATCTGGAACGCAATCCGCAGAACCTTACCTATCTGGCGACCCGGGCCTTCGTGATGTTCGTAAATGGCCGAGCCGCCGATGCACTTGCCCTGCTCCAGCCGAAGGCGGCCGAGGTAGAGAAATCACCTGCACTTGCCTTCGCCTACGGACTCGCCCTCGCAGGAACCGGAAACAAGACGGAGGCGCGAGCGTTGCTGGAAAAGATTCCCCAATCCGCCCTCGCGACGCGTGAAGCCGATCTGATCAAGAGCGCTCTGGGCGACTGACGCGCGCGGGACGGTTCTTGCGGTCAAAGACGAGCAACTGCGAGCGCCAGCGAGTGGGGGCTCCAAGCCCCTGATCGATGTAGGAAGCCTGCTTGCAGGCGATTCCTTGGTTCCCGGCTCCAATCATCGCCTGCAAGCAGGCTCCTACAATTCCTGAAATTCGGCCTAGACAGCTGAAACTGCGTTCGCCCGGCGGCGCCAGCGGAACCAGCCAAAGAGCCCGAGCGCACCAACGATCGGCAGCCAAGTACCCACTTCCGGGACGTAACCTTGAATGTGCGTGCCGTCGATCGTCACCGCGTTGCTTACCTCGTAAACCAGCAATCCGCTGGCATTGAGATCCGTGGAATTCGACGAACCAGTCTGGCTGTTTGTGTTATCCACGACAATCGTCAGGTAATTGGTGCCAATATAGAATTGGGAATTGCCTGAAGTGCCGGTGCCGTTGGTCCCGTTCTGGAGGACCGAGGCGGTCGTATTCGTCCAAGCGCTGAGGCGAGAGGCGGCTGCCGTTCCAGTCGGTAGAGTCGTTCCGTTGCCACCGTAACCACCGGGGTTCACGTAGATGGAGTACTGATCATCTGCCGCGACTGTCAGGCTGATCGAGACGGCATTCTTCACCAAGGTGCCTGCCCCTCCCGAGCCGGTGATCTGAAACGCGAGCGTGTAGACGAAAACACCTTCGTTGCTCCCAGTGTTGCCATTGCCCGGCAGAAAGTCGCCACCGGTATTGGCGGTGAGATTCGTCGCCGATATCGTTGCACCTGGGGCTGTCACCCACTGCGCGCTGCCTTGGTTAGGCGTATAGCCGGAGCCACTCAAAGCGGTGGCAGTAAGCATATACGCTGCTCCTGTATTCGCGGCGGTCGTCAATCCATTCCCGGATACATAGGTGACGCTCCAATGCGACTCCTGTGTACCCTAGGTTTGCGCACCGGTCCCAAGGGTGTTCATCCCCGTGTAATAGAGCCCGTTGACGCCTGTTGCCGTCCGTCCGTGCACCAAGCCAGCGCACCAAAGACACATTGCACCGACGGCTGAGAGAATCTTGGTTGGCTGGTTCAGTCTCATGAACGCACGCTAGAGGAATCGTCGACGGGAGTCACGTTATTGCAGCAATTTTGCGTAAAAGAGCCAGGGGAACGGACTAGAGGTTGCATTCACCTTTGCATGTCGGCCAGCAAGAAATGGTTCTGGCGCAACCTCGAACCGTAAAAAAAGGGTTTAACTGGCTGCATTTATAGAGGCCGCCGCTGATCCGCAGACCGCCATGCGACTTCACTAAGCTGACCACCACACGCCCTCAACAGCGACCTGGGCGCTGAGTGAATTAAACCAGAAACCTGCAATGCCGCATGGACCGGAACGGCCGTGGCTGCAGGCAGCGCCAATGTCCCCGCCTACGGACCCAGCTAACCCAGGGAGACTGCCATGGTCTTTTGTTTTGAGGAACGATCGCACGAGCCCACGGGCGAGACGCCCGTGCCACGTGGCATGGGCGTCCCGCCCATGTCAGAGGAGACTCGTTCAAAAACAAAAGACCCTGGGGAGACTGCAACGCCCAAAAAGTCCTTGCCATCAGAGTCGAAACTTTGATCTTACAGCCCTTCGCAGAGTTCATGGGCTCGTAGCTCAGTTGGAAGAGCGCCGCAATGGCATTGCGGAGGTCGTCAGTTCGATCCTGATCGGGTCCACCACTTTACCTATAGAGAGCGGGTCTACACCAAAGTTTTGGGAGGGGGTGTGGATTTCGCGAGGCTTGGTCAAGCCCGTGAGGCTTGCGGCACCTCAAATCGGGATGGAACGATTTCGCAGAGATACCCCTCCGGGCCAGTGTAATATAGCCAGCGGCGTTCGAATGGGTCTGTGACTTCGGCCCAGGCCTCTGCGGGCGCGGTGGCGGGCAATGACGTATAGGCCGCCATGCCATTGGATGAACGGTCATGGTCGAAGCCGAATTTCGTCTCGGATTCTCGTTGCGTCTCGAAAAAAGCCCAGCGTTCGAGCGCTTCTGAAATCGCAATGTGCTTGGCCACGGCCGGATCGGTGGAGGAGCCGGTCCCGTCGGCGTTTCCAAAAACCGTCTGGTGTGGCTTTCCGGTGATCAGGCCCGGCGAAAGAAAAGCGTTGGCTTGGCATTGGCTCTGCCCGAAGATCGGGAGCTGACTCAAATGAACCGAGGCGACCGGGCCGCGCGGTCTTCGAACACATCCCGATAGAAGATTGGCGCAAAGGAAAGCATGTAACGCTCGTTGAAAAAGTGGAACGATCAGGTCTTGGCGCACCATGCACCGGGGAGTTCGGCGATGACTCGATTGGGGCCCATCCACGGGACGGTCTTGATGTTGCGCAACCGGGTCGAGCTGGGCTGCCGCTTGGTGGCATCCGAGAACCAGAAGAACGGTGGCGATTAGCGCTTTGAAGAGACGGAGGCAGCTGTAGGATTTGATTTTCATGTGTGGAGGTGGTGTTGCACGGGAAAGGAAAACAAAATTGTGCGTGGTCTGCATCTCCGGAGAATACCCAAATTTGGACTGATTCTGGTCCAGACTTGGGTATTCCTTCTACCCTCGCCTGCCGCGGCGCAGGCTCCGGGTGGCTTCGAACCTCGTCTGCTGCGCGTGGAGGGGATTCCGGAAGAAGCGCACGAATTCTGGCGGGCTGATCCAGGAACTTACGGTTGGGCCGCCGCGTGTGCCGACGGGTTCGTAAAGCAGGAGGGGACATCGTGGGTGTTCCGTCGCTCGCCCGATGGCGGAGAGACCCGCGTGGTATTGCCGTTTCAAGACGGCTACGTCGTGGCTGGCGCCGGGTTCTGTGCGGTCTTTTCAACGACGGGTTGGCACCGCTTTGCGGTCGACGACCGTTTTCAAACCGGGCGCTAGGGTCGGTGATGACGTCGTGCTCGCCGGCCAATGGGGGATTTACCACCTGGGTTCCGAAGGGAAACTCACCCTAATTCAGGCGCGCTCCGGCACGGGACACGCACGCGCCCATCTGATTCACGGGACGATCGTGGTTTTCGACGATCAGACGGGAGCGACGGTGTGGTCCGGAGGCAGCCTTCGCCCCGCGAGTTCTGAGTTTGCCTGGGCGAAGGATTGTGATGTGAGTGCGGTCACAGAGGAGGTGGACGGATACATCGCGATCACGAACAAAGGGACTTTTGAAGTCACCGCTCGTGGCGTGGCATCGCTGTTGCCCGAACATTGGAACGAATGGTTCAAATCAGGACTAGTCGGGGCCGGTCAGGGTCGGCGATCAAGTGGTCATCGCGACCTTTTACGGTGGGGTAATGGGTTACGATTCTTCAGGGAAAGTTCTTTGGCGAATTCCTCCCAAATCGTTGAAGGGCGGGGTCTATTTTCTGCAACCTTGCTCGGAGGGTTTTTTGATCGGTTCTGCCGGTGGGCTCTATGTCCTCCAGGACCCGACTCGCTATGGGATCGCGACGGTTCCCGACGATGTCTTCTTTTGCCTGGGCTCGGCATCGGGAGTCTTCGTCGGATCCTCGGCCGGAGTGACCGATCCGGACGGGAAATCGGTTGGGTTCGACGGTAAACTCTACAGCTTGGCGGAGACGCGGCCCGGTCATTTCATCGAGGGACGGTTTGGCGGCTTGGTGATCGACGGTCGCTTCGTACCGTTGGATGGGCGCGATGTGTCGGGTATCGCCGTGTCGAAGACGTGCGTGGCGGGGCTGCAACCCGAAGGTTTGTCCCTGGTCAAGTTGGGGGAGGAACCAAGGGCAAGAAAAGTGCTATTGCCGGGAGCGGTGAACTCGGTTGCTGCGATCACCGACGGGTTTTTGGCAGGCGGTTCGTCGGGCGCCTACCGTATCACGGACGGAGGCGAAGTCGTCGCTCATTTCGGGTCCGGAAGAACGCGGGCGTGTTCGTTCAAGGGAGAGGCGGTCGCAGTCGATTCGACTGGCGTGTTGTTTGACTCCGCAGGAAAGCCCTTGCAACGGCTGCCGCTGGCCGGAGTCCTAGGTTCGGCCGAAGGCAATGGCCAGTTATACGTCTTGGCGAGGTTAGGCGACGGCCGGGTCTGGGCCGGGCGGATTGACGTCGCCCGCGGCCAATGGGTTCCTTTCGACTTGGAACTGCCTTCGAATCCCTCGGGGTTGGCGTGCACCAGCGACGGCGTTTTCATTCTTTCCTCTGGGCAAATGCTCTGGGTACGCGATCCACCGGTGCTCCCCACCCCGTCGGTCGACGTGCGGCTGGTGGCTCCAAGCGCGGAGGGGGCGATGCGCGGGGCAACGCTGCCCTCACGTGAAAGCAGCGTGCGATTCGTCCTTCCCACACGGCGTTTGAGCGGGGGACCTGTTGTGAGCTACTTCTCCAAGGTCGGCGATGGCGACTGGACTGAGATCAGGGAAACCGGCACGAACGTGATTGACCGATTGCCGTGGGGAAACACTCCGGTTTCCTTTCGGGCGAACTCGGGAGGTTTGAGCGCGACTGATACGTTTCAGGTGGCACGCGCGTGGCCGTGGTATTTGCGCAGTCCATTGTGGATTCTTTATTTCTTCGCGGCCGGTGCGTTGCTTTGGGGCGGAGTCAGATGGCGAACCAGTCAGTTGGCGCACCGGGCCAGGGCGCTGGAAGCAGTGGTCGCTTCGCGCACGGCGGAATTGCGCCAGGCCCAGCGCGCCCGCGAGGAATTCTTCTCCACGTTGAGCCACGAAATCCGCAACCCGTTGAATGGAGTCGTCGGGTTATGCGAAATCCTCGGGGAAGCGCCGGCCGGGGCCGTCGGACCCAGGGAACGGATGTATGTGGCGACGCTGCATGGCTGCGCCCAGCAACTGCGTACGATACTGGGTGACGTCTTGGATTTCTCGCGGATTGATCGCGGGGAAATCCAGATGAACGAAGAAGTGTTTAATCTCAGGACGGCGGCGGAGGTCGCCATCCGAGGCATCGACGCCATGATGGAGCACTGCATCTTGACCATGCCCGACGGAGTTTTCTGGCTTCGCGGTGACCCAGGAAAGATCAGCCAAATCATCACGAATCTTGCGAGCAATGCCCTTAAGTATGGAGTGCCGCCTCATGCGCGCGTTGACATTGCCGTCGCGACAGAACCCGAGGATCGCGTGAGTCTGACGGTGACAGTGAGCAATACTGGTCCGGCAATTTCTCCAGATGATCTCAAACGGATCTTTGACGGGTTCTTCCGTGGATCGGAAGCATTGAAGCGGAGGATTCCTGGCTCCGGGATTTGCCTGGCGGTTTCCCGCCGCATGGCGGAAGCGATGGGCGGAACCCTGTCAGCCGCGAGCAGTGGTGGTCTGACAGAGTTTTGCCTGAAATTGACGCTAAGGACTGGGACTCCGCCCTCCCCGGTGGTCACGGCGCCTCGTCCGAAAGTGGCGCGAGCGCTCGCGATTGAGGACGAAGCCTACAATCGCCATGTGCTTGGCTACTTTTTAAGCCAATTCGGCTATGAGGTCGATTGGGCGGTGGATGGGGCATCGGCGTTGCAGCGGATTCGGAGCGTGCCGTATGATTTGGTTCTGACCGATTTCATGCTCCCAGATATAACGGGACCGGAACTGGCGAAACGCCTCCTGGCAGAGGCGCATGATCCGAAGCCCCCAATTATCGCGGTCACCGCTTATTCTACACCGGAGCGAATTGCTGAAGCCAAAGCCGCTGGCATACAGCAATTCGTGACAAAACCGATCGATCGGCGGAAGCTGGAGGCCGCGATCCTCGGACTCGATTTGCCCGGCACTGCGGTGACGATACGGACACCACAACATCCTCCTTCGGCGATCCAATGTGACTTCATGAGTCTGTTGAGCTTCGAGGATGGTCATCGGGTTCTCGCCGATTATGCGTCCGCGCTGGCACCGGCCTGGCGCGAGGTCGCCGCCGTGCTTGAGGGCGAGGGCAGCCGGCATTCGGAGGTGAAGGCCCGTGCCGTTCATGCCTTCCGATCCCGCATTCTGGTGGCCGGGGCCCATCAGATCGCGGAGCAGCTATCGGTATTAGAGGATGCGGTCCACGCGAAACGCCATGATGACACGAGCCGGATTGCCTCGGTGATCGGCCCGCTGGTCGACGATCTTGCCGCGACAACTCGGAGCAAGGCCATGTCGACGAACTGACGGGCCAGCGTGCCGCTCAACTCAAACTTTCGAGAAGCCTTGCAATGCCCTCTTGTGCGGTGCCGTTCTTCTTTTTCAACTTTGCCTGGCGGGATGCGAAAGGATTGAACAATCTTTCGTTTTGTTGGTTAGTCATCCCGTCGCCCAAGCTGGCGAACGATTATGGAAACCCCGAAAAAAACAACCCGACCCCGGATGGTGGCAGCGCTCATTGAAACCTTCGGACTTAACCCAACGGTGGCCTTTGTGATCGTGATTCTCAGCGCGCTGATTGGCCTTTTCGCTGTCTACTGGATTGTTCAGTCGGCTCCCCCGCGCACCCTTGTCCTCAGCAGCGGCCCTTCGGGCAGCGCTTTCGAGCATTATGCCGTCGCGTATGAGAAAATCCTGGCCAGCAACGGCGTGGCGCTCCGGGTGCTTCCCTCCAAGGGTTCCCTGGAAAACCTCCAGCGACTGGAGTCATCCCAGTCGGGCGTCGACATCGGGTTTGTCCAAGGAGGAATCGCCGCGGGGGCGGATCTGAGCGCCTTGGTTTCATTGGGCAGCATCGCGTACGAACCGCTCTGGGTTTTCTACCGCAGCCCCGCCCGGATCAACCGCCTGGCGGAATTGTCGGGCAAGCGGATCGCGGTGGGAACTCTCGGCAGCGGGACGCATGCCCTCGCGTTAACGCTGCTCCAGACCAACGGAATCACCAGCGGCTCCTCGGCCCTCCTGGACCTGGACTCAGAAGCGGCGGCGGCGGGGCTGATGGAAGGGAAGCTCGATGCGATCTTTCTCATGGGAGACTCCGCGTCGCGTCAGACCCTGCGGGCCCTCCTCCGATCGCCCGAGGTCAATTTGTACGCCTTCACCCAGGCCGATGCCTATTCCCGCCGCTTTGCCTACCTTAACAAGATGGAACTTCCCGAGGGTTCGATCGATCTCGAGAAAGATCTGCCGGCCCAGGATATCGAGCTCATTGGACCCACCGTGGAACTCGTGGCCCGGACGGGGCTGCATCCCGCTTTGTCCGACCTCCTTCTCCAAGTGGCACAGGAGGTTCACGGGAAGGCCGGTCTGCTCCAAAAACGCGGGGAGTTTCCGGCGCCCCTCGAACATGAGTTCAAGATTAGTGAGGACGCCCTCCGTTATTACCGATCAGGCAAAGGCCTCCTGTATCGCACCGTCCATTCATTCTGGCTCGCCAGCCTTCTCAACCGGATCCTGGTTGTGTTCGTCCCGACTCTGTTGGTCCTGTACCCGACCATCCGTTTCCTCCCGGTGGCCTATCGATGGAGGATTCAGCTGCGGATTTATCGGTGTTACCGCCCGCTCCTCCACCTCGAACGGGAAGCCTCCGGCACTCTCACCCGCGAGCAGGAACAGGAACTCGTCCGGCGGCTCGATGAGATCGAGAAAGCCGTCAACGGCCTTCGGGTTCCGGCGTACTTTGCTGACCAGTTTTACGGACTCCGGGGTCACCTTGCGTTCGTGCGCGCGCGGCTGAAAGTGGCGGGACGCGTTTAGCTCGGATTGATTATCGAGAATAAATACGAACTTCGAAAACTCGGCTGGCCGGTTTACGCGGGTTCCGGCTTTCCGTTCAGCTGACTCTGACTCAGCCTTGCACCGTCGGTGGTCCTACGTGCGGATGATAACCCAGTTCATCTTCGGAGCCTTCCGGGGCATGCGCTGCGACCACCCACACGACGACGGCTCCTCCAATAATTGCAAGAATCGCAATCCCAAACAGCGTAAACACCACCGCAATCATTGTCGGTCTTTCCAATATCAGATCAAGCGGAGGCCGTAGCATGGCCTCATTAGCCGAAATAATTACAGTCGCTTGCCAAGATGCAAGCCTACGGACTCGAAATCGGAGGATTGATTTCCACCGTCACACGCTTGCCCGCTCCGATCTCCCAGTTTTTGCCGGTGCCCCCCCCCCGCCCCCGGTCCGCGCCCCGGAGTTGCGCGAGCAGGGCTGGAACGGTCATGACCAGGATCTTTAAGTCGAGCCAGAAGGATCT
>Ga0182011_10000985_pt1 | contig 24990 bp, 19 predicted proteins | sample 711E1DmetaG_FD_120481 | JGI IMG/M metagenome (GOLD analysis project Ga0182011, IMG submission 120481) | Permafrost microbial communities from Stordalen Mire, Sweden - 711E1D metaG | ecosystem: Environmental > Terrestrial > Soil > Wetlands > Permafrost | place: Sweden: Stordalen | collected...
CCCCGCACCCCGTGGAGTTTGGAAGCCGCTTTGCTATCATCCTAGATTCCACCGGCGGCACCATCGGCCTCGTGCAATATCTGGACAATGCGAATCCCGCCAACAGCCAATGAAAACCCTACGCAAAATCCTCCTTGGCTCTCTTCTGCTGATCGGCCTACAGCTCGCTTGGACGGGTTGCATCGTCCCCGGAGGTGGACCGGGCGGGGTCATCTACGGTGGCAATCCATGGTTCGTGGACGACATGTGGCTCGATGGCGGCGGCCGTGGTTGGTATGGCGGAAATGGTGGCGGCGGCGCTTACGTCCATCCGAGTGGTGGCAATCGCGGTGGCGGTGGAGCGCATCCTGCCAGCAGAGGCGCCAGTCGTGGTGGCAATCGTCGATAATCCCCGAGCATGCGGCCCACGTAGGCCTGCCAATCGGCCTTTGATCGCGGCAGGCGCGCGTTGAGAAAGAGGCGTCTACCGGCATCGAGCATTCGGGATGTGCATTCCTTAACGTCTGCGTCTTCTGTCTATGTCCGATTCACTTATCGCACAGGTGACCAGCCCTATGAATGATGCCGAGTTTCAACAACATGGCGGACCACACCTCGCGCATCGCTTCCACTGGAAGCAAATGCACCACAGCCCGTTCTTTTGGATCGCCGCAACCTTCATTCTGCTCGCGATGACTGTTTATGTGGCGACGAACAATCTTGCTTTTCGGCCGGGGCAGTTGCCACAAAAACCGGCGCCCGCGCTCGCCCCCTGACCCCGTGATCGCAAAACTACAAGGCTGACATTCAACCGGGATTCGAATCCCGTATCGTGTTTCTAAACCCTTACCAGGAAAATGCGGGTAATGGCACGGGAACATTCACTTACAGATGCATCGGCCGAAGAAGCCAGAACCGAGCAAAAGCAGCGGAATGTACCGGTTTGGGCTATAGTCGGGCAATATTCTCCGCGCGACGAACGAAGGCCGCCACCCGTAACTGCCCGAACGGCCCGCGGCGTCGCCGGTTTGGCATCAAAACCTACGACCGGATCGGCAACCTTTTCGGATGCCAGTGTGGAAAACAGACCGGTTTTCCTACGACGTCAGATCGGATCAAAAGACGACGTCAATTCGGCCCGGCACAAGTGAGCGCCGCGAACGACGGCGGATCACAGCATATGCACCATAATGCCACTTGGGCGTGGACGGCGGCAATCACCTCGTCGGCGGGGGGCACGCGCTGCTGGAATTGCTATCGTCAACCACAAATCCCGCCCCTTCGGATCCTTCTCTTTATTTAAGGACAAAGTGCAAAGTTTGACCCCTTTGGATCGGCTTCGGCCCGTCAAATCGGCACAAAAGACGAGGTTAATTCGGACCGGCACATTTACGTATATTGGCGATAACTCCGAATACTCCTCCGGCAAAAGCTTTGTTGGCGTCTGCCTGCCTGTCCTCGGCACTGGAATACAACAAACTGAGGCCATCGCCTTGGCTGCCTCCCATGACCGTTATCACACGCCCGTCTCCCTCCTGAAGTCGCCATACCAACACGAAACGGTAAGTGTCTCGCGCATTCGGCTGACTCTCGGTCCCAAATGTTTTCGCATCTATCAGCCTGTAATGCACTCCTCCTTTGTCGCCATACAGGTCGTTGAAGCTGCTCACCCATCGTGGAAGGTCTACTTTCCAGTTATTAATGGCATGGAGATTCCCCACATTCTCTCCATCTTGATGGAAATCCCCGATAATATAAATCTTTTCATCAAGCGAATCCACTAAATCGATGTATATCGGAACTCGACGCTGCAAGATCTCTCGATTCTCGGTTGGAAGTTCCCGTAAGGCCACACTCCAATCACGCCGAGTCGGGACCAAATTGAGATATCCATAACTCCCCATAGATGAACATCCGATAATAAATACTAAAAAAAACAGCATCAGTGGAGTATTTATTGCTTTCATATACTATCTTATAACAAGACTATAGAGATAATCGACTAGATCGCACATTAATATACATCATAGACGCGCAAAACCACAAAGAGGCTACTGAAGCTAGTACATCCAAACTCGATGGCGGCGGCACCGTTTGCCAAACCTCCATCTTATTAGACTTCAAGATTTCCACCACCCAGGGAATAACTGCTCCGAATAATAGTCCTGTCCATGGCCGGTCACAAATGGAACGTTTACTCCCATCCCGTTTGGATTAAGAATTGAGTCCCCATCGAAGAGAGTTATAATATCCCCGCTTCCCCAAACGGCCGTTACGCCAGTCGGTGCCACCATTCCGATGGGTAACGCTTCCGCGAATCCGCCCTGGACCGCTCCAAGAAAAGCCATCGTACACCAGCGTGAAGCACCTAGGCTGTGACCACCCACATAGCCCCCGAAATTTGCGTGCGTAGCCAAAGCGAGCAATCCCCCTGCGTCGGGCAATCCTTGCCAATTTAACACTTGATCGTTTACGTCGAACATGAATTCGGCGGCGTAATGAATAGCTCCAATACCCCACAAATGCTGCGGCAATAGTCCTCCGTTCTGCCGGTCTCCAAAGCCTCCGGAATATAAATAGGAGCTATCCTTGCTCGCATTGGATTCGACATCGCGATAAGCATTGCCGACGAGTTCGTAGCCTAAAAAGGAAACCGCCTCCAGTCCGGCGTCGAACTTCCAGCCATTTATTCCGAACTGTCGCTCTGCGAACGCATTCACCCCAAAACGCGCCGCTGAAGTCACAATCGCGTCTTCTGCGTTAGTCCACGTGAACTGAGTCGGTGTGTGCACATTCAAGAATTCCGTCCCAACATATGCCAACCCAGCTCCCCAAGCAGCGCCTCTAAGACCTGCTGAAAGAACTTGGCGTCCGTTCTGTCCAGACATGGCTGACATTGCAGCCCCGCCAAAAGCCCCACCGGCCGCGCCGCCTGCGACTCCAGCAATCGCCGATGCTTCACTCGTTGTCAACATAGTTGTTCCCAAGGCGGGAAGAGCGCCGCCGCAAATGGATGGAACCGAACCAGCAAGTAACCCGGAGGGCGCTGTAAATGTTACGCCTCCAGTTACCGAAACCGCCATACTTCCTGGTGTATAAATCAGGTCGCTAACCTCTATGCCTACATATATCGATGCGACAATAACGGCAGCCATCTCAACATATATACGCCCATGGTCCCAGTTCTGCGCGATGTGCTTGCCTAACGACAGAAACGTACGATCCCAGAGCTTGCTCAGCCAGCTGTTCCCAAGGACATCGCAGCGGTTGATTCCATCGTTCCCGCAGAAGCCGTAGAGATTGAGTCCGCCGGCTTCTTCGATCGGGTCGCGGTTTATGAATCTCCCTAGGCTCGGGCTGTAATAACGGTTTCCGTAATTGACCAAGCCAGTCTCCAAATCCGTGAATTTCGTTGAGAACTTGAAGGCATTGTCGGTGATGGCCGTATCGAAGACCTCGTTGCGCAAGAGCTCGCCAAACGGCCCATATTCATAGACGGCTGCCGTCAAGCCATCACTGCGAACGAGTGCAGCCACGTTGCCGTTGCCGTCGAACTGCGGGAAATAGTTCGTCGTGCCGACAAGCGAGCCTCCGCTGTAGGTATAGTTGGTGATCTCGAGCAGCGCTCCCACGCCACCCGTGGCGCTGAGGCTTCCGGCCAAGTCAAGCCCCCACGTATAGCTGCGCTGGATATTCCCGGAGGTGTCAGTCTCGGCAACGAGATTCCAGCCGTCGTAGATGTAGCGGCGATCCGAAATAAGGTTTTGCGTTGCCGTGTTAGAAACTTTCTTTTCGACCCGGCGATTCAGATAGTCATAGGTGAATGACAGCGTTGTGTTCCCATTCGGGAGCCCGGTGCCCAACTGGCTCACCATACTAACGAGGCGATTCTCCGCATCGTAGGTGTAGGTCCATAGCCCGTCGGAGGTGAGGTTGCCGTCGAAATCATAGCCGAACGACTGGGTCTGTGCCGGTACGAAATAGCTTCGATTGGGGGTAAGGTTAATGGGGCTGTTATTCGGCATGGCGGCGGAGACAGCAATCGTTCCAGTCGCAGCACCGCCAGTATTGGAAGGAAGGAAGTCGCCGCCAAAGTTACGATCCAAGACATTGATTGTCGTGTTCCCCGAAACACTCACAGTGGCCCCGACATTGACATTACCAAGGACGCGAATCGTATCGTTGGTCCTCGAAGAATATTCGTTCAACCCGGTGGCGTCGACAGCATAGGTATCAAACCTATTTGGCGGAGTGCCCCAGACATTTTCACCCACCTCTTGGCGATTGCCGATTGCATCATAGGCGAATTGAAAACTTCGAGCCGGTAGCATATCGCCCGAACCAGGAGAAGTGAGGGATGTACTGGGCGTATCGCGATACATTGCCCTAGAGATCAACTGACCATATGAATCGTAGGTGTGAAAGTTGAAGACCGAGCTGTAGGAAGTGCCGGAATAATAATCTGCATAAGCGCTTCCACTCTGCATTGAGAAAGTACGCTGCTGAAGCGCGTTGTACCCGTAATTGAATTGGGTGACGGTCCCAGAACCCCAGTTGTTCGTGATTGAAGTGAGAAGATTACGATGGGCTTCGTAGCCTCGCGAGACGGCGTAATTCGAATTGCCGGCAATCCCAATTGAGCTCACCAATGGCGCATTGCTCATATAGCCGTAATTGAATGTGACGGAGTTCGCGCCACCTTGGGATACGGTGCCGAAGCTGGAGTAATGGCCCTGGCCGGTGTAGCCAAAGGTCTGGGAGAGGTCCGCGGAGGGGTTTGAACTGTTGCCGAGTTGGAAGCCCGTCGGCCGGCCGGGCAGCAGGCCGTCGCTGTTGTACTTTTGGGTCAAAATGCGACCGAAATAGAAATTACTATCCAAGCTTAGGCTATCGAGCTCGGTGGGCTGGCTAGAATTGGTATAGTTAAACGCCCGCGAGCCTGTGGCATCGGAAACCGACTTCAGTTGTCCAAACCGGGTGTAGGTATACGATACGGGGTGAGTACTGTCGCTATAGGTGAGGCCCAGAAGCTCTCCGGTCCCGGTTCCATTGCCCAAGCCAGTATTCGTATCATAGGTGTAGGTGGTGGTGATGGGGGTGTTGTTGACTGTGCGGGCCAAGGATCGGGTCGCAGTTTGCCCGGCGGCATTATAGGTGTAGCGGACGTATTTACCGGCAGGATCCTCCTTGGAGCTTAGCAGGCCGCTGGGCCCATCATAAAACCACTGCGTGGTCGCGGGCAGGCACGAGCTGGCATTGGTGGTGGGCCACGTAGAGCCCGTGAATTCCGTGCCGCCGCCAAGGGTCGTATCGCCCTGATACGTGGTCATGGACAGTCGGTCGCCGTAGATCGGATCGTAGCCATACGCGACGGGATGAACTGCGGTGCCCCACTGTTCAAGCACCTGGCCCCGAACATTATATTGCCAATTGGTGGTATATCCACTTGCGTTCGTCGCCACCAAGGGCCGACCGAGTCCGTCGTAACTATTGTAAGTTACGACGGGAACGCCCGTCATATCGGTGACGCTGGAGGCCAAAGACGAGCCCGAGACGTAGGCCTTTGTCGTCGTATTTCCCCGGGAATCCGTGACTGTCTTCGGCCGTTCGAGCCCATCGTAGCCGAAATACGTGGTTAGCCCATCCACCCCGACCACCTGGGTCCGCAGGCCGTTTGTCACCGTCTCGACCTGGGAATTCGTCACGCCAGGGACCGTTGTGGTCGTTGTGAGCGTTTGGCTGGCGGTATTAACAGTGACTGCCTGCGTACCAACATTGCCGTAGACATCGGTCGCCTGTGTTTGGGCAAAGCAATTGGCTGGAAATCCGGTCAATAGCGTGCGTTTGATTGCGGTCGTCAGCGGCGTGCTGCTGCTGGCCGTGGGATAGACGTCCGACTCTTCGTGCAGCCAGTAATTGCCGTTGTACAGTTCGACAAATTGATTCGAAGCAGTGATAACGTCATTGGACGCGAGCGCGAGATTGTCGTTGCCCAGATCCATGCCGCTAAGGATGACGCTGCCCAGGGCATCGTATTGGAATTTTGCCGGGGCAAAGCCGGTGCGATCCACCTCGATCAGATGGCCTGTGCCGGAGGTATCGTAGATATTTGTTTGGACGAAATTTGGCTGACCGGTGAAGCCAGGGTGGGTGCTTCGCACAGTGCGCCCAAGCCAATCGGTCACTATCAGATTCCATCGCGCCGTGGCACCACCCAAATTTACCGTCGTATCAAGATACCCGCTGTAGGTGGTCAATTCAATCGCGTAGGTGTAGTCCTGCTCGACCACCGCGGTACCAGAGACCGAAAGCGCGCGTCCGTCCAATTGCTGAGCTTCAATTCGGGTCCCGGTGTCGGGGTAGGTTGTCGTACGGACGTACGTGGCATTACTGATGAGCAAACCCGCACTGCTTCCGTAGGCGTAAGAGTAAATGACTGCCTGCAGACCCGCCGGGGTTTCGCTGGTCACACGCCCCGCGTCGTCATAAGCGGTACTATTCGTAATCGGAGCATCTGTACCCCCACCGGAGAGCCTGCAGCTTGTGACCTGACCGAGGGAATTATAGTTGTAGGTTGTCGTCGGACCGCTGCTCTTGGCAACGCTCGTAACGCGTCCCGCATGATCATAGGTGTAGTTGAGAATTATCCCCGAGGCGTCGATCGTGTAGAGCACTTGGTCTCCGTTGTTAATCGTGCTCGTTGCAGCGCCGTTCATGGCGGAGGTGCTCGTCAGTTGCCCTGAGGCATCATAGGTGTAATTCGTATAGCCAACGAGTACCCAATTGCCGCCGACCCAAGCATATGCCTGCACGCTGCGCACCAGGGCAAGTGAGTCGCGCAGAGTGACCTGCATTGTGGACTTCCCATTGACGAGATAGATTGTGTCGATCGTATAGCCATTATATGTGGTGTAGCCGGTTCCGTTGGTTGATATATTACTGCCCGTGATCGCCGCAGTGCTTGAACATGTGCCGGAAGTGTTTGCCGTAAATGCCGCTTGCCCGATCTGGTTAGCATTGAAGGTTCCCCGCTGGTAGGCATACGAGACTTGGGAGCCATCGGGCTTGACGAACGAACGAGTTTGGCTGGCGAAAAAAGCGTCCCCGGCATTCTCCTGATAGTATTGGGTGACCGTGGTAAGATAACCGCTGGCCGCGCCAGAATAATTATCCGTTTGGGTCGATTTGACCATGGGGAATCCGTCTGGGGCCGTCGAACCCGTATAACTAATATTCGTCTCAGCAGTGGTCGTCCCGTTTACCTGGGTGAGAATTGACGCTGGACGGGTCGGCGAGCCAAAGGCATCGGACAAGAATGTGAAGGTTGAAACTTCACCCTGGGTGATACTGAAGCTACCCGGCATCGCCATATTATTGAATGGTTTGTACTGATGGCTGAGGGTATAGTACCAGAGCGGACTCGATGGAGCCGAATTATAATCAAAGCCCGCCCAATTTCCAGTCGCGGTTGTTGTGGACTGCGGCAGTGCGTAATTTGTCGCGGAGTTAAGCTGGTAGAATGCTGTCGGGCTTGTTGCGGACGAGGTACTGCCGAGCGAAGTATTGATCAGTTGGTCTCCCCAATTGAATGTCTGGAAAGTATTGTTTACGGTCAGATCCGTCTTTCCACTATTTGGCGTATAGACCGTCAGCGCCTCCGTCCGATCGCCAACACCATTATTATTAGTCTTAGTAGAAGACTGGCCCCACTGGCGTGTCTCCTCCTTGACCTGGGCCTGGCCCGAATCATTCCAGTCGTCGAGCACCCACTTGTAGTTATAGAGGCTTGTGCCGGTCCGGGTCAGGGTCGTTATCGCAGTTCGGGCCGTTGCATTGCTCCCGAGATTGAGCGTCGTCTTGGTGATTTGCAGGGTTGTCGCCGTTGCGCCTTGCTGAATCTGGTAGCTCACATACCAGGAACCGGTATGCGTGTAGGGGAATGCCGAGCCTTGGCGGGTCGAGGGATTGTAAAAGTTGATCGAATACGAAGTCGAATTGATGTCGACCAGATCAACGTCGGCTTGATCGGCAAGGATTTGCCGCAATCCGACCCCATCATTGTAGGTCACGATTTCTGAGGAGGGGGCCATATACTGCAGGGCCGTCCGCGTAAACACGCTCCAGGAGCTGCCTGTCCCTGGATCGGCAAGGGTGATCGCACCGGCTGTATTGCCGTTGATCAGAAACCCGAGGGCAACCTGCCAGCGGATCTGACCACTGGTGATGGAAGACGCCACTCCGGCGCGTGCAGAGAGCGCGTTCGGTGAGACCACTTCCACCTGGATGCCCCCCCCACCGGTGAAGTTGCCGCCTTGGTTCGGGGGAATGTTAAATGAGTACTCTGGCGTAAGTCGGCTATTGATGTACACCTGATACCCTTGGGGTGCCGTGATGAAAATCTGCCCTCCGGCGCAATTGGTGCCTGAATAAGAAATCGTATAAACCTTGTCCGGAAGCAGGACGGCGGTGCCGGCACCTTGCGCAGAACTCACGCCACTCGGATTGGTCAGCGTGAACGAGAAATTGCCATAGGGACAATCCACCGACGGAACCGACGTTGTAGAAATGGTCAGGGAAGCCGTCGTGAGATTTTCATACCAGCCTCCAACCCCTCCGATTCTGATGGGGACGCCGATATTCTGCGCTCGGGCCCAAGCCGTCGCGACGCTGAAAATGCCCAGGCAAAGGAGCAATTTGGAAAATATTTTTTTCATCGGCGGATTGCTCCTAGTGCCTCTGGACAGAGGCCTGTTTCTGGGCTTCGACGGCTTGACTTGCGTTGATGGCGGCAAGCAATCCTGGAGCATCGCCGGTATTGGGCGAAAGCGCGACCGCAGCCTGGTAATAGGTCATGGCCGTGGCCCGGTCGCCGAGGAGGAATTGATAAACATAGCCCGTCAGCCCCTTCTCATTGGCGATCTCCCCCGGACTCGTATTTGAGGAAAAGGTTTGGTCAGCCAGCTTGAGGTGCCTGAGCGCCAGCTGTGCGATGGCTGAGGCGAAAGCCGCATCTCCCTGGGATTTGAACCGGAACGCCATCCGTATCAGCGAAAAGCCAGATTCGACGTGCCATTCCGGTGTGCCCGTCGTCGCCAGATTGGCAGCTTCGAGCACACTTTCCGCCGCCGTAAAGTTGTGCGCAGCAAACTGAGCTTGGCTATTGATGAACGCCTGCTGCTTGTTTTGGATCGCCACAGGGACCTGGACGCCAGCGACGACATTGCCGGTCGCAAGACCGGACACAGAGGTAGTTTGCGCCCCGAGCGTCGCCCCAGTGGCGAGCAGGGTGAAGACCGTAAGGATCGATTTCATTGGGAATAAGTTGGTTCAGGGTGTCGGATCGAGGACTTTCAATCCAGGATCTTGGGAGCCGGGGGTGATTGTCCACGTCAGGAGCGTATTGGACCCTGTGTAGTTGCCGGTGGCAGTCGCCGTTGCTGTGTAGGTGCCCGGGGCGGTGGCAGAGAGTGTGCCGCTGGTCGTAAATGTCGCCCCGCTTGGCGTCGGCACAATCGAAGGTCCCTGGGCGTTCCCATTGTAGGTGAAAGATGTTTGGTTCAGTGCAAACGTTGTCGGTGCCTGGTTCACTGTGAGGCTCACCGTTTTTGTCGCCGAGTTGTAGTCAGTAGTGTCGGTGGGCGTAAATGTGACCGACAGTGTCTGAACGCCGGCTGCCAGGATTGCGCCGCTCGTCGGCGTGTATACGAAAGCACCGGGAGTGTTGGCGGTAGCGTTGAGCTGGGTGGCACTGAGAGCAGTGCCGTAGGTAATGGCCGCCGGTGTCTGCCAAGTGATAACCGGCGTAGTTTTCCCGATGCTAAAAGTGCCGCTTCTGCCAGAACTCGCGCTCCAGATATAGCTACCGTTTCCGAAGCCGGAATAACTCGCCGTGACATAGAAGCCCGTGCCGCTGGTGTTTGCCGGCACGACGAGGGTGAACATGCAGCTGCCGTTCGATACGCTCCCACCGCCGGATGCGATACTGGTCCCCGAGGAGTTGTAGAGGTGTGCCGTGATGCTGCCGCCTGGGGGCTGCGGGCTCCCGTTCACCATACAAGTGACCGAGAGGTTCTGAGCCGAACCGCTGGAGGTAAGGTTTGCGGGCGTGAGGACCAAGACAGAAGTGCTGACGTTGGTGGTCGCCCAAGCGCTGGTGGTGACCAGCCAAATCGCCACGACCAACAACGCAGGAAGCCGGTAAACAGGCTTCATGCGCTTTTCCAGGCAATTGCTCCTTTCAGCGCCTGCACGGAAGGAGGCATCCGCCCGGCGCGGAAAGCAACCGGGAACGCCGAGTGGACTAAAAAGCGACATCCGATGGTTCTTAGACATAGAATTTGCGCAAACGAATTTCCGAACAATCTAACACCGACGATTTCGTCGGCGGGACGACCGCATAAAAAAGGAAGCGTGATGCACGCACCACAGAGCACGGGGCGGTTTCAGGGTCTTGACCGGGGTAAGGAAGGTGAACCCCCTTTACAGGAGGCCCACCGGGGCGGTTACCTTCTTTAGTCGTTTCTGAATTGCAAGAGAAATCGCGTTTCCACGGCACAACTCATGATGTGCCTTGCAGTCCGTCGCGGTGTAGCTTTTTTTCAAGGCGTGCCCCCGCTCCTCTGCCCCGTGACTATTTCGGCTTTATGGATTTCCCATCCGGTCTGCTGCGCCGCAATCCCCCGGTTTCGCGCGCTGCTCCTCATTCTCGCGCTGGCAGGAGCGCCCGTGGCCGGTTTGGCGGCCGACCCGCCGGACCCCGCCGCCGCGGCGCAGAATGATCGCGTTGGTCCTATCAAGCTACACGATGTCCCGATTGATCAGATTCTCGAATTATTGGAACGTTGGACAGACAAGTCGATCCTGCGCCCCCAGACGCTTCCGGCCGCAACTATAAGCCTCAACCTCAAGCAAGAGGTCACCAAAGCCCAGGGCATCCGGGCGATCGAGACGTTGCTCAGTTTGAACGGCATCGGCGTTTCCGCCCTGGATGAGAACTTTCTGAAAGTGACTCCTTTGAATGCGACAAAGGCGGAAGCACCGGAATTGATCACCGGTTCAACGCTGGCTTTGCCGCCCAGCGGCCGGACGGTAAGCAAGCTCTTCCGGCCGAAATTCCTGCGCGTGGGGGAATTCATGCCGCAAATCGCCGGCCTGCTCAACGCCGCGGGCGGCGCGCCCGCTGTTTTTGAGAAGGCCAACGCGGTCCTGGTGACCGACAGTCTCACCAACCTGCAGCGGATCGAGACACTGCTGAACCAGGTCGACCGTCCGGAAATGTCTCGGTTGCAGCCTAAGTTTTACCCCCTCACCTACGTCAAAGCCACCGACGTGGTGAACAAATTGCACGGAATGTTTACCGGTCCCTTGGCGGGAGATTTGGGCTCGGCCAGCTACAGCAGCGACGATCGGACCAACCAGCTCATTTTGTTTGCCGATCCCGAGCAGTACACCGTGTTCGACCAGTTGATCGCCCGGCTCGACGTGAAATCCGGCGAGGATACGCGGACGGACATCATCAACCTAAAACACGCCGACGCCAAGGAGGTCGCCACTATTCTTACTCAGATGGTGGCTGGTCAAAACGCTTCTGCCCGCAACGGCGGACAGGAGGTTAGCCTCACCGGCGCTACGGTAGCGGCGTCGGCCGCGACGGGAGCCGCAGCCAGCCCGTCCCCAGCTGCCAACGGCAAACCGGAGCGAACGGCGCAGTTCAGCAATCTAGTGAGCATTCTGCCCGAAGAACGGGGCAATTCGTTGATCGTCTCGGGTACCGACAATGACCTGCGCCTGCTGGCAGAGCTGGTTGGCAAGATCGATGTATTGCTGGCACAGGTGCGGATCGAAGCGGTGATCGCCGAGGTCACCTTGGACGATCAGCACCTTTCCGGGATCAGCGCGCTAGGCCTGCAGGTTACCGGCAACAAATTGGTCGGTTTTTCCGGATCGGAGTCGAGTGTGTCGATTGCCAACGGCACCGCAAACGGCCCGGGGGATTTGTCCGCCCAGATCTTCGTGGCCACCACTCCTCGCAAATCAATCACGAATGTCCTCTCGGTGCCCAGTATTGTCACAACGCATAATCACGCGGGCAAGATCATGGTCGGCCAGTCCCAACCCATTATCACCGGAACGCAGTCGATGCCGGTTGCGGCTGCTGGCACTTCCACGAGCTTCGCGACCAGTTCCCAGGTCACTTATAAGGACATCGGCATCACCTTGACGGTCAAGCCGCTCATCGGCTTGGACGGCTCGGTGCAAATGGATATCACGCAGGAGGTCGACGACATCCTTGGCGAGACCACGATCGATGGCAACCAGCAGCCGACCATCGGCAAGCGTGCCACCGAATCCTTCGTCAACGCGCGCAGCGGCGACATCATCGTCCTAGGCGGATTGCAGCGCACCTCGCTGAGCCGCAGCACGAGCCGGCTGGGGCCCATCCCAATCATCGGCGACCTTCTTGGTTCGCGATCAAAGAATGTCGGCCGGACCGACTTGGTCTTTTTCCTTCGGCCGACAATTCTTTCTGCTGATGACCCGAAGAACGCCGCGGCCCTGCGCCAGGTCGAGCAATTTCCCAAGAAGGACCGGGCGGAGATCATACAGGCTCTGCAGGTTCCGGACAGCTCGCGCAAAAATTGAGGTCCGAACTCCGAGCGGCCGCCGCGGTGCCCCGTTTCGGTTTGGGTCACGAACCGTTCGCCACTGAGGACTGCGTTCCGTGTTTATTCTGCTCCCGGCGTTGCCTGAGGGCCGCGGCAACAATTTCAAGCCTGCGAGTCTCCGCCTCAGACAAAGACGGAATCAAGACCGGCTGGGGCGACGGAACCTTGGTCGACACAGAAGTCGCAGCGTAGGCGGATATAGGTGTTGCCCCAGCATACGATTGATTGCCTGCGGATTTGAGCGACAGCGACAGCGTTCGGCCCTTGTAGTCCAGCACGACGAGATCTTGCACGCGGTCATAGCTCCTCACCACGAGTGCGTCTGCTTCCTCTCCCTGCCGCAGGGTCAACCACTTGTTCGCCGCGCCGTCGAAAAAGATGAACCGAGCAACACCGCCCTCCACCACGATGCCACGCAATTCCAGCGGCGTTTGGGTCGGGGCCGAAGCATTCCCCGCCGTGGGAGCGACGAATGGCGAGTTGCTCAGCAGATTCGAAATATCTTCCGCCGTCCCGGCTTTCAGGGAAAGCGCCCAAGCGATCCCTAAAAATAGACATGCTTTCTGCACGAAGCTGCGCACAAGCCGCGGAGATTGGACGGCCCTCCCGAAAAAGCAATCCTGACTTCATTCTCCTTTTTTGGAAATGAGCGACCGGCGGCAGTCTCCACCGAATGAGGAACGAGCAGCTGTTCACAGGTGGCAGCTCCGGCTTGATCCACGGTCACTGAAGTCTGAATGCAGGCGCGATTCGCCAAGACACACCGGATTGCTCGGGGTATTGCTTGCCTTGTCATCAGTACGGTCGGAGAAAAACTCGAATGCTCCTCCCGCTGGTTTCACCATAAACCGTCCTTCTGAAGTGGAAAGTTTGGATCGGAGCTTCACCTTTTCGACTGGAAAATTAGCCTGTTTTTTGCGAAATGGCGTCAATATAGCCCACGATCTTGGGCTATAGTTGGTCCACTTTGATTCATGTCATAGGCGTAATGGCCAAAAATCACGGGTATTCGAACCCGGTGATATCCTCAGAAGGTCGCAGTCTGGCGCTCGTAACATTCGTTACTACTGATCCTTCAATGACAAGGCAATCGCTACAGGCCCGTGACAGCACCGGGCACATTGCCGCACTGACAGAATCGAGTACCCGCCCTCCCCTCCCTTTGCAGGTGGATATCTTGGAGACATGGTAGCCTCACCCGTAGCATGCTTCGACGCCTCGATGTATTTCAAGTACGGCAAGCTTCGCCGTGCTGGCGTGAAGGCTGCGAACTGCTTTGTTGCCGTTGTCTCCGGCGAACGAACCAGCACCACGCGCTTCGATTCCGACGGGTTTGGTCAGTATGCGCGCTGGCAACGGCTGAAAATCGGAGACGTGGTTCGTATTTGGTCGGGTAAGTGGAACGGATCGGCCTACGGGGGGCGATCGTGCCTCATTGAGGTCACGGCGCCACCGCGCCTGGTGCAGTTGCGCACCCTTGATCGCGATGACTGGTCGCGAGCCGAAGGTTGGGCTCCTGATTTCCTCGACGTCTTGATTGGGCAAAACCACGTTGCCGGCGTGCAAGTGCGCTTTCGCCTGCTCGCCCCGCCCCAGACAGAGCCGAGCGCTCAGCTGGAGTTGTTCTGATCCTGTTCGGCCGCGCCCCAGCTTGGGGCATGCAATCGAAAGATCTGTCGGTTTTTGTAGCAACCCTTGACTCGCTCAATGCTCAAAACGCGGCGCTTCACGCATCAGCGGTGGCGCTCGTATCGAAGGCGCTTGAGGGGGTGTCGGGCGAAATCTCTCTCCCGGATCGGATACTGGTGGAGCATCCAGATGGCGACGGGGAGTGCGTGGCGGTCCACGCGGTTTGCCGGCGCGATGATGGCGGGGTGGATCTGTTTTCGCTGGAGTGGCTGCCGTCTCCGGACAGTGGGCTGGGCGACGAAGTTGATCCCTTCGAATTGAAGGGGCTGTCTCTGGTGGAGATTCTCGCGCTGGCTGGCGGGGTGTTGCGGGCGATCGGGTGAATCCCGGGCGTCATCTTGAGGTATGACAGCCCTCGCAGCAGTAAGCACCCCTTGCACGCAGACAGTCGTTGAGTTTCTTGCGACTCTGCGAAGGCATCTTCGCTTCAACGACACGCTCGATAAGTATGTCAACGAGGTGATTCGGTTTGCGGTGCGGGGCACTGAGGCTCCGCGTAAGCAGCCGAATCCCTCTCCGGGGACTGCCTGTTGGTCATTCCGCGGGAAGCCCGGGGCGCACCTCATTCATTTTTGTCTGCGCCTGTTCGAGCGGATGAAGGATGGGGCGGATTGGAGGAAGTGCATCACCGCGTACGCCGAGCATGAGGTTTCGCACGCTTGCTTCACGTGGCGCGACCTCAAGGCCCTCAATAAGGAACTGGCGGCGGTCAAGGTGCCGTTCTCCGAACTCAACCTGTTTGAGGATGCCCGCATCGAGCACCACGGGCGGGAGAAGCTCGGCTTCGAGATGGCTTGGCGCGATTTCGAAGACCTGAAGCCTGCCGATACCCCGCGCCAATATTTCTTCAACCTCATTCAGAACATGGGGGTGGACGCTCCTGATCTTCTGGTCCCTGAAGTGGCGGCTGAGCCATGGGTCGCTCGCGTGCGAGACTATTACTTTGCCGGCGCGCTCAAGGCCGACCGCTTCAAGGAGATGAAGAGACTCCTGCAGGAATGGGTGGCTGAGTTCCCGCTGCCCCCGGGCTTCAAGGTCCCCTTTGGTCAGGGCGACCTCGAGGCATCCCTGGCGATCGAGCTTGATGAAGAACTGAGCGCAGCGATCGCTGCCCTCGCGGACGATCAGGACCCGCCCCAGGGTGGGGCTGGGAGGGTTGAACCGCATTCGATCACGCTCGATCCCGGTTACTCGACGGATCCGATCATCAAAGATGAACCAGTGCGAACCGTTGATCTCGCCCAGGCCCGTAAGGTGGCCGATCGACTTTCGATGTTACTCGCGCCGCGCACGACCCGGGAAAGGTGTTCCCAGCCGACGAAGCATCTTTCCACGCGGGCCTTTGTTACGGGGCGGGAGGACTTCTACCGGCGCAAGGTTCCGACCGGGCATGGCCGACCAATTCAGGTCGTTCAATTCATCGACTGCTCCGGTTCAATGGGCATTCTCGGCCCGGACGGGAAACCGGCGATCGACGGGGCAATCTCGCTGGGGCTTGGGTTCAGTGGGCTTGCTGAGCGTGGCCTTGTGCAGGGGCATATCGTGCTTCACAAGGGCCTCGGAAAACAGGCTTATTGCGCGGTCTACAAACTGCCGTTGCCGTTGAGCTTCTTTGCCCGCATCCCCTCTGACGGAGGGTGCGAGGCTCTTGAACCTGCCCTTAAGAGAGCTTCCGAGTTGCTCCAGAAGGCCGACTACGTCTTTTGCAGCACAGACGGCAGCATTGGAGACAAGCCGGTCGACAAGGCGTGGCTGGCGCGAAAAGGCGTGCGCCCGATCGGCCTGTACTCCGGCAACGCCGAGTTGGCTGAGTCCCTTTCGGAGTGGTTTTCGTGCGTAGTGATCCGCCCCACCCTCCTCGATTTGCTCGACGGCATGGTTGCGGTGATCGACTTCTCGAAGTTCGGGCGCAGGCAGAATTGAGAGGCCGCCATCTTGAGGTATGCGATACTTCACTCTGGACGAGATGCGGGAAGCGATCGGAAGGGTTACGCGCTCGGATATCGATCCGAGCTACACGATTCCCGGGTCGCACACCGTCCTGTATTTCCCATTCCCTGAGGGGCCCAATACGCCTGCCTTCCCTGCTATCGGGGCTTTCTGGAAGATGACGAACGCGCAGGGAAAGCAGCACGTTGTCGGGATTTGTCGGCGCATGGATAAGCCCAAGGACGATGGCATCTTCCCGATCTGCGGGCCGGCGTTTATGATGGGGGCGTGGGATGCCCCGACTGCGGAGCGGCGCATCACCGAGGCGGTTGCTAAGCTCCCCCGCGGGCTCACTGAGGCTCAGTTCCGCGCGGAGATTACATCTTCCGTGGGGTTTGCTATTGGCGACGGACCTTGCAGCTTCTGGCGGGATTACAACCGGGGCTCGCGAGAGCTCGGCTGCAAGCACGTGGCGTCGGCAGTGTTCCAAGTCACCCAAGGAGGCTCCGTGGAAGACGTGTTGGGGGCCATCAACGAAAATCCAACCCCCGCTGCTCCCGTGGTTGCCGGCGATCCTGACCACGAATTGGCCGAAGTGTTCTCCCGTGTTTGCCCGCCCGAGCGAAAAGGGCGCCGGAAATTCCCGGTCATGGTTCAGGGCGAGTACAGCGGAGGAAAGACGGTTGCCGCACGCTCCTTCGGCGATTGCGGCGGGTTTGACGCGGTAGTCGAGGCTCACGGGCACGCCGGCATTGAAGCGGTTGATTTTCTTGGCGGAATGTTGCCGCTGGAGGGCGACAAGAAGCTGGCCTGGGTAGACGGACCCGTGACAGAGGCGTTCCGGCGAGCCGCTAGGGGGCAAAAGACGCTCCTGATTGTTGACGAGATTCTTCGGGTACCCAGCCGCGAGCGCTCCATTTTCCTTACATCCCTCAGCCCGGCCCGCAAAAAGGACGGCTCAAACGTCTACCGGCTGCGGACTGGACGGCCCATCATGCCGACCGAGGAAGGGATGATGCCGACCATGGAAATGGTCGAGGCCCCGGAGACAAACCTCTCGATCATCGCGACAACCAATATTGGTCCCGGATACGACGTTGAGGAAGGCGATCCAGCGGAAGGTTCCCGGTGGCACCGGGTAAATTACAGCGCTGGCCCCGCCAAACTGACGGCAGTCCTCAAGGAGGAATGCGCGGCGATCGGCTTCAACAAGCGAATCGTGGCGAAATTGATCTCCTTCCGTACGAATGTCGCCAAGCTTCGGAAGGATGGCGAGGCGAAGCTGGTCCCCTGCCTGCGGGAGTTGATTCGGGCGCTGCATATTTCCGACGACGAGGCTGACGTTCCGACCACGCTCAAGGCCATGGCGCATACGTGGGTCGGGCTGGATACCGACGGCCCCAATGCCGCGCAGGTCACAGCTGTTGAGGAAGCAGTTGAAGCGGCGTTCACCGGGCGGGCGCGCCGCACCCCCGCTCCTGTTGCCGCGCCCTGAGTCCCCCATCTTAAGAGCATAACAACTATGAATCCGCACGCATTCTTTATCATCGGACTCCGTGAGTCGGGCAAGGAGCTGGTCGCAAACCTGCTCTCTCATACCCTGGGCGAACGTCGAGGGGCAACGTCTAGCATCATTTATGACGAGGTGGCGCGTCAGCGCGGCGTTCCCCGGTGGGAAGTGGAGTCATTGCCGAAGGATGAGCTGGTGCCTGAACTGGTGCGGGTGGGCAACTCTCTCTGCGCTACCGATCCGTCAGCCCTGGTGGCTCCGTTGCTGCGGCGCGGGGTTCGGGTGGTCTATGGTATCCGCCGGCGGGTCGAGCTCGCGGCGGCGCGGCGGGCGGCGGCCACTCAGGGATTGACGCCCGTCGTAGTCTGGCTTGACCGGGGTGAAGGCTCCAACGACAATACGGAAGTTTCCCGGGAAGACGCCGATTACGTTATCGCGAATCACGGCTCTGTCGGGCACCTTGCCAAGCTGGTCGCTAATCTCGCTGCTGAATTTCGTACGCCCGAGCCCATGGGCCCATCGGTTGGCGGGGTATGCAAGATCGACGAGCCCGATGAGGGGCCTGCCCGTGGCGACTTCGGCAGCTCTCCTGATCTCGACAATCTCTTTGGGAAGTGAACCGAAGAGTATTCCGACCCTCCATACTTACTGTAGTCGTATTAATCCCTCTATGCCAACTGATCCCCGAGCCCTTCCCCCGACCCTCCGGTTGCCGGCGGTGCAGCCGTGGTACGCGACCTACTATTTCCGCTTCGAGGCCGTTCGAGACAATGGTGACCGCCTGACCAACCACACGCATCTCGATGGGGCGCGGCGGGAGGACTGCGAAAAGCAGTTGGCGGCTCTGTTGGGACCGGGCCGATACACGATCGCCTTTCTCGGCATGACCGAAATCCCCTTCCCTAAGTGGCCTGTGGCCAGCCTGATCGAATGCGGCGTCGACCGCGAAGGGCGCCGCTGCGAGAAGCGTAAGGATGCCCCGGTGATGCCTGCGACGCCGGTAAAGCTGACGGCCGCGAAGGATGATCCTGAGTCGCCGCCGCGGCCTCGACGGCCGGAGATCAAGGCCTGACGGCCTATTGATGCCAGTACCCCCCCGGGGGTCTGGCCCAGCTAGCGGGCAACGCCAGGGCGCAGATCGGGAGGGAGCGCGGCAAGGACACTGTCACGGGTCGCCCCTGCCTGTATCGCGGCCTCATAGGCCTGGGCGCCGTTGATGCCGCCCTCCGCGGCGGAGCAGCTGGTGATCGCCTGGTTGATCTGGGAGTTCAGCGTCTTGGCCGGAGCCTCGGCGATGGCGTTGCGGAAAGGCTGAAACGCCCCGGGGATGGCGATCACGACCGGGACAGGAACTCCCGCGTCGGTGAAGGCCATGTCCACGTAAAGCACGGTGTCCAGGCATTGGGACAGTGACAGCCGCAGGCTGTTCTGATCCGAACCGCCCTGCTGCTTGGTAAGGCGGAGAATTGCGTCCGCAATGCTGCCGGCGTGCAGGGTCGTGAGGACCGGCTCGCGAGTGGCCGCGTGATCAAGAACGGCCGAACGCGTTTCATCGTCGCGGATTTCGCCGATGAAGAGCGCATCGATGTCGCCGCGCAGGAGCCGGCTCAACACCTGCTTGAGCCCAAGGGAATTCGGAGCGGCATCTGCGCTGATCAGGTTACAATTGATCTGCGTGACCTCGCCACCAGAGGGAGTGATCAGATACTCGACCGGGTCTTCGATCGTCGCCACATGCAGAGCCCGGCGCGACGCCCAATGAGCAACAAGCGAGGCTGCGGTGGTCGTCTTGCCCGATCCGATCGGACCACACACCAGGACCAAACCCGACGAGACGGCAAGCCGGTCGATCAGTCCCTGCAGACGCAGCGTTTCCTTGATCGCCGGGGGCGCAGCGGGCTGGACGCGGATCGCCAGCTTTTTGCCGTTCATCCCGATCAGCGGCTGAACCCGGATCTGGTAATTCTTGGTGCGGAAAATACGCGTCCGCCACTCTTCGCTTCCGACGAGGACCCGCCAAATCATGTCGAACTGCTTGTCGTGCCTCAATTTCCCTTCTACATCGGTCAACTGCTCCCAATTCGTTGCCAGAGACAGGATGTGGCGCGACCGGAATTTCACGATACCCGTGCTGGAGATATGAATGTCGGTGTACCGGGAGATATTGTGGTGACCGAGTAGGATCGTCAGGATGCTCTTGGCCTCGGAGTCAAGGGATTGGGCAGACGGAGAGTCGATGGGTTCCATTTTTCCCATTATGGCCCCTCCCTACCCCAAAATCGGCGGTTTTGGAGGGCAACTACTCGATCACCGGAAGGCTTTTCACCGGTTATTGGCGGCACATGGCAGTGTCCAAAAAGCACAAGGCCCGCCGGATCTCTCCGGCGGGCCCTGGCCGCGATGACTTTTTACACAGGACTGACAAATTGTCGCTCAGAAGCGCGCGGCGAGCGCGGCAGCGCGGCGCTTCTGGACCTCGGTGGTCCATGCCGCCCACATGTCCGAAGCGCGCGTGGGGTGCGCATCAGCCTTGACGGCGGCATAGATTGTGGAGACTTCCTCCGGGTTGAGCTGGAGCTCCCTCGCTCCCCAAGCGATAGCCTCTTCCGGGGAATTGAAATGCGGTTCGCTGTTCGTCTCGCCGGCGCCCGCGGTTGCGGTGCCAGTGGCAGGAGCAGCGGCGGCCGAAGTGACGGTCGTGGCGGCGCCCGACGTTGCCGCAGCCGTTTGGGTGGTGCCGTTGTTCGCGGTCTGGGTCCGGACGCCGTTCGCACCATTGGATCCGTTGACCGGCGCACCCGCGGGCTTGGTCTCGGGCTTCGGATACATGACCTGCTCAATCTTCTCCGGGATGCCTTTCCAGAAGGTCTCCGCCTTCAAGTTTTCCGGGGAGTCCCAGACGATTTGGCCGATGCCCTTGCCCGAACGCGCCCAGAGGATGCGGACGCCCCGGCGCTTTTCATCGTTCTTGTCGAAGACGATCTCGAGCTCGGCATTGAGGTGCTTGCGCAGACGGTCCCGCTCGATCTCAGAGACTGTTTCGGTCACCTTGTCCTGCCCGTTGAACTTGCCCGAAGAGTAGTGCCAGATCCAGAGGGTGTGGGTCCCGCAGTTGGAGACGGACGTTCCCAGGAGCGCCATGGTGTTGGCCTTCTCCGCGTGGATCGCGGACTTGTTGGCGTTGCCGGGGCCGCCGGCCAGGGCGTTGCGCCGCGTGATGCGCTGGATGATGCCCGTCACCGAGTCGACGACGATCGTGCCGATCTCACTGCCGGCAATCTGCTCCTGCAGGAGTTCGTCGATCTTTTGGGCATCGGTGTTGTCCGCCAGATTCGCGGACAACTCCAGCACCTCGCCGCCAGCCAGGGCGAACACCTCGGAGAACCGAGCGTCGACATCGATCGGCAGGATCGGCTTTTTCATCTGAGCTGCAAACGAGGACTTGCCGTCCCCGGGGAACGCCACGAGTGACCACCGGCGGGGTGGTGTGGAAGGGGTCATTTTTTTGAAGGCCATCGCGTATTTTGGTTCACCTCTAATATCGGCCAACTGCCTTAAAAAAACAAGACTATTGTTTTACCAGACTAAAAGAATCTTGCATTAAAGGTCATTTAATGGCCTTTATTTATCACGAGCCGCCCCCACAATTGACCTGATGAAACCGATATCCCTGCAGGTATCCGCGGAGTACGAGGAGATTGTGAATCGGCTGATGGCTGCCATGGGCAAGCACAACCCCGAGGGCCGTGTGATATCGCGCACGCACGTTTTGCGTTACGCCCTGCGGGTTGCCGATGGGAACGGCTCCATCGAAGAGAACGTGCGAAAGATCCTGGTGGAGGAAGAAACTCGAGGAAGAAAGGTGCCCGATGCGCCCGCTAGCGAGCGGCCAAAACCCCGTCGAAACCATGAACCCCGAACCCGACGCGAAGGTTGAGAAGATGCCGTCCGCGATCAGACAGATCATTCAACGCCTGCGCTGGATGGTCGCGGCGCCCGTGCTCCGCCCGATCCTTCTTCAGGAGTGGACGGAAACCTCCGACAACGCCACCCGCTCTGCGAAAATGGGCGGGGCCTCACGCGAGTGGCAGATCGAATGCGTCGCACGCAGCGAAATTCTGAAGGTCAGCGTGATCGAGGTTGAGCAGGCTTTCGGCTGCGGAAGCTTCGATGAGCAGAAGCGATATGTTCGGCATTACGGCTGACCGGAAACAGACCGCGTCGACTCGACATACGGCTTTCAGGATTAGCGAATTGCCTCCTGTCCAACTTGAGTCATGAACTCCCCTACCCTTGTTCCCGGACTGCCGTGCCGTGAAGGACGGAGCATCCATGCTCTCGCTGTGGTCGGCACTTCGGGGCGGTCGGGCGACGGGGTTCGGGTCGACCGCGCGCTCTACGCTCGCATGGCAGAGGCGCTCCGAGCGCTTCTTGTGCAAGCTGGTCCTGTTGATCGGCTGGTTGCTGGTGGCGACCCGGTGGCTGGGCACCTGGCAGTGGGGTTTTTCCTGCGCGGAATAGTGCCCGGTCTGAGCCTTCACCTTCCGACCAACTTCTCTGTTTTGGCGTCGTGTTTCGTTGAGCCATACGCCAAGAGCACCGGCTCGATCGCGAATTACTGGCACCGTGAGTTCTCGCGGCGTTGTGGAGGCAACAGTCTGGACGGAGTGGGCCGCGCGATCATGAAGGGTGGCTGCGTTCGGCGGACGTACCTTGGGTTCGAGGAACGTAGCGCGGGCATCAGTGCGGAGGCGGATGCGGTGGCGGCCTTCACTTTCGGGGATGGGGCTGACGCGATCGGTAGCGAGACCCAGTTGGTGCTCGATCAGTGTCTTCGGCGTGGAATACCGTCGTGGCACGTGAGCCTCCCGTCGTGCCAGATTTTCGCGCCCGCGCATGTGGCGGACGGCCGGTTGGGTAAAACCACCTCCGCCAGCTTGGGGCATGGAGGAAGTTTTACTCAGCCATGTTCAATCGCAGCGTAGTTCCGAGGATCTGACGCGGGAGGCGCAGAGTGGAGACGGTGACGCTCTTGCTGAGCTGGTTCGGCGGTTCCGGCTTCTGGCCAGGGCGACTGCCGAACGGATGAACCATAATGACCGATTGATCGATGATTGTGAGTCGATCTGCGTGGCGGCGTTTGTGCGCTTGTTCCCTCGTTTCGATCCCGAGCGCCTCCACTTCGATACCTATTGGCGCGCGAAGGCGCGACATGCCATCCTGGATTTTTACCGCGACAACCGAGCCACCGGCCGAAGGAACATTAAGCTCACGGACGCATACGTCGATGAGGTGCAACGCCTGCGGGATGAGGAGGGACTGGATGCTGTCGACTTGGAGAAGTTCGCCCAGGTGAATAAGGTGTCGCTCCGGAAGGCTTGGCGTGTCGCTCTCGCCTACAGGGCGTCGACTGGGGTGCGCGACGTTTCGGATGATTTTGTTTATGCGCCTGACGCCTCTCTTACCCCGGCAGAGGTACTCGAAAATGCGTCAATCAACGAGCACCTGCTGGAATGCGTCGCCCGGCTGCCGGAGAAGCAGAGGCGGGTGGTCGCCGCCCGTTTTGGCCTCCATGGAACGGACGAGGAAGCGTTTCCCGCGATTGGGGCGCGCATCGGGGTCACGGCGGCACGCGCCAATCAGATCTACGGTGAGGCAATGAAGAGTTTGCGCAAAAAGATCTCGAAGCGCGAAGTGGCCCTCGGGCGGGATTAGCTGAGTGCCGGCAGACCAGCCAACTCAAGGTTGGTGTAGGTCATGCCGTCGCGTTCTCGCATCGTCTGGCGCACGGCGAAATCCATGGGCTTTCCGTGGCGCAAGAGGGCTTCAGCCGCCAGCAGATCTTCCGGGCTGGAGAGTCCGAGCCACGTCAAGTTGTACTCGCGGGCGTTGGGGGTGCGCACAGCGAAACTGAGTCCGAAGATGCGTCCATTGGCGTTGGTCTTGAGCGTCCGAGTGGCCCCGATCGATACCGCCTGGCGGACGAGCATCGCGGGCTCCGGACTGGCATTGCCAAACGGGCCTGCGCGTTGGATGAGGCGCGACCACTCCCCCGGGGGGAGGTCCTGATAGTCCCCGATGATCTCGATCGTGTCGATCTTGTCCCAAACCATGCCCGTCGTGGCTTCTTCGAGCCAGGCCCGGAAAGATTCCTCTTGGCCCAGACCGACGCGAACGCCGGCGGCCGCCTTGTGTCCACCCCCGCCAAGAATCGCTTTGGCGGCGACCGCACCGTGGATAAGTGCCCCCAGATCGCAGCCGCCAATGCTGCGGGCGGACCCTTTCCAAAAACCTCCATCGGGGTGCAACCCGCAGACGATGGCGGGCAGCCTGAACCGTTCGCGCACTCGCCCGGCGACGATGCCTACAACTCCCGGATGCCAGTCCTTCCCGTAGAGCACGAGAAAGCGACGATCAGGGCAGGCTTCAATAAGTTCGGTCGCTTGCTTCATCGCCTCATCCTGCACGCGTTCTTGAACCTGCTTGCGGTCCCTGTTGGTCGCCACCAGTTCCTCCACCCCGTCGGCGATCGTGGCCATGCTGCGGGCGGCAACCAGGTTGGCGGCAATACGTGCGTGCGCGATGCGGCCGGCAGCGTTGAGATGGGGCCCGATCACCCACCCATAGGTGCGGACGGTGAATTCGGAAGCCCCTGCCTTCTCCAGCAGGGCTGAGATTCCCGGTATCAGCGCCCTCCCCTCACGGGTATTGGCCCTCGATAGCGAGTGTTTAACGAGACTGCGATTGGCGTGGACCAAAGGCATGACGTCCACCACGGAAGCGATGCCAGCGAGAATCAACGCGCGGTCACGGCACCAGCCGGTGGCGCCGATGGTTTGTGAAAGGTAATCGAGGAAGAAGAACACCAGGCCGCCGGCGCAAAGGTCGGCAGCTTCATCGACCAGATTGCTATGGCCCGGCCAGGCTTTTGGATTGAGATGGGCAAGCGATGGGTGCTTGGCGTTCGGGTTGCCGATTGAGTGGTGATCGAGCACAATCGTGTCTACCCCCCTCGCCTTGAGCCCGGCAATCACGTCGATGGAAGGAGATCCGCAGTCCACGGAGATGATCAGGGCCGGGTGATGTTCTTCGATACATTTGTCCGCGGCCTTTTGCGTCAGGCCGTAGTCATCCTCGATTCGGTCCGGGATGAAACAAGCGGGCTTGTCGCCGGCGCGCGTCAAGAACTCGAACATGAGCACCGTGGAAATGATCCCG
>Ga0182011_10000990_pt1 | contig 24877 bp, 17 predicted proteins | sample 711E1DmetaG_FD_120481 | JGI IMG/M metagenome (GOLD analysis project Ga0182011, IMG submission 120481) | Permafrost microbial communities from Stordalen Mire, Sweden - 711E1D metaG | ecosystem: Environmental > Terrestrial > Soil > Wetlands > Permafrost | place: Sweden: Stordalen | collected...
CCAGCACGGCGGCCATCTTGGTCCACGCGTCGAGCGCGGCGACCAGCGCCACCAAGAGGATCGTGACTACTCCGCCCGCGATGGGAACGATGTTCATCAGGCCCATCAGCACTCCCAGCAGGAAGAAGTAGCGGACGTGCAGCAGGCCGAAGGCAATCGTGCTACAAATGCCGAGAATCAGCATCAGCAGACCTTGACCGAAGAGCCACTTGCTCATGCGCAGCTCGGCGCGGTGTAGCGTGGTGTCCAGGCGGAGTCGGGGCGCGGGCTCAAAGAGCGAGAGCAGCCAGCGGTAGGCATGGTCTCCCTCCAGCATAAAGTAGACGCAGAGAACCAGCGCAGTGAGCAAGTCCAGCAGTCGCCCCATCCACTGCGGGAAGGAGGCGAAGAGGTAGGCGGCTGTGGCGTCCATGGCGCTTTCGGCGCGTTGGGCGAGGCCGTCGACGCCCAGCTTGTCGGCCAGAGGTAGGCGCTTGATGTGCGCGACGATGGAGGGGATGCGCGCAGGCAGGTCGGTGGCGAACTCGTGCAGGTTGCGAACGACCGCCGGAAGGCAGGCGAGGACGAACAGCGCCAGCGAGACGAAGACCGCACTGAAGAGCAGTGCGACGGCGATGGGACGCGTGATCGGGGTGCGACCGCGTAGGCGCAGGCTCATGATGGCGTTGACCGCAGGCGTCAGCACCACGGCGAACAGCGCGCTGACGTAGATCAGCGTGAGAACTTCACGCAGACGCCACGCCAAGGCCAGCGCCAGCAGCACCACGATGGCGAAGAGAATGTGACCGCGAATCTCTCTGCGTGCGGCTACGGTCGGATTGGGCGTCTCGCTCGGCAGGGGCTCCTCCTTCGCTGCGCTATTCGGTGAGATGCTTCTAGTTTGCACTATGCGAGCCGTGCGCGACGATTGATGCTGGCTAGTACCTCGACCGGATGAATTTGTACCTCCCACCCTTGCGGCAAGAACAAGTACGCCGCAAGGATGGGGCACCCAAATTGATACAAGATCAAGCGATCAGAGACCTAGGTGAGGTTGGCGAGGAGGGCGGCGACCGTCTCGTCCGGGCTGAGGTCGGCGGTGTCCACCGTGAGGCGCGCCAGACGGCGATAGATCGGCTGGCGAGCGAGGAAGCGCGCCTCGGCGACGGTCGGGTCGGCGAGCAGCGGACGGGGTTGGTCAGGTTTGGTAGGGGCGGGTTCGGTAGTGGGCTTGGCGACCGGTGCAGCAGGGTTGAGTGCCTGCATCATGCAGCGGTCGAAGAGGGCGGGGAAGGGCGCGTTGAGAAAGACCGTGGTGGTGCCGGGGGTTTGCTCCAGCAGCAGGCGGTTGGTGAGAACCTCGGGGGCACCTCCGCCGAGCGCCAGCACCACCTGCGAACGGCCCAGCGCAGAGGCCAAGGCCTGCGATTCAAGCTGGCGGAAGCGCGGCTCGCCGTGCTTGGCGAAGATTGATGGGACCGTGAGCCCGGTGCGCGACTCGATGTAGGCGTCCAGGTCAAGGAACTCCCAGCCGAGGCGCGCAGCCAGTAGGAGACCTACGGTGGTCTTGCCCGCACCCATGAAGCCGGTCAGCACAAGACGGCGCAGACCCGCAGGCAGGGCGGACTGGGGTTCAATGGCGGACTGGGGTTCGGACTGGGCGGCGATCTGGACGTTCATTACGGCTCCTTGTGATATCTAAATACAAAGGCAACAGCAACAGCAAAAGCGAATGTGGAGATTCTGGCTTCTTCAGAACGGGATTTCATGCTTGGGACAAACAAAAACCGCGACCTTGTTCAGGGTCGCGGTTAGGCGGATTTAGCGGATGCTCTGAAGTGCGATCTTTTTTTATCGACTCAGAGATGCTCGCAAACCGTACCCGACCGCTCCCTGCCACCAATAGCAGGGATAGGTAAAGTAAGCGAATTCGAGCGAGCGATTTTTCATCCTGATGAGAGACTACACCGGAATGGCTTTGGGAACAAGAGAATTTAATCGGTAGTCTTGCTGTGGCCGTTTGTCACGGTTCCTTCGCGCAGACGGGATTGGATGTTGAGCCAGACCTGCTCGCTGGGGGCGACGGCGACCGGCTCCAGCAGAGTGCGCGCGGCGTCGGCGATGGCCTCCAAGTCGCTGACCAGAGCGGCGCAGTCGGGGTTAGCGGCAAGAAACTTGTGCAGGCGCGGATCCTTGCTTACCTTGCCCTCGCCATTGGCGAAGAGCTCTGGGAGGATGTGCTCGAACTCTTCGGGCTTGAGGTTGTCGAAGTCGATATTGGATGGGACGGTCATTTTTCGGACTCCGAGATGAGCGGGGACTGGGTGGCGCGCTCGGGATGGCGCAACAGCTCGCGCAGTTTCAGTCTAGCCTTGTGTAATTGAGACTTACTGTTGCCGACCGAGCAGCCGAGCATGGTAGCAATCTCGTTGTGTTCGTAGCCCTCGACGTCGTGCAGCACGAAGACCATGCGGTAGCCGGGAGGAAGCTCGGCTACTGCTCGCTCCAAGGCAACGCGGTCGAGCGAGCCAGCAAGAACCGGGTCGCGGCTGCCAAAGTCGCGTTTGGGCGTGTCCTCGTCCGTAGGGTTGACGGTCTCCTCCAGCGAGACCAGATTCAGCCCCTTCTTGCGCAACTGCATCAGAACCAAATTGACCGTGAGCCGATGCAGCCAAGTGGAGAAGGCCGATTCGCCGCGGAAGCTGTCAATCTTGCGGAAGAGATGGAGGAAGGCGTCCTGAGTCATGTCCTCGGCCGCGCTGATGTTGCCCAACATACGCAGGCAGAGGGTGTAGACGCGCCGCTTGTGCAGTTCGTAGAGCTTGGCGAAGGCGTCGGGGTCGCCAAGCTTTGCGGCCGCAATAGCCTCGGCCTCGCCCGCGATGGGCGGGTTGCGCTGGAAGAGTACCGGGTTGGGGCGTACGGTGGGAGCTGGATTCATCCATTGGCCTTCAGCGTTCATAGGGGTCGGCTCCGTCTTCTGGTTCGCCCAGAGTGTCGCCTGATACAGCCTAGCGCATCGGTTGGGGTTTCATCTACTGCCCACTAAGGGCAGGTATTGCTACTTCATTGTTGGATGCAAGAACGCGGGTAAGGGTTGTGCTACCTAAGAGGTTAAATATACAACGAGGAGCAAGCCTTCGGGCGATTCTCTCGTGGGGCACCGCGTCAGACCCTTACGCCCCAATGAAGCGGGCGTAGAGCGAGCGCGCAACGGCGATGTCGGTGGTGCCCTGGACGATGGCGCGCCCGTCGGCAAAGACGGTCAGGGTGTGCGAGCCGCGACGGAAGCGCAGCAGAAGCTCGTTCGAACGGAGGTCGACGATCTCGGAGTGATCGGCCAGCCGCGCGCGCAGAGCGTTGAAGTCCACCGGGCGATGGTGCTCGTGGATCTGCACCGAATCGCGTCCGCAGAGCGTGATGTGCGCGCGATTTTCGCCCGTTAGGTGGGTGAAGATGCGTCGTCCGCAGACCTCGCAATCGGCGCGCGGAGAGCCGGTGGCGATCTCCGAGTGGTCAATCTTGCCGTTGCCGATCAAGCTCCACAGGTCGAAGCTGACCAGTGTGCGACGCATCAAATTCGACTGTCCGGTGAGGAACTTCAGCGCCTCAGTGACTTGAATCGATGCGGCAAGGTTGACCGCAGTCGAGAGAATCCCTGCCGTGTCGCAGGTCTCCACGTTGCCGGTCGGAGGCTTGGGGAAGATGCAGGCAAGGCAGGCCGTGGGGGGAGTTTCCTTCCCACCCATGTCGCGGTGAGACTGCGCCATGGATGGTTCACCCGGAGTTCGTGCGGAATCTGGAGGAAAAGCAGATCCCTCCGCTGCGCTGCGGGATGACAAAGGTAGTTCGCTGTGGGATAACAAAGGCAGAATGTTCATGGTGGCGGCGTAGGCTCCGATGGCGGCTGAGTAGATCCATGGCAGGCCGCGCTCGACGGCGAAGTCGTTGATCAGGTAGCGCGTCTCGAAGTTGTCGGTGGCGTCAAGAATGATCTGCGGCGCCGGGCTCTCGTTCGTACCCTGTGGGGACAGCAACTCGGCAATGTTCGCGGGCGTTAGGTCGGCAATGCGCGCGTGGACCTTGATGCCGGAGTTGAACAGGGCGATGTGGCGGCGCGCGGCCTCGGCTTTCGGGAGAGCCTCGCGGGCGTCGGCCTCGTCGTAGAGAACCTGCCGCTGTAGGTTGGAGGGCTCGACGAAGTCGCGGTCGATCAACGTCAAGGTGCCGACTCCCGCGCGGGCCAGCAGCGACGCTGAGGCCGCGCCCATCGCTCCGCAGCCCACGATGGCAACGTGCGAGGTGGCCAGTCGCTGTTGCCCTTGGGCTCCGATGCCGGAGAATAGAACTTGGCGCGAGTAGCGTTCTGAATCAGAAATCGCTCCGGCGGTATTTGCGATTGAGGCGGCGGAGGGGAAGGTTGCATTCGAGTTGGTGGCGGGCTTGGCCGAGGGGGGAAGTTCGGCGCATTCGTTTAATTGCATCGTTCTCGTAGTATAGGGAATTGCGGGAATATGTTCATACCGGTTTCGCGCGGGTCGTCTCCGGCATCGAAGAGGGAAGTGATCCAAGGCGGGATGAGGCTTTGCTGAAGTTGAGGGGAGAGTTTGTTGCACTTTTGGTTTGAGGCTGGAAGCGGAAGAGTGGTGGCAAGCGAGTGCGGTTGTTGCGCGCGTGTGCTGGCTGTCGTACTTTTTCTCGCCTGTGCTGGGTTCTCCTTCGGACAGTCGCCGACTGCAACATCAACGACAAATGCAACAACAGCGGCCACGGCTGCAAATTCCACGGTAAATTCAACGACCGCTGTAAACGCAGCATCCACAGCAAACGCAATGGCATCGGCGGCGAGTCTTGCGGCGTGGAAGGGCTTGCGGGTTTCGGCGGTGGAGTTCGAGGGCGTGACGTTTGATGCGAAGGATCCGCTGCCCGGTTTGTTGGCGCAGCAGGCGGGCGCTCTGCTAGAGCCTGCGCAGGTGACGGCCAGCGTGCGGCGGCTCTTTGCCACCGGGCGCTATCGTGACATCCGTGTGGATGGCGTGCGCGAGGGCGACGCTGTGCGGCTGATCTTCGTCGGCGTGCCCCGCTACTTTGTCGGGCGCGTCACGATTGAGGGAGTGAAGAGCGAACGGTTGGCGTCACTGCTGGAGTTCGCAACCAAGCTACAGCCGGGAACAAGTTTTAACGACGCGATGATTCCGGTGGCGACCGAGGGCGTACGTCAGGCGCTGGCCAGCAACGGCAATTACGACCCGTCGATTGCGGTGAAAACTACGGTCGATAAGGCGGGCGATCAGGTCAACGCGACCTATACCGTCAACGTGGGACCGAAGGCGCGCGTGGGAAAGATCGCTGTCGAGGGCACGGACCCCGGGCTGACCGTCGAAGAGATTCGCAAGAAGGGGAAGATGAAGCAGGGCAGCAAGGTGACGCGAGAGACGACCAGCAACGCCCAAACCCGCCTGCGCGCGCAGTTCCAGAAGCGGGATCGGCTGGAGGGGACCACCGCGCTACGCACCGAGACCTACGACAAGGAGCGTAAACAGGTGGACTACGACTTCACCGCCAATCAAGGGCCGCTGGTCAAGGTCGTCGTCAATGGAATCAAGCTGTCGAATGCGCGCCGGAAGCTGCTGATTCCCATCTACGAGGAAGGTACTATCGACAACGATCTGTTGAACGAGGGAACCTTCAATATCAAGGACTACCTCTTTCAACAGGGCTATTTCGACGCAACCGTCGCGGTGAATGTGGAGGGCGAGGATACGCCGCAGGAGAACGTCATCTTCACCGTGGTGAAGGGCGCAAAACACCGCGTCGGATCGGTGACAATTGTGGGCAATCACTACTTCAACACGGAATTGCTGAAGGAGAGAATGCGAGTGCAGAAGGCCGACGCCTACCTGCGGAATGGCCGCTATTCTCCGCAACTGATGAAGGCCGATGAGAATTCGATTCTTGCGCTCTATCGCGCCAATGGATTCGACAAGGCGTCGATCTCGACCTCGGTGAAGGAGTTGGACGCGTCCGCGTCGGGGAAGAAGCGGAAGGTCGGCGCAATGGTCGTGGTGGTGACGGTTGACGAGGGCGCACAGAAGAAGTTCGGTGCGATAACGCTGGCCGGCGTCGACCCGGCGCGCGAGAAGGGGGTGCGCGTATTGCTCAATTCACAGACGGGACAGCCCTTTTCGCTGATTACGCTCTCCGGTGATCGCGACGCGATTCTGAGCTACTACCTGAGCCACGGATTCGAGCAGGCCAGAATCGACGTGAAGCAGCAGGCGGAGAGCCCCGAGCGGACGGCTGTAACTCTCAACGTTACAGAGGGTGAACAGGTCAGCGTGGATCGCGTGCTGGAGTCTGGCCGCGTCCACACACGGCCCAACGTGATCGCCCGGCAGGTGACGATTCATGCGGGCGATCCGCTCGACCAGAGCGCTCTGCTGGAGACGCAGAGAAAGCTCTATGGGTTGGCATTGTTCAACGAAGTGACGACCGCAGTGCAGAATCCTGATGGCGACGCCCCACAGAAAAATGTTTTGCTTCAGTTGAACGAGGCGCGACGCTGGAACGTCACCTACGGCTTCGGGTTGGAGGCGGAGACGGGGACGCCGAAGCAGGGTACGATCAATCCGGCATCGGCGAGTCTGTTGAAGTTGCCTGCGGATGCTATCTATTCGCAGAACGGCAAGACGGGAGTGAGCCCGCGCATCTCGTTGGACGTAAGCCGAATCAATTTGCGTGGCTCGGACAATTCGCTGACGTTGCACACGTCATACGGATTGCTGGAAGAGGTGGCGAATCTGACGCTGCTCAATCCCCACTTCTTTGGTAAAGAGAACCTGTCCGACAGCATCTCGGGTGGTTACTCGAATGTGCAGAACATCACGACCTTTCAGGCTTCGACCTTGCAGGGAAACTACCGCATCACGCAGAAGGTAGGGCGGACCGATACCTTCATCTACGACTTCGAATTTCGTCGCGTGGAGGTGAATGCGGCGACGCTACAGGTTTCGGCGAACCTGATTCCGCAACTCTCGGAGCCGGTGCGCGTGGGCGGTCCGGGAATCACCTGGTTCCACGACAAACGCGATCCGGGGCCGCTGGACGCAACCAAGGGATCGTACACCTCGGTGCAGGACTTCTTCGCCTCGTCGAAGTTCGGATCGGAGACCAACTTTAATCGCACCGACGTGACGAATTCCACCTACTACGCCTTTGGTAAACATAAATACGTGCTCGCGCGAAATACCCGCCTAGGATTCGAGACGACCTTTGGCTCGAATCCCAACATCGGCAGCGCATCATGTGCGACGAACTATCAAGCGACGATTACGACTACTAATCCGACTACGACGACGCCAGTCGGCCCGGTTGTCAACCTGCTGGAGACCAATGCAAGTTGCAATGCGGTGCCTCTGCCAGAGCGCCTGTACGCGGGCGGCGCAACCTCGGACCGCGGATTTCCCATCAACGGCGCGGGGCCGCGCGACTTGCAGACAGGCTATCCGGTGGGCGGCAACGGAGTCATCGTCAACAGCACGGAACTGCGTTTACCCGCAGTCACGCTGCCTTATCTGGGAGAAAGCCTAAGCTTTGTCGCCTTCCACGACATGGGCAACGTCTTCGCTCATGTCTCAGATATGTTCCCCAGCGTGGCGCACTATCGTCAGCCAGATCAACAGAGTTGCGCAAATGTTTCGAGGGCATTTGGTACCTGCAATTTCAATTATTTTTCTCACGCGGTGGGCCTCGGCGCGCGCTACAAGACGCCGGTCGGCCCCATACGACTGGACTTCAGCTACAACCTCAACCCCCCGGTATACCCGGTGATCTACGACTTCAGCGGAGCCGCACCGTACGAGGGGCAGGCCAGCCACTTCAACTTTTTCTTCAGCATTGGACAGGCATTCTGACGCATGAGTGCAATGGAACACAAATCGCATAGAACATTGTCGAGAGCGGACGAGCGAAGGCTTTTGACACTGAAGCAGGCGTCCGTACTGTTCATTGCGATGCTGTGCGCGGTCTCCTGCGTAGGACAGACTACTAGCGTAGTTGCACCGACGCTGGCTGCTGCACCAACGGATCAGTCTGCGCAGAGTGCGGCGCGCGTGGCGCTGGACCGCGTGATTGCGGTGGTCAATGGAGATCTGATTCTGGAAAGCGACCTCGACGAAGAGGCGCGCATGGCGGCCTTTCAGCCCTTCGCCGACCGGACTCATGCGACGCGCGAGCAGTTGATCGACCGCCTGATTGATCGTCATTTGATCTTGCAGCAGATCCGTCTGCAACCGCAGCAGCCGATTGCAGACGCGCAGTTGGATGCGGAGCTGAGCGCGCTACGCAAGAGCATTCCCGAGTGCGCGGCCTGCGAGAGCGATGCGGGCTGGCAGCGCTTCGTTGAGGCGCAGGGCTTTACGCTCGATGAGCTGCGGGATCGTTGGCGACAGCGCATGGAGGTGCTGCGCTTCATTGAGGCGCGATTCCGCATGGGCATTCGCATCTCGCAGGTCGAGATTGATGCCTACTACAAGAAGACGCTGCTTCCTGCTTACCGCGAGGAGCGAGCGAAGCCGCCTGCCGAGGAGACCATCGCGGATCGCATTCAGGAGATACTACTACAGAAGCAGGTGGATAAACTACTCGACGACTGGTTGACCTCGTTGCGTGCTCAGGGAAGCGTGAAGATCGTGAAACCCGGAGAGGAGCTGCCATGAGCGACGACCGAATGCCTCCTGACGACGAGCGTCAGCCCACTCCAGAGCCGCTGCACTCAGATGCTGCAAGCAAGCACTTCGCTGGGAAGGATTCGCTGCTGAAGGCGGCGCATACGGTCGCCGCTTCGGTGAAGCGGCGCAGCCTTGCGTGGCACCTTACGCGCGCCGGCGCGTGGGGTCTCGGAGGCGCGCTGGCGTTGGTGATTTTGTTGCTCGCCAGTGTTACTTTGTACACAACGACGGCGGACTTCGAACGTCGCGTGAGCCACGAAATCGTCTCCGTGCTGGAGGACGCAACCGGCGGACGAGTCGAGCTGCGCCATGTTTACTTCAGCCTGTGGCGGCTGCGGATTGCGGTCGATGGGCTGGTGATTCACGGGACCGAGGCCGCGCGCGAAGCGCCGTTTCTTTCGGTGGAGAAGGTCGAATTGCGCGTCGGAATCGGCAGCTTCTTCGCGCACGCCACGGGTATTGGGGGCAAGTCGCGTGTGGGGCTGCGATTGTTGCGCGTCGAGCGACCGCAGATCCACCTGATGGTCGACAAGGATGGCAAGACGAATCTGCCCGTGCCGAAGCATCCTTCGACCAACAAGGAGCCGGTGGTTGATCAGTTGCTCGACCTGCGTGTGCGCGAGATTGCGCTGGCCGATGGCGTTGCTCTGGTCAATGATCGCTCGGTGCCGTTTGATCTTGCGGCGCGCAATCTCGATGCGGATGTGCGCTACCTACAGGCGACGGATCGCTACGGAATTTCGCTGGGTCTCAACGATTTGCGCACGAAGATGGGCGCGCAGCCAGTGGCGCGTTCGCGGCTGAACCTCAACGCCGAGCTGGGGCGCGATACAGCGGTTCTGAAGTCACTGGAATTTGATACAGGGACTTCCTCGGCTCTTCACGCATCCGGCTCTCTCACCCATTTTGCGCAGCCGGAGTGGCAGGCTGCGGTAGACGGGAATCTGGAGCTGAAGGAGGTGACAGAGCTGACGGCGGTGGAGGGTTTGACGGGGGGGTCGGCGGATCTGACTCTGCGCGGTCACAGTTGCGCCGTGACGCCAGTGGCTGCGCAGTCACACTCACGCTTCTGGCAGCGACATCCTGCGAAGCCTGACAAGCCAGGAACGATGCCCTTGCCTCCCGATCCCGAGTGCAAGGTGGGCTATCTGCTGGTGGGTAACGCGAGGCTGCACAAGGCAGGCTACAAAAATGAGTATGTGAGACTCCATGATGTGGATGGTGGTGCAGATTTGCATATTACGCCCAGCGAGCTTGTATTCACGGCGATGAGTGGCTATCTGCAAGGGGGAGGAAGCGCGGCGGGAGAATTGCGCATCGCGGATTGGTTGGGCGAGACACCTCCATCTGGCGCGGCAAAATCTCCGACGACGGTTGGCGCGGTGACGACAGCGAACAAGTCGGCGGTCGCAATCGGCGCGCCAGCGAACTTCACGACCGCTAAGGCAAAGACGGGAACTGCCCATGCATATCTGGTGGCGACCGTGACGAAGATTCCGCTGCGCACGATCATGGAGGTGACGGAGCCGAACGCATACGGCGATCTCGGCTTCGACACGGCTGTGACTGGGCCGGTGAAGGTGGAGTGGGGCGGCCCTGCCGTACATATCGGCGATACAGTTACTGTTGATGGTCAGCTCAAATTCGCACCGACCGGGATTCCGCGTCCTGGCGCGTTGAACAATGTTCCGATGATCGGTGAAGCGGATGCACGCTACGAAGGAAAGTTTAACACCGTCAATATTCGACGAGCGTTTCTACAGACGCCGCAATCCTCCACCGAGGCGTCGGGCATTCTTGGAGTGAATGAGGGCGATCCGCTCACTGGCCTGCATGTTGATATGACGGTGCGGGATCTGGGCGAGTTCGACCAACTGCTTCAGACACTCGGCTTCAGCACTAACGGGAAGAAGGGAACGGCGGCGATTCCGGTGGTTCTGCATGGAGGGCTGATCTTTCACGGAACGGCCTCGGGCCCGGTGGCAGATCTGGATGTAAAGGGACATATGGAGGGGACGCAACTTGAGGTGAAGTTGGGCTCTCAACTCGATACGCTGATCGATTCCGTGGTGGGTGACGCGGAGTACTCGTACGATGAAGGATTGGCCGTAGCCAGTTCGACGATCAAGCGTGGCGGCGCGGTGTTGAACCTCGCGGGCAGTGTACGTCCGCGCAAGGAATTTTCGCGCAAACGGGTCGCAACTTATCAGTGGGACGGCGGGACGGGCGTCGATTTGACGTTGAAGTTAGCTAACGCGGAGGTCTCCGATGTGCTGCAAATCGTTGGACAACAGCAAAAGATCGCGCTAACCGGCAGGATCGCAGCAAGTGCCCATGTGGGGGGCACGCTGGGCAATCTTGAGGGGAAGGGAAATCTCTCGCTCACCAAGGGCGTGGCCGACGGGGAGCCTTATGACTCGGCTGTCGCAAACGTTGCGGTGCACGGCGAGGAGATCGACGCGGAAAACGCTGTGCTGATACTCCATGGAGCGCGTATCGCCGGTCAAGGTGGATACAACACGCAGACGAAGCATCTGCATGGACACATCGAGGGCGACAATCTGGTGCTGTCGAAGTTTCAGACCTTCGCCAAGGCGAGTCCCAATACGAATGGAACGCTGACGATGATTGCCGACGCAAACGGCACGATGGAGCAGCCGGGATTGAAGGCGACGGCACGGCTGACAGGCGTGACGCTGAACGGCAAAGCGCTGGGCGAGATCGATGCGGAGGCGTACAGTGAGGGGAGTCAGTTGACCTATGCGTTGCACTCGAAATTCGTGGGTGCGAAGGTTGACGCGACTGGCCAGACGCAGTTGACCGGCGACTATCAGACGCAGGCGCGGCTCGCGTTTACGGGCTTCGACGTCGGTACATCGCTGGCATTGTTCGCGCCGGGAAGAGTTAAGGCGCAGTCGTCGATCGGAGGCTTGGTTACGGTGAGCGGACCGCTGAAGACGCCGGTAAAGTTGAGCGGAGCGGCGGAACTGAACGACTTCGACGTAAAGCTGGAGGGCGTCGAGTTAAAGGTAGCAGAGCCCTTGCGCGTGAGCCTGAAGAATGGTGTGGCGACGCTTGAGCGGGTCCACATCGTCGGTCAGGACACCAACATGCAGGCCAGCGGAACGGCGCAACTCTTCGGCGCTAACGATCCTGCGGGCGGGCGGCTGAACCTGCGCACCAGCGGAAGCGTCAGCGTTGCCATCGCGCACACGTTCGACCCCGACATTCTCTCCAGCGGGCGTGTGGACTTCACCCTCGCGGCGGGCGGGCGCGTCAACAAACCGTCGCTGACTGGGCGTGTACGCTTCGACCGCGTGAACCTTGCGATGGACGGTATCCCCAATGGTCTGAGTTCGATCAACGGGACGTTGGTCTTCAATGAGGATCGCCTTGAGGTGGAGAACCTGACCGCAATGACCGGCGGCGGGCAGTTGAAGGTTGGCGGTTTCCTCACCTATCGCAATGGTGTCTACGCCGACCTGACGGCCTCCGGCGACGTTGTGCGTGTGCGTCTCAACGGTCTGAGCGCGACGGGCAACACCAGCCTGCGTTTGCAGGGCAGTTTGCAGAACATGCTGCTGAGCGGAAATGTTCTAGTGACGCGCTTTGGCGTAGGCCCGGAGGTGGACTTCGCATCATTTGCCGCAGCGGGCGGAGTGAGTACGCCGCCGGACCCTAGCGCCGCGTCGAACAAGATTCGTCTGGACGTGCATGTGGTCAGCTCGCCGCAACTCGACTTTCAGAACTCCTACGCCAAGCTGGCTGGCACGGCTGACCTGACGGTACGCGGCACTGTGGCTGCGCCCACGATTCTCGGTCGCATTCAGATCACCGACGGCAGTGCGACCTTTGCCGGAACCAAGTATCAATTGCAGCGCGGAAGCATCTACTTCAGCAATCCAGTGCGCATCGATCCGGTCATCGATCTGGACGCCAGGGCGCATGTGGAGAGCTACGACATCACGGTGGGACTGCAAGGCACGATGAGCAATCTGAAGTCGAGTTATCGCTCGGAGCCGCCGCTGAGTGAGGCCGACATCTTCGCCCTGCTGGCGCTCGGACGCACGCAGGAAGAGGCGCAAATCTATCAAGAACAACAGGTGCAGGCGGGCGCGAATCCCACCACCAGCGCCCTGCTCGGTGGAGCGTTGAATGAGACGGTCAGCAACCGCATCGGCAAGCTCTTCGGTGGCGGCAGCGTGAAGATTGACCCCGCGTTCGTGGGTACGCTGGGTAACTCGTCGGCGCGCATCACGGTGCAGCAGCAGATCTCGCGTCAGCTCTCGGTGACCTACGCGACCAACGTGAACTACACTGCGCAGCAACTACTACAGGCGCAATACGACGTCACGCCCAATGCGTCCATCGTGCTGACGCGCGATGAGTCGGGCGTCTACAGCGTGGTCTACAAGATTCGTCGACGCTACCGCTAGGATGCGGGCACGGGGCGATAGAAGTAGCTATCCCGGGCGAACTCGGCGTGGAAGAGGTTGGTGGAGTCCTCGGCCTGTTCGGCAGCTCCCAACATCAGATAGCCGTAGGGTACTGTATGGCGATAGACGTCACTGAAGACGCAGCTACGGTCCTGTTGTGGGAAGTAGAGCAGCACGTTGCGCAGCAGAACGAGGTCGAAGACGGGCAGATTGGGCAGCGGCGCGCACAGGTTCAAATATTGAAAATCGCAGAGGGGCCGCAGCTTGGGTGAGACCTCCCACTCGTCGCCGTCGCGCGTCAGGTACTTGACCAACATGCGCGCGGGCAGCCCGCGATTGACCTCCAGCCGACGGTAGCGGCCGCGTCGCGCGTAGTCGACGACCTGCGTCGAGATGTCGGTGCCGATGATCTTCACATCCCATGTGCCCACCTCAGGAAAGTTCTCGCACAGCAGCATGGCAATGCTGTACGCCTCCTGCCCGGTAGAGCTGGCTGCGCTCCAGATTCGCAGCTTTCGTTGTTCCCTGTTTCGTCGGATCAGATCGGGCAGAATGGTTTCGCGCAGAACCTCAAAGGGCTTGCCGTCGCGGAAGAAGCTGGTCTCGTTGATTGTCATCGCTTCGGCGACGGCGCGGTGTAGCTGGGGCGTACGGTCGTCACGCAGAATGCTGACGAAGTCCTCCAGCGAGGAGGCTCCAGCCATGCGCGCAATCGGCGTCAGGCGAGTCTCGAACAGGGCGTTGCGCGACGGGTCGATCAGGTTGGCCGACTCGGAGAGAACCAGTTGGCGAAGGTACGCGTAATCGGTTTCAGAGCAGCCCATGGTTCACCTCGGGGTGCGACGCGCAGACAAAGTTCTCGCTTTGCAACTGCGGAATCATTTCAAGGGAAGAGAGAGCGGACAACTCGCGTCCGCTACGTTTTGCTTGAGTCCTCCGCGTCAATTCGCCAGCCAGAGCATTCAGTGGCAGTGACTCGTGCGAGATCCCGGACTGAAAGACGCGGCCCGGCATTCCCCAAACTGCGGAGGTGGCCCGATCTTGAGTGAGAACCACGCCGCCTGCCTCATGCACATGTCGCGCGCCTGTCAATCCGTCGGAGCCCATTCCGGTCATCACCAGCGCCAGAACGCCCGCACCATAGAGAGTGGCCGCCGAGCTAAAGAGGTAATCGACCGAAGGCTTACAGTTGTTTAGCGCGCTCTGTTGATGCAGGAGAACGACCCCTCGTCGCACTCCTTTGGCGGCCTCGCAGACCTCCATGTGTGCGTCTCCCGGGGCGACCCAGATCGTTCCGCGCCGAATCTCGGCGCCATCGTAGGCCTCGCATACGCGCAGCGAGCAGACTCGATCAAGCCGATCAGCCAACTCGCCGGTAAACAGCTTCGGCATGTGCTGCACGATCATTACGGGCACGGGAAAGTTTTCCGATAGCTGGGGCAACATTTTTTCCAGCGCGGACGGACCACCGGTTGAGATGCCAATGACGACAATCTCCACCTTGGACGCGGACGAAAAAAAGTCTGTTTGCGTTACGTTTGACGGTCGGGCTGCATGCGCGATCTGCATGCGCATCGTCTCTTCCCGAATCTCGGAGGCGATCTCAAATCTTGATCCTGCAAGTGCGGCGATCTTGGGCAGCAACTGGTTAGCCAGTGCTTCCATCGAAGTTGCTGAGTCCTTCTGATCGCATGGCTTCATCACATAATCTGAGGCGCCCAGAGCCAACGCGTCGAAGGTCGCGCGCGCCCCCAGCTCGGTATGGGCACTGCATAGGATGACGAGAAGGCCGGACTCGTCCTGGCGTAGCTGCTTCAGCACCTCCAGCCCGTTCATTCGGGGCATTTCGAGATCCAGCACCAACACGTCGGGCCGCAGGCGAGCCACTGCCGCAAGACACTCGATGCCGTCCTCGACCACGTCGCACAGCTCCATTACAGGCAGATCGCTCGCGAGCTTCTGCTCCTGCATCTGGAAGAGCCTGCGCAGCACTCCGCGCATCACTACGGAGTCATCTGCTGCCAGCACTCGTATCGGTCTGTCTTTTACCTGCTGCATCTCAGTCGTTCCTTCTTCTCTAAATCTCCATCGCTCGCCGGAGTTACTTCATCGAGTAGGTCTGATTCCAGACGAACTCGACAGTCGCGTCTGCTATGCCGCAAGCCCCATCATCATCAACTTCTCGCGCAGACATTCGGGCGTGAACGGCTTCATCAAAAACTCGTCCGCACCATAGTCCAGAGCCTGACAAATGTAGGAGTTGTCGGCCTCGGTGGTCACCATCATCACCTTCATCGGAGGCTGCAATCCCTGCTCGCGCACTTGTTTGACGCATTCCAGACCGCTCATGCCCGGCATGTTCACGTCTAGCAGCATGAAGTCGAACTGAAGCGCGTTGTTCAGGGCCTTGAGCGCCTCAACTCCGTCGCTCGCCTCCTCGCAGCTCATTCCCATGCCCTCTAGCAATTGGCGCATGTACTGTCGTATGAATCTTGAATCATCTACGATCAATGCATTCATTTTTGTCCTCCGTGCCTCTCTTGTTTCAATCTTCCAAACATCTCGCTCTGGGCCAAACGCGACGGACGCAGCCGATGCGGGTCCAGATGTACCATCAGGCCGGATGGCATTCGGTAGGCTCCGTCGAACAGTTCTTGGCTGCGCGCGTCGAGCCCGCTGGGGTTCTCCTGTAGTGCATTTCGTTCCATCAAAACCACTCCTCCGACGCTGTCGACCATCAGTCCGAAGGGTTCTTTGTCCTCTTTGCCGCCGATGACCAGCACACAATTCTTACCAGCGTGTTCTGATAGTCCAAGCAGCGCGCGAAAGCTAACTGTGGTCAACACCTCTCCGTGGTACGGCACCACTCCGGCGATATATTGCGGGGCAAGCGGCACAAGCTGTGGTACCGTTGTCCCCAGAACCTCGCGAATCTGTAACGTATCGATGCCGAACAACCGGCCCGCAACGCGTATCGAGCAGATGGAAGCAGACTCGCAAGCATCGGTTGGCACTGACGCCGATCCGCTCATGCGACCTCCCTCAAGTTCTCCATCGGCGCAAGTGCTGCCTGCCGAGAGAACTCATCGTGCACCATAGTCACGCGTTTCTTCACCATGGCCAATTGTTCTGGGCAGGCAGCTGCGTTTTTGTCCAGCAGCGTTCCCGCCGAAACATCCAGAACTCTACGCACCACCATCCCCACTCGCCGCAGCCCGCGCGCCTCGGGACGCATACAAATCAGCACGGTCGCCATTGCTCCGCGCGAATGTGCGATCTCCCGCCCGCTTGCGCGAGCGATCTTCTCCGAATCCAGTCTGTTGCTGGCCGCCGTCTCTGCGTTTGCGCGCAACTCGCGCAGCACTCCGCCCTCGTCCACCAACGGAATCAGATCTCCGCAATATTGCAGCACTGGACGTCCGCTGGCGTACTCGATCTGGTCAAGGGGGACGCTCTCGATTCGTTCGACCGCGCTCAGGGGCATCGCCATGCGCTCGACGTTCTCGCCTTCGGCAACGCCGTGCTTCGCGATTTCGTAGATCACCATCGAATTATCTAGCCTGATCTGCGACGCATTGCTGGGAGTTGCCTTGGCCAGTTCATCGGTTTTTGCATCGTCTTCCGCTACCGGACGAACTCCGGCCCTCGCTCCGACTGCTGCAACGTCCAGAATCAACGCCAGCGTCCCGTCGCCCAGAACGGTTGCGCCGGAGTAGATCCCGATCTCGCGCAGTTCCTCCGACAGCGGCTTTACCACAATCTCTTCGGGTGCCTTCAGGTCGTTGACCGCCAACCCAAAACGGCATCCCTCCGACTCCATCACGGCAATATAGAATCCCACTCCATCGACGTGTGGAATCTGCTTCAAACCCAGTAGCCGGTCCAGCCAAACCAGCGGCAGCAGTCGCTCGCGTAGTCGAAAGACCTCGGTGGTTCCGATTCGTTCCACCACCTGCTCCGCCTCGTGCTCGGGCACATAGACCAGCTCGGCCAACGTGCTCTGGGGCAGAGCGAAGCTCGCTCCTCCGCTGTAAACCACCAGCGCCGGAACGATGGCCAGCGTCAGCGGAACCCGCATCCGCACCGTCGTTCCCGAACCCACGCGGGACTCCAATTCCACCCGTCCGCCCACCCGTTCCATGTTGTTGCGCACCACGTCCAGCCCCACGCCGCGCCCGGAGATGCAGGTAATCTCCTTCGCGGTGGAAAATCCAGCGACAAAGAGCAACTGCAGCACATCACGCTGGCTCATCGTCGCGGCCTCCTCCGGTGTCACCAGACCGCGCTCGATCGCCTTGGCCAGCACAACCTCGGTGGAGATTCCGGCCCCATCGTCGATCACCTCGATTATCACCGCCCCGCAATGGTGGAAGGCGCGCATTCGCACCACTCCCTCGACTGGTTTGCCTACTCTTACGCGCTCCGACGGGGGTTCGATCCCGTGGTCGACGGCGTTGCGCACCGTGTGCGTCAGCGGGTCGCGAATTGCCTCCAGCAGGCTCTTGTCCAGTCCCGTCTCACTGCCCTCGAACTCCAGCCGAACCCGTCGTCCGCAGGTCACGCCCAGATCCCGCACCATGCGTGGAAACTTGCTGAAGAGATGTCCCACCGGCTGCATTCGCGCGCGCATCACTGTCTCGCGCAACTCGACCGTTACGCTGTCCAGCCGTCGCGCCAGTTCGGAAAAGTTCTTCGCGCCTGGCGCGCTACGCAGGATCTGGTTGCGTGTCAGCACCAACTCGCCCACCTGATTCATCATCTGGTTCAGCACTTCCACGTCGACGCGCACCGATGGCTCCGAAAGCAACGCGCCAGATCCGCTCGTAGCCGTCACGCTGATCGTCTCCTCGACCGCCTTGGTGTCTGCCAGCGCGCCCTTCAGCGGGGGGGGGAGCGGCTGTTCCATCGCCGACGTCTTCGGCGGCGATTTCGAGACCTTCGCCAGCTTCGAGTCGCCCGTCTTCAACTGTGCCAGATGCGCGATCAGCTCGCTGTCGTCGTCCTCACTTCGCGCACCCTCGGTTCCGGTTGCCGCAATCAGCGTCAGAATTGCGCGCAGCCCATCCATCAACTTCAGCAGGCCGTCGATCAGCCTGCTGTTGACCTTCAGCCGCTTGTCGCGCAGCGCTCCCAGCAGATTTTCGCCCGCGTGAGCCAGCGCCTGCGTCCGCGTAAATCCTAGAAAACCCGTGGTTCCCTTGATGGTGTGGACCGTGCGAAAGATCTCCGACACCAGTTCGCCGTCGTCTGGATGCAGCTCCAGCTCGGTCAGGCAGGACTCCATCCGGTCCAACCCTTCCTGGCTTTCCACGAGAAACTCTTTTGTAAGCTGTTCCACCTCTCCCTTATCGGGCCGACGCGTCACAACATGAGCCAAAGACACTCAGCTACAGCGTTTTAACCAGTATGCCGCAGTTTCTTGCGCCCAGCGCCAGCTTCAGCAGCGCCTCGGTCACGCGTTTGGGATCATGGCGCAGCAGGCTGTCCTCCTGCGCGAAGTCGCCGGGGATGGGCTCCACGCCCAGCGCGCGAATGCGCTCCAGATCGGCCTCAATCGGCGTCTGTCCGCTGCTCGCGTACTTTGCCAGCAACGCGGGCGAGATGGGTGCCGTATGGATCAGCGCGTAGTCAAAGATGCGCGAGCCGTTGGTGGCACAGTGGCCGAGAATCCGCTCGATGTGCTGCGAAGCGGTTAGCCCCAGCGACTCATTGGCCTGCGTCATCAGGTTGCCGACGTAGACCCGCGTCGCCTTGGACGCCGCAATCGCCTCTGGAATTCCACGCACCAGCAGGTTGGTAATCAGCGAGGTGTACAGCGACCCGGGGCCCAGCGTAATCAAGTCGGCGTTGGCGATAGCCTCCAGCGCAGCGGGCAGCGGAGGAGCGTTGGCCGGCACCAGCATCAGCTCGACGATGCGCCGCGGGCTGGCCGTAATGTGCGTCTCCCCGTCGACGATCGAGTCGTCGTCCATGCGCGCGGCCAGCGTGACGTTGGTGTTGGTTGCCGGGTAGATCCGCCCCCGCGCCGCCAAAATCTGCGACGACATCTGCACCGCCTGCGCAAAGTCGCCGGTAATCTCCGCCAGCGCGGCCAAAAATAGGTTGCCGAAGCTGTGCCCCTCCAACTCGCCGTGGCGAAAGCGGTGCTGAAAGAGCCGCGCCAACAGCAACTCGTCCTCCGACAGCGCCACCATGCAGTTGCGCACGTCGCCGGGAGGCAGCATATTCAGGTCTTCTCGCAACCGGCCCGACGAGCCGCCGTCGTCGGTCACTGTGACGATAGCGGCTAGATCGGCGATGGAGCAGGGAAGCGTCGCTCCCGGTTGTGGAGCGACCGGCGCAGTCACCGCGTCAGTGGCGCGTCGCGCGGCGCTGGGAGCCGCAACGTACCGCTTCAGCCCGCGCAGCAGCGTAGACAGCCCCGTTCCGCCCCCAATCGCAACAACCCGCAGCGAAGGAGTGGAGGAAGACGGCGGCAGGAAATCAGGGTTTAAGGCTGGATTCGTGATTGGCGCGGACGACATTCTGCTAAAAAGGGTAACAGGTTCCAGCGCGAGACGTGGTGCCGAAACCCGCCGCACTATTGAATCAACATAGAGACGATTGCCGCCGACATTAGGTTCGCCATCGTTCCCGCCAGCATGGCGCGCAACCCCAGCCGAGCCAGATCGTTGCGCCGATTGGGAACCAGCGCCCCGATGCCGCCAATCTGCATCCCGACCGAACCGAGGTTGGCGAAGCCGCACAGCGCAAACGTTGCAATCGAGAATGTCCTCGGCGAGAGCGCCCCCACACCGACCTTCATCAACCCGAGCTGCTTGTAGGCGATGAACTCGTTGAGCACGGCGCGTGTCCCCAGCAGGTTGCCGATCTTCGAGGCCTCGCGCCAAGGAATGCCGATCAGCCAAGCTACCGGCGCGCAGAAGAAGCCCAACACGGCGTTCAGCGAGTGGGGAAACGGTATATGCCCATGCGCCCACGCGAAGTCCGACACGCCATTCATGGTCGCATTCACAAGGCCGACCAGCGCCAAAAAGCTGATGAGCATGATTGCCACGTTGAAGGCCAATTGACCGCCGTCGATGGTCCCGCGAGCAATCGCGCCGATGAAGTTTTCCTCGCGGTGCTCCTCGCTTGGCGGCATGTGGACAGTGCCTGCGGTCGCTGGCGTCCCGGTCTCCGGCACCAGCATCTTGGCGATCAGGATCGTTCCCGGCGCGGTCATAATTACCGCCGAGAGTAGGTCTTTTGCGTTGATTCCCATGAAGATGTACGCCGCCATGATGCCGCCCGAGACATGCGCCATGCCAGAGGTCATAATGGTCATCAGCTCGGAGTTGGTCGCCCCAGCCAGAAACGGACGAATCGTTAGCGGAGCCTCAGTCTGTCCCATGAAGATGCTTGCGGCAACGTTGGTACTCTCGGCGCCGCTCGTGCCCATCGTCCGCTGCATGATCCACGCAACCACTCGGATGATGCGCTGCATCACGCCGATGTGGTACAGCGCGGCGAAGAAGGCGCTGACGAAGATGATCGTCGGCAGCACGGAGAAGGCAAAGACGCCCAGCGCGCTATGCGGATCGCCCAGCGGCCCGAAGACCATCGTCGAGCCGTCGGCGGCATGTCCCAACAGCGACGTCACGGCGTTGCTCGTGATCTGCAACAGGTGTTGCCCGTAGGTCCACCGGATGACCAGAAAGGCGAACGCGATCTGCAACCCGAGTCCCCACACCACGGTGCGCCAGCGAATCGCCCGCCGATTGTTGGAGAGCGCATAAGCGAGCCCGAGAAACGCGATAAGTCCCAGTAGTCCGGTGAATCGTGCCAAGCTGTTCTCCCTTGCGATGCGGTCCCTGCGCGAACAGGGGGATTGACGGGTGTGTTTTGAGTGTACCCAACCAGATATAATTGTCATTCCGCAGCGAAGCGGAGGAATCTGCTTTTGCTCGTTCTGCGACGGTCTATATCTTCGACATCCTCGACCAAAATGTTCTAATCGTCCCGATCCTTGGTGACGATCTCGCGGACGAGCGGAATCGGCGCGGGTGGTTCATCGGCAATTTCGAGCGTCTCGCGCAGCATGGCTTCGGGCTCGTCAAGTAGCTTGGCGTCTTCGGCGAAGAGCGTAACCAGCGGCTGGCCGACTGCGATGCGGTCGCCGAGTTTGGTGTGCATCTCGATGCCCGCGTGTGCGCTGACTGGCGCGCCGGGATGCGTCCGTCCTGCGCCCAGCCGCTGCACTGCCCAGCCGATCTTGGTGCAGTCCATCGACGCCAGAAACCCCGCGCGGTCAGCAGTGATTGTGCGCTTGGCCGCCGGCTTGTGGAAGGCGGTCGGGTTGGCAAAGGCAGTGAGGTACGCGGCTTCGTGGCTCGGATCCCACCCATCGCGGTGAGGCTGCGATGGATGGGGCACCCGATCTTCTTTTGCTGGTCCGGTTTGTAGCTCTACCATTTGCAGAAAGCGCCGGTACGCCGAGCCGTCGGCCAGCAGTTGCGCGGAGAGCTTGGCCCCAGCTTCGGGCGTCGCAGCCTTGCCGCCGAGGTGCAGCATCCAGCCCGCCAGCGCATGGGTAATCGCCAGCAGGTCCGAACTGAGCCGCAGCTTCTCCGCGCTTAGTGTGAACTCGTACTCCGGCGAGAAGTGCTGCATCAGCTCGACGCACTCAGCCACCTCTACCCAGTTGCCTGCGAACCTACCCAGCGGCTGGTCCATCGACGTCATCAGAGCGACGGTGCGCGTGCCGGCCAGTTCGCCGGTCTCGACCATCAGCCGCGCCAGCAATCGCGCGTCTTCGTAGCGAGACATAAACGCGCCCGAGCCGGTCTTGACGTCCAGCACCAGAGCGTTCAACCCCGCCGCCAGCTTCTTGCTCATGATGCTGGCCGTGATCAGATAGGGCGATTCGACCGTGCCCGTGTGGTCGCGCAGCGCGTACAGAATGCGGTCGGCGGGCACCAGCGTCGGTGTCTGCCCCGCCATCGCAAAGCCACACTGGCGCGTGATGGCGAGCAGCTCCGGCAACGCCAGCTGGGTGCGAAAGCCGGGGATGGTTTCGAGCTTGTCCAGCGTTCCGCCGGTGTGCCCCAACGACCGCCCAGAGATCATTGGGTCGCAGAGTCCCGCCGCCGCAACAATCGGCGCAATCAGCAGGGAAGTCTTGTCGCCGACGCCGCCGGTCGAGTGCTTGTCGACCACGAACGCGCCCAGCGACGCGGTATCGAGCGTCTCGCCGGAGTAGCGCATAGCCTGCGTCAGCGCGGCCAGCTCGCGAGCGTCGAGTCCGCGAATCAGAATCGCCATTAGCAGCGCAGAGGTCTGCGCATCTGTAGGCGAGTCGTTTGGCGAGCTGCGTTCGACCAGCGCACGAACGAAGCCCTGAATTTCTTCGTCAGTAAGCGCAAGCCCGTCGCGTTTATGCTGGATTACGTCAATCGGATGAATGGCCACGCATTCGATTCTATGCGAATAAATTTCATGTAAATGGATTATTTTCGATTGTTATCTTGTGGTGGCAGGACTATCCTGTGGGCACAGAAAGATATTGCTGCCGAACGCTGGAAAGTGAAGGATGAAGCTCAGAGAAATATTTGCCGCCGGATCGACTCTTGCGTTGACGATGTTTGCGCTTGGCTGTGGCAGCAACAATAGCAATGGTAGTAGCGGCTCATTCACGCAGGCGCAGGCTCTGGCCGTCACATCGGATCTGTTTGAGGCCATGAGCAATGCGACCATCGTCGCAGGTCTGGTGCGCAACCCAGTCGTCGTGCAAGCCGAGGCGGACAGCATTCGCACGGCCAATCTTAGCAACGCTGTCACAACTTCGCCTTCCGTAGAGACGGCGCTGGTTGCCACGCCGAAGTCTGTCTCCCCCATCACCATTCCGACTTACACCTATAGTTGTCCATCCGGCGGAATGATTGTTGTCTCTGGAACTTTTACCGTCACTACAACTGGAACGGCAGCTTCCTATGTGATCAGCAGCGTGGAGACGATCAACAGTTGCAACGATGGTAGCGTGACGATGAATGGCAATCCGAACGTAACCATGACCAGCACAGAGTCGGTCAACGGAGATATTTATACCGGAACCGACGCGATTACAGGCGGGGTTCTGATCGGCGGCAATAATTGTTCGATCAATGTCAACATTATCTCGACGGTCAACTCCACCACCAATGCGGTGAGCGGAACCATTAGCGGTTCGGTCTGCGGCGTCACCCTCAACGGTAAGCTTTACTAACTGCTGGGCTATTCGCTGGCGAGGTTGAATCCGGCAGGTAGCAGCGCGCCCAGCGTGGTCGAGACCGTCTCGCCATCGGCGCTAGGATAGAACACCGCTGTCTCCGGTCCGCCGAACTCCAGAATCGTCTGGCGACAGGCTCCGCAGGGTGCCGAGGCCGCATGGTTTAGGTTGACGATGGCAATCGCGCGTAGACGAATCTTCGGTCCGTAGAGCGCGACCGCTGCAACAATCGCCGACTGCTCGGCGCAGCAGGTCAGCCGGTAGGAAGCGTTCTCGACGTTGGTGCCCGCGACGATCTCGCCCGTCTGCTGTGCGTCGGCTTCGAGCAGCACCGCAGCTCCGACGCGAAAGTGGCTGTAGGGCGAGTAGGAGTTCGCCGCCGCATCTGTCGCGCGTTCGTGCAGCGTGGCAATCTCCGCCCCAGACAGAGCCGTAGTTAGAGCCGCCGCCGAAGTTTGGGCGAGTGCTGCGTTCTGCGGAAGATCGAAGCTGTTGGCCATCGCGTTGTCTTGTGCTGTGGTGACTCTTCTGGGTTGTGAGCTTCTACTGCGAAGAGGGAAGTAGAGTGCCAGATCATTGGTGCGCCCGAGAAGATTCGAACTTCTGACCTACAGCTTCGGAGGCTGCCGCTCTATCCAGCTGAGCTACGGGCGCATGTTACAAATTCGCAATACAACTACTTTTACATCCCCACAAATCCCCACACTACGCTGAAATGAGCGTATCGCCCTTGCAGTTGCGAGAGGCGCGCCACGTAGTGATTGGAAGCAGGAACATGAGTAGAGTATACCAGCGGAGATCGATCCGGCGAGTCAAACGGGACAAGGGCGGTGAGTGTCCGCCATGGTCGAGGGCGAGGTGAGCCATGACCGGGGTACTCGTTTTCTGTCCGAGATACTTGCAAAAATCGGAATACTACATGTCGGCCTCATCTGTCGATTTTGCAAGTCCCAAAAAACACGCTGCCAGATTTTAGCGAGTCCGTCGTTCGTTTCCGCTGCCAACGGCGAATTTTGCAAGTCCCTCGTAACGGTAAAAGCAGCGAATGGATGTGCGGGCGGTTGAGTGGTTCGATACTATAGCTCTAAAGTTGTACTCGGAGGACCCAAGTCGGTGAGTTTCATTCCTTTAGCCGAATGCTAGCCTGCATACAGTTCGATTACGTTCCCAATCGAATATTTGAATAAATATTCAAGTGGGCTTTGCAGATCGCTTCATGACCTCAGAACGATGGAAGGCACAGTCTCAATGGCGCTACCAGTTAGAGATGACAAACGAATTCGGCTGATTATGTTTGCCGTAGGCATTGCTGCGCTGGTTCTGCTGGGGTGGAAACTGGCGGACGCGGGACGCGGGAGTGTGCCGCTCAATGGCGCGCTTTGGGGAGTGACGACTCTGGTGGTCGTTCTGCTGCTGTGGATCGAGCGCAGACAGAGCGCGAGCTATCGCAAGGCTAGCGAGGAGAATGAGCGTTTCATCGCGGCGGC
>Ga0182011_10000993_pt1 | contig 24817 bp, 20 predicted proteins | sample 711E1DmetaG_FD_120481 | JGI IMG/M metagenome (GOLD analysis project Ga0182011, IMG submission 120481) | Permafrost microbial communities from Stordalen Mire, Sweden - 711E1D metaG | ecosystem: Environmental > Terrestrial > Soil > Wetlands > Permafrost | place: Sweden: Stordalen | collected...
CACACCGCTTTGCGCGTCAAAGACATTCAGAAGGCCTTCGACTATTTGAAGGAGAACGGCTTCAAGATCATCGACGCCGCGCCGCGCAAGGGTTCGCGTGGAACGACGGTCTTCTTCGTTCACCCGAAGACGACCGAGAAGGCTGCGTTCGGTTATCTGTTCGAAGTCGTGCAGGAGGGTGCACATGCCTGAAGCATTGGCTGGGACCGAAGCCTTGAATCTGGCTGCTGAGTTTCCTCCGGTATCCACGGAGACGTGGGAGGCCGCGATCCAGAAGGATCTGAAGGGCGCCGACTACGAAAAGAAGCTGGTTTGGCGCTCCGATGAAGGACTCAACGTACGCCCCTACTACCGCCAAGATGCACTGGCCGGACTCGATGCGCAGACCGCGTCGGCTCCCGGCCAGTCGCCATTTGTGCGTGGAGAGGGCAAGGCGTGGACCATCGATCAGCAGGCCGTACCGGCCAAGGACGCGATTCGCGCCGATCTCATTCTAGAGTCGGGTGCGAATGCGATTCAGCAGCTGGGCATAGCCATGGCGGCTGGCGTCGAAGAGCTGGACAAGCGCTCTGCCAAGACGTCGGTTGATGCTGCGGCAAGTGAGATCGAGTTCGTCTTCGCGGTTGGTGGAACCTACTTCTTTGAGATCGCCAAGCTGCGTGCAGCGCGTCTGCTCTGGGCGCAGGTTGTTTCGGCCTTTGGTGGCGACGCCAAGTCTGGCCTGTTGAAGCTGCATGTGCGCACCGCTCAGTTGAACAAGAGCATTGTCGATCCCAACACCAACATGTTGCGCGCAACCACCGAGGCGATGTCTGCTGCAATCGGCGGATGCGATTCGTTGACGGTGAAGCCATTTGGATTCGACGAGCACTTGGCGCTGAACATTCAGCGCGTGCTGGCCGAGGAGGCTCACCTGAACGAGGTCAGCGACCCGGCAGGCGGCTCGTACTACATCGAGAGCCTGACCAACTCGCTGGCGCGTGAGGCCTGGAAGCTCTTCCAGAAGATTGAGGCTGCAGGCGGCTACACCAAGGCTGTCTCCGCGGGCTGGCTCGGCGAAGAGATCGCCAAGAGCCGCGCGGTCCGCGAGAAGGCTCTCACCACACGGCGCAAGGCGCTGGTTGGCGTCAATAACTATCCCGATCTGAACGGCAAGCCGCTCGAAGCGGTCCCGTCCGTTGACGCGGGCATTGCCCCCTTCCCCACCTTCCGCTTGGCCGAGCCGTTTGAGGCGATTCGCCTTCGTACAGCGCGTCACGCGAAGTTGACGGGCAAGGCTCCGAAGGTTCTGCTGCTGAAGCGCGGCGACGCCAAGATGAAGACGGCGCGCGCCAACTTCACGCTAAACTTCCTTGGTTGCGCAGGCTTCACGCTGGTTGAGTCCGAGGAGTACATTGGCTCGGATGCCGACATGATCGTACTGTGCAGCTCCGATCCCGAGTACCTGGCCTTTGCCGAGGAAGTCTGCAAGGCAGTCAAGGTTCCGGTGTTGGTTGCAGGCAATCCGAAGGAGCAGATCGACGCGTTGAAGGCTCTGGGCGTACAAGATTTCATCCATATTCAGAGCGACGCCCTTGAGACCTTGACGAACTGGCAGAACCGGCTGGGAGTGAAGAACTAATGAAACCTGATTTCTCCAAGATTGACTTTGAAGTAAAGTCTGCGCCTGCGGCCGCAGCAGCCAAGGCAAAGCCGCTGGCATGGAAGAACCCCGAGCAGATCGCCATCAAGAGCTGGTACACGGCGGAGGATCTGAAGGGCATGGAGCACCTGGAGTACGCCGCCGGCGTTGCTCCCTTCCTGCGTGGTCCTTACTCGACGATGTACGCTCTGCGTCCGTGGACGATTCGCCAGTACGCTGGCTTCTCGACGGCGCAAGAGTCGAACGCCTTCTATCGTCGCAACCTTGCCGCCGGACAGAAGGGCCTCTCGGTCGCCTTCGATCTGGCCACGCATCGCGGCTACGATTCGGACAACCCGCGCGTCGTTGGCGATGTGGGTAAGGCTGGCGTGGCCATCGACTCAGTCGAGGACATGAAGGTTCTCTTCGGGCAGATTCCGTTGGAGCAGATGTCGGTCTCGATGACCATGAACGGCGCAGTATTGCCCATCATGGCCTTCTACATTGTTGCCGCCGAGGAGCAGGGAGTTACGCCGGAGAAGCTGGCCGGAACCATCCAGAACGACATCCTCAAAGAGTTCATGGTGCGCAACACCTACATCTATCCGCCAACGCCTTCGATGAAGATCATCGGCGACATCTTCCGTTTCTGTTCGGAGCGGATGCCGAAGTTCAACTGCATCTCGATCAGCGGTTACCACATGCAGGAGGCTGGTGCCAGCGCCGACATCGAGCTAGGCTACACGCTGGCCGACGGCTTGGAGTACATCCGCACCGGCATTGCAGCGGGCCTCAGCATCGACGACTTCGCCCCTCGCCTCAGCTTCTTCTGGGCCATCGGCATGAACCACTTCATGGAGATCGCCAAGATGCGCGCGGCGCGTATCCTGTGGGCCAAGATCATCAAGGGCTTCAACCCCAAGAATCCGAAGTCCATGGCGCTGCGCACTCACTCGCAGACCTCGGGTTGGAGCCTGACCGCTCAGGACGTCTTCAACAACGTTCCTCGCACAGCGGTTGAGGCGATGGCTGCGGCACTCGGACACACCCAGTCGCTGCACACCAACGCACTCGACGAGGCGATTGCTCTGCCCAGCGAGTTCTCCGCCCGCATCGCGCGTAACACCCAGATCTACCTTCAGGAAGAGACCGGCATCACCAAGGTTGTCGACCCGTGGGCAGGCAGCTACTACATCGAGAGCCTCACGCAGGAGTTGATGGAGAAGGCCTGGAAGCACATTCAGGAGATTGAGTCGCTCGGCGGCATGACCAAGGCCATCGAGACCGGCATTCCGAAGATGCGCATCGAAGAGACGGCTGCGCGTCGTCAGGCGCAGATCGATTCGGGTCGCGAGGTCATTGTCGGCGTCAACAAGTATCGTCTAGACAAGGAAGCGCCGCTCGAGACGCGCGAGGTCGACAATCAGGTCGTGCGCGAGTCGCAGTTGCGAGGACTGGCCGAGATCAAGAAGACACGCGACTCCGCTGCGGTTGCCAAGTCGCTCGACGCACTCACCGAGTGCGCTCGCACCGGCACAGGCAATCTGCTGGAGCTGGCCGTCAGTGCAGCTCGTCTGCGCGCCACCTTGGGCGAGATTTCGGACGCATTGGAGAAGGTATTCACCCGCTATCAGGCCGTCAGTCGTACAATTAGCGGTGTGTACTCCTCCGAGAGCAAAGACGACACCGAGTTCAAGAAGGCAGCGGCCATGGCGGACGAGTTCGCCAAGCTGGAGGGTCGTCGTCCGCGTATCCTAGTCGCCAAGATGGGGCAGGACGGGCACGATCGCGGCGCGAAGGTTATCGCCACCGCGTTCGCTGATCTTGGCTTCGACGTTGACATGGGCCCGCTCTTCCAGACCCCTGCCGAGGCCGCAACGATGGCCGTCGAGAACGACGTTCATGTGTTGGGCGCTTCATCCTTGGCCGCCGGACACAAGACGTTGATCCCAGAGGTTATCGCCGAGCTGAAGAAGTGCGGTCGCAGCGACATTCTGGTCTATGCGGGCGGCGTCATTCCTCCGCAGGACTACGCCTTCCTCGAGAAGGCTGGCGTTGCCGGAGTCTTCGGCCCCGGAACCGTGATTCCAATCTGCGCTCAGACCATTCTCACCAAACTACTAAGCGGTGTTACCGCCTAGTTTTATGGATGCAATTTCAATCAACTTCGCTGCGACTCCTTCGGGGGTCGCAGTGGTTTCTTGGGGCTCTTTTTCATCCAAAGGGGTGGCGTGGTGACGAGTGGAATTGCGAAGTCAGGCGGGCGGACGCGGCAGCCCATGCAGTGGTACATCGACGGCGTTCTCGCGGGCGACCGCGTAGCTCTAGCGCGATCCATCACGCTGATCGAGAGTACGCTTCCCTCCGACGTTGAGCTCTCAACGCTGCTCCTGAACGCGATCCTCCCCCACATCGGCAAAACGCGTCGGCTGGGCATCACCGGCGTTCCCGGCGTCGGCAAAAGCACCTTCATCGACGCGCTGGGAATGCACGTCGCGCAGGAGCTTGGCGAGCGGCTCGCCGTTCTCAGCGTGGACCCGTCGAGCCCGATATCACGCGGCAGCATCTTAGGCGACAAGACGCGCATGGCGCGCCTCGCGATGGAAGAGCGAGCCTTCATCCGGCCCTCGCCCTCGGGCGGGCATCTAGGCGGCGTCGCGCAGCGTACGCGCGAGACGATTCTGCTCTGCGAGGCCGCTGGCTACACCAACATCTTCATCGAGACGGTCGGCGTCGGCCAGTCCGAGACCGCCGTCCGCTCCATGTCCGACTTCTTCCTGCTGCTGATGCTGGCCGGTGCTGGCGACGAGCTACAGGGCATCAAGCGCGGCATCATCGAGATGGTCGACGGCATGGCCATCAACAAGGCCGACGGCGACAACAAGCCCAAAGCCGAGCGCGCCCGCTTCGAGTACGCCTCCGCCCTGCACATGTTCCCCCCTTCGGGCGATGGATGGACCCCCGAGGTCGTCTGCTGTTCGGCGCTAAACAACACCGGCATCGGCGAGATCTGGCAGATGGTGCTGGACCACGAAGCACAGCTAGAGTCAGTCGGCATGATCGAGGAGCGGCGCACTCGCGGCGACCTACAGTGGATGGACGACCTCATCAGCATGGGCTTGGCCGAGATGTTCCAGAAGCAGCCCGGTGTGGCCGAGCGCCTTCCCGCGCTGCGCGACGAAGTCCGCAATGGACGCATCACCCCACTAGCCGCCAGCCACGAGCTACTCGGCATCTTCCACCCGCCAACCCCATAGCACCTTTGTACGTCAGCCCACCCCCTCATTGTTTGACATTCCGCAGCGTACTTTGTTTGTCATTCCATAGCGAAGCGGAGGAATCTGCTTTTCCCCGGCCCACGTCGATCAATTCCGACCGAAAACACCGGGAAGCACAAAGAAAATCCCCACCGACCGCAAGGCCAGTGGGGATTGTTTCATTTATAAAGCCGAGCTAGACGCCCGGGGTAACTGGAGTTGGCAGATCGTCCTTGCGCTTGAAGCTGGCGCAGACGTAGTCGCGGTTCATCGTTGCGATCACCTCCAGCGGAATCTCCTTGGGGCAGGCCGCGCTGCATTCGCCGATGTTTGTGCAGCTGCCAAACTCTTCGGCATTCATCTGCGCAACCATGCTCAGGGCGCGACGTTCACGCTCCGGCTCTCCCTGCGGCAGCGTGCCGAGATGGGTAATCTTCGCGCCGGTAAACAGTGCCGCCGAAGCATTCGGGCAAGCCGCCACGCAGGCGCCGCATCCGATGCAAGCCGCCGCGTCCATCGAAGTGTCCGCAACCTCTTTGCCGACCAGAATCGTATTGCCATCCGGGGCCTGTCCCGTTGAGACCGAGACATATCCGCCCGCTTCGATAATGTGGTCGAAGGCTCGCCGATTGACCACCAGATCCTTCACAAAAGTGAAGGCCTTGGCGCGCCAAGGCTCCAGCGTCAGCTCGTCGCCGTCCTTGAAGTGCCGCATGGTCAACTGGCAGGTCGTGGTTCCCTTCTCCGGGCCATGGGCCTCGCCGTTAATCATGAAGCCGCAGGAGCCGCAGATTCCTTCGCGACAATCGTGCTCAAATGCTACCGGCACCTCGCCCTTCAAAATCAGCGACTCATTGAGTACATCGAGACACTCCAGAATCGACATCTCTGGATCCACGTCGTCGACCGGATAGCGGACGAAGGCGCCCTTTGCGTCTACATTTTTCTGGCGCCAGATCTTCAGCGTTAGTTTCATTACTTGTAGCTCCTCTGGCTCGGGTGTACGTAGTGGAACTCCAGGGGTTCCTTGTTCAATTCAGGCGCGGCATCGTCTCCGCGATAGCCCCAGGCTGCAACGTAGCTAAAGTGCTCGTCGTCGCGCTGTGCCTCGCCCTCGGAGGTCTGGTACTCCTCACGGAAGTGACCGCCGCAGCTTTCGTTGCGGTCGCGTGCGTCGATGCACATCAGCTCGGCCAGCTCGAGGTGGTCGGCCACACGTCCAGCCTTCTCCAGACTCTCGTTCAGGTCGTCTCCGCTGCCGGGAACCGTAACGTCCTTCCAGAACTGCTCGCGCAGCGCCCGGATCAGCCCGATAGCCTCCTGCAACCCTTCGGCCGTGCGAGCCATCCCGCAGTGTTCCCACATGATCTTGCCCAACTCGCGGTGGAAGGAGTCGACCGTGCGCGTTCCCTTAATTGCCAGCAGCTCGGCGATCTTCTGCTCCACCGCGCCAACCGCGCTGGTGACCGCTACGTGCGACTCATCAACCTTCTCAAACTTGTTGGTCGCAATGTAGTTACTCACCGTGTTGGGAATGATGAAGTATCCATCGGAGAGTCCCTGCATCAGCGCGCTCGCGCCCAGCCGGTTCGCCCCGTGGTCGGAGAAGTTCGCCTCGCCCAGCACAAACAAGCCCGGAATCGTGCTCTGCAACTGGTAGTCCACCCACAGGCCACCCATGGTGTAGTGGATGGCCGGGTAGATGCGCATCGGAACCTTGTAGGGGTTCTCGTCCGTAATCCTCTGGTACATGTCGAAGAGGTTGCCGTAGCGTTCGCGCACCGTCTTCTCGCCCAGACGGTTGATGGCCTCGGAGAAGTCCAGATAGACGCCCAGCCCGGTCTTGCCGACTCCGTATCCTTGATCGCACAGCGTCTTGGCGTTGCGCGAGGCCACGTCACGCGGCACCAGATTGCCGAAGCTCGGGTAGCGCCGCTCCAAGTAGTAGTCGCGCTCCTCTTCGGGAATCTGATCGGCAGGGCGCGTGTCACCCTTCTTCTTCGGTACCCAGATGCGTCCGTCGTTGCGCAGCGATTCGCTCATCAACGTCAGTTTCGACTGGTACTCGCCCGAGACCGGAATGCAGGTCGGGTGAATCTGGGTGAAGCAGGGATTCGCAAACAGAGCGCCCCGCTTGTACGCGCGCCAAATGGCAGTAGCGTTCGAGCCCTTGGCGTTGGTCGAAAGATAGTAGACGTTGCCGTATCCGCCGCTGGCCAGAACCACCACGTCGGCGATATGCACACTAATTTTGCCCGTAATCAAGTTGCGCGCCACAATGCCCCGCGCCTTGCCGTCGACGACGATCAAGTCGAGCATCTCAGTGCGGGCAATCATCTTGACGGTTCCAGCGTGAATCTGCCGCTCCAGCGCCTGATAGGCCCCAAGCAGAAGCTGCTGCCCGGTCTGTCCGCGCGCGTAGAAAGTGCGAGAGACCTGCGCTCCGCCGAACGAGCGGTTGTCCAGCGATCCGCCGTACTCCCGCGCAAACGGTACGCCCTGCGCCACGCATTGGTCGATGATCTTTCCGCTGTTCTGCGCCAGCCGATAGACGTTGCCCTCGCGCGCGCGGAAGTCGCCGCCCTTCACCGTATCGTAGAAGAGGCGGAAAACGCTCTCGCCGTCATTCGGATAGTTCTTCGAGGCGTTGATACCGCCCTGCGCTGCGATCGAGTGCGCGCGCCGCGGAGAATCCTGGAAGCAGAAGCATTTTACGTTGTAGCCGAGTTCGCCCAGCGAAGCTGCAGCCGAGCCGCCCGCGAGGCCGGAGCCTACGACGATCACCGAGTGCTTGCGCTTGTTGGCGGGATTGACGAGCTTCATATCGAAGCAGGCTTTGTCCCACGCCTGTTCGATCGGACCGGAGGGAATTTTTGCGTCGAGTGTCATTTTATTTTACGATCCCCAGCATTACGCTAATTGGGATGGAAATGTATCCCAGAACGATGACGGTGGCAATTGCCTTGGCTGCCAGCTTCAGCAGCGGAGTATACCGTGGATGGGCGAGGCCAACAGACTGGAACATGCTCGATATGCCGTGGCTGAGGTGAATCCCCAGCAGGCTTACCGCGATAATGTACCAAACCGAAACCCACCAAACATGAAAACCAGACACCACATTGCCGTAGACATCGCCTGCAACAAACTGCGCCTGAGGATGAACTGCGCCAACGGTGAACTCCAGTAGATGGAAGATCACGAACGCCAGAACAATCGGCCCGCTCCAGTACATGGTGCGCGAGGCGAACGAGGAGTTGATCTCCTCCTTGACCGAATACCCCACCGGACGGGCGCGTTTCGTCGCCAGCCAAAGCTGGATCGTGGCCGTAAAGTGAAGAATGATTGTCAGCGCCATGACGCCGCGGATGATCCAAAGGATCTCACCCAGGCTATGCAGCAGATGTCCGTAAGCGTTTAGCCGCTCCGGCCCATCGTAAATCTGCAGATTGCCCAGCATGTGGCCGGTCACGAAGAGGAACATGATGCAGCCAGTGACTGCCATGACGATCTTCTTGCCGTTCGTAGACTGCCAGAATGTTACCGGCGATGCCGGTTGCGGGAGAACCCCAGTGTTACTCATTAATTTTTCCCAGCCTCGTAACAGTTAATGTCGCGATAAATCTCGCGGGTGTGGTCGCGGCGGTGGTTGCGGCGATTGTCGCGGTAAAGGTTGCGGCGAATCATTGAAGTCAAGCCTCTAACTCTGTATGCGCTAAGTTCTGTATACGCTAACGTTCTCTTTGGCCTCTGTGCCCGCTATCACATCCTTGTCACGGGACAAGGGTGCGCCTTGGCGAACTGGCAAAATTGCCGCCAACCGATTCAACGCAGAGCGCCTGTTGGTTGACACAATATGCCATTCAAAGCCGAGAACTATTTTCCGGCAGGGGCAACGCAAAGTCAAGACAGACTTTCTATTTCCAGCAGTTCTATGTGAAAAAATAACCGACTGCGGATCAACGCGGATGAACACGGATTAAATACAGAGCGGTCTGCTTTATCCGTGAAGATCCGCGTTGATCCGCGGTTGACTTCTGTCTTTCGTGCTATCTTCGACGCGGTTGTTCCCTGTATACGCCCGAATTGCCCCCACTTACGAATTGCTGGAATGACAATGGTTTTGTATGACTTCGAAACCGTCCTAAACTTGCGATGGGATAAACTCTTCTTATCCGTAAATGAAGCACACTCTTACTCCACAACGTTATTTGATCTTGCTCGCCGTGATGTTGACCGCGTCGGTGGGTGACACGATGCTGGCGCACGGCATGACGCAGGTGGGGCCGGTCTCGATGGCGCACCTCGGATTGCTGCTGCACGCGATGCGCAACCCGTGGGTTGTCGGCGGCATTCTCTGCCTGCTGGGATTCTTCGCCAGCTACCTGACGGCGCTCTCGTGGGCCGACCTCACCTTCGTGCTGCCCTCGACGGCCTTTGGCTACGTTGTCGTTGCATTTCTCGCTAAGTATTGGCAGCATGAGACGATCTCGCTCACCCGCTGGGCAGGGATTCTGCTAATCGTCTGCGGCGTGGGCTTTGTCGCCAATGGCCCCTCGCTCACCGAGCATCCGCCTGCGAGCGACGAAGCCGCCTCAACAGACGAGAGCGTTGCGACCGGCGGTGCGCGATGATCTACGCCAGCCACATCGACGTGGGGCCGCTGGAGACTTGGGCCACGATTATTACTGTTGCGGTAACAGCCGTTGCTGGCGACGTGCTGACGGCCGGAGCCATGCGCAAGATCGGCGATCTGGACGTGATTCGCGCAAAGTCTGGACTGGGCGGGGCGATTCGCGCGGTCGTCTCCAGCCCGATGTTTCTGCTGGGAGTGCTGTCGATGGCGGCCAGCTTCTTCTCGCTGTTGTTCACGGTGTCGAACGTCGCGGTCTCACTGGCGGCACCGGCCAGCGCGTCGCTGACCTTTCTCGGCAACGCCTTCGCCGCGAAGATCTTCCTCAAGGAGAACGTAGATCGTCGGCGCTGGTTTGCCGCACTCTTCGTCTGCGCAGGCGTATTTCTGCTGGCAAAGTAAACCAGATCCCTGACCGCGTGAATTTGTTCAATCTCACTTTGGCGGCAAGAACAGGTGCGCCGCAAGGATTGGGGTACCCACTTTGGTACGGCAACAGGCGGTCAGAGATCTGGCGATCCTTACGGCTGCGCAGTAGGCGCGGCGGGGATCAGCGCGGCGGTGGCGGACTTGAGCCATTTAAGTAGCTCGCCGGTCTGGCGGAGGAGATGAATCTCTGCCGTGCGCAACTGGTAGTCAGCGTCGAGCACCGCGAGGAACTTGTCGCGCTCCCCGATGCGTGCCTTCTGCTCGTCCTTGGGCGTCATCTGCGGACCGTCTGGGTTGCCGGTCTTCAGTTGCTGTTGCAGGATGTCGAGCTGCTGCTGGGACAACTGCTGCTGGAGCGTGGCGACGTCAGCCTGCGCCTGCAATTCGCCAATGGAGTGGCTCAGGCGCGACTGCCCATCGAGCGCTTCGATCTGTGCACTCTGCGCCAGATGGAAGGCGTGTGCCGCGTCTGCGGCTGACTCCCGCGCCTTGGCCGTATGTCCTCGGTCGAAGATGGGAACGATGATTTGCACACCGAAAGCTCCCTCGCTAAAGCCCAGAGTCGATGTTTGGCCGGTGTTTGCCTGATAGACCTTTTGCAGTTGCGCGTAAGAGCTGCTCCAGGTGGCATAAAAGTTGTATTGGGCGAAGAGATTGATCTGGGGGCGGAAGCGGTAGTGCTCATCTCCGCGAGCCACTTGCTGCTTGACCTCGGCGTTGGCGAAGGCCGACTCCACGCCAGCGTTGGCGTAGAGCTGTGGGCCGACCGCCGCCGACGCGTTCATCGCGCGGTCCAGCAGAGCAAGGCTTGCGGACAGATCTCCGTCGAAGCTGAGAGCTTCTGTCGGCTGGCCGATCAGATGGGCTAAGTGTTCGCGGTCGAGCGACGTCTCGTCTGCGGCGTGCAATACCGTCAAGTGAAGCTGTGCGGCGGTAAGTTTTGCCTGCGTCAGCTCAATGGCCGTATCCTGCCCAGCGTCCAACCGATTCTGCACAATTGCGACCAGCGCTTTAGCAAAGCCTGCTTGTTGGCCCACGATCTGCTCGCGTTGTTGGTCGTGGTCGAGCGCGAGGAAGGCCAGTGCAGTGTCCTCGGCGACGGCCTCGCGGATGTCGTTGAGGGCAAGCTGTGCGGCGCTCACTCCGGCTTTAGCCGAACGGAGGTAGGAGAGCTGCGAGGGGTTGTAGACCAGCGAGCCGCCGGTGACGGTGAACAGCGTGGGGGGATTCGAACTGTAGCCCCAGGAATCGCCGAGGTTCATGCCCGCGCTGACCGACGGAATATAGGCGTCACGCGCCTCTGAGAGCTGAGCGCGAGCCTTGTCTACGTCGGCCTTCGCGCCCTGCACACGCGGGTTGCTGCCCAGCGCAAGATCCACCGCCTTGGCCAGCGAGATCTGCGCGCGAGCCGAGGGCGCAAACAATAGCGCGAGGAGCAATCCAGCGCAGAGCAGAAGTCGTGACAAATGCAGCGTCCCCTCAAAGGCAACAGAACCAAGCGGGCGAGTAGTGCAATAACGAAGAAGACAATAAGTGGTCATGCGTGTAGGCCAACTCTTTCGAATGCGGTCAACAATGATGGGTTCATCTTCACGCATCATAGCCCCTGAGCCGATCTGGCGTTGCGCGTGTAGGCGGCGGCCAGAGAACTGGCGGCGGCGATCTCGCGATTGGCATCGGCGAAGTCATGGCGTGCGATCAGGAGCTTGGCTAGTTGTAGGTGGACCTTGAACGCGGGTGCGGCGTCGGACTTGGCGCGCGAGGCAAGATAGTCGCGTAAACAGCGTTCGGCCACGTCTGGTGTGCGGTTGACCTTGGTCAAAATGCTTGCGGCATCGACCAGTGCGGGGCCGTGGGCGCGGTCGGCGGCAAGCGCGGACCGAATCGCTGCCGATGCATCTTCGGGCCGAGACTGTTTCTGATAGAACTGTGCGAGGTCAATCCATGAATCAGTGGAGTGATCGGCGTTGATGGCCTGTTTGAACTCGGATTCGGCAACCGTGAAATGGTTGTCTGAGACTGCGACACGGGCCAGCAGCAGGTGCGCTGCTCCGGGAAATCTGGACATTGAGCGTGCGGCCAGCGAGCGAGCCTTGTCCGTTCCTCCGCCGACAACAAACGGCGCTTCCACATAATATTCGCCCAGGTCGTTGATTGCGGCAACGCTCGCCGAATTCAGCTCGACGGCTCGACTGAAGCAGGCCACAACCTTGCGCGCCAGCGTGAATCCTGCGAGCGGTCCTGCGTGGCGCGCCTTCAGGCCGTAGGCACGGCCCAACCACAGATTGTTGTCGCTGCCCAACTCACCGCCGTTCGCGCCCGAGACGGCCAGCTCACATTGGCGAATCGCCTCGTCGGCCACATCCTGCGCGTAGAAGACGCGACACAGAAGCTGGTGCGCAAAAGCGTCGTTGGGATTGACGGCAAGCGTCGCGCGCAGCAGGTTCGTGGCGTCGTCCGCGCGGCCCTCCTGCAAGGCGTGAAAGGCGGCTGCGTCCGGGCCAAGCGCACGGTCGGCGGCCGACGGATCCGCGTGCTGCAACCCAACGCCGAACGCACGAGCAGGAACTGGGCTAGCGAGGAGAAGGCTGAGAGTAAGCAGCGAGGCCAACAGCCAATTCCATTTAGAGCCGACGAAGCCGTGGGTTGCGAGCCGCAACCGGGGGGCGGGTCTTCGATTCACGCTCATCTGGCTCATGCTCCTCCGGCAATAATTCTGGACCGGCTTCAACCGGACCGCGTCTAGTGGGTCGCATTCTTTGTCGACCGACTCCCAGAGATCCAGCGTCTAGCGGACCGGGGTGACTACGAGGCCATCGTTCAGCTCACGATTGGTGGTGGCATTCAGGGCCACGATGTCGCCCTCCGAGAGACCGCTGAGAATCTCGACCTGATTGAGATTGATAACGCCCGTCTGAATGTTGGTGCGGACCAGCCGGTTGTTCAGGATGCGGAAGACGTAGGCCTGCTTGTTATCCCAATGCAGGGCGTAGTACGGCACACTGAGCACATGCAGATGCCGCATGGTGGTGACTTTTACCGTAACGTTCGCGTTGGGCTGTAACACGCCATCTGCATCGTCAACGTCGATGATGCACTCGCCAACGTGGCGTGTGCCGTAGGCAATAATCGTGGTGGGTGCCTGAGTGACGTGTCCGTGCCAAGTCACGCCGGATTTGGCCTCCCAGGTGATGGCGACCGGCTGGCCGACGGCAAGGCTTCCAATCTCCGACTCGTCGAAGTAGGCCGTAACACGAATGCGCTTGAGGTCCGCCACAGAGACCAGATCATTGCTGTCAGAACTGGGGCTGACGTAGTCGTATTGCGATATCGGCAGATAGTAAACCGTCCCGGCGATGGGGGTGCGAACGTCCACCCCGGCGTAGGCGCGTTGCGCGGCGGCGACGCCTGCGCGCGCATCGGCCAACTGCGCCTGTGCGCGCGCTCGGTCGGCTTCTCCGTAACGCTGCGTACTGTGCTGCTCGATGCTGTGCAACGTGTTGTCGTCCGCCTGAAGCCGCGCGCGCGCAGTGGCAATTTCGGCTGGTGAGGCCGCGCCCTTCTGCTGAAGCTGTTCGAGCGAGGCGAGAGAAGCGGCGTCCTCGCGACGCTGTAGCTTGGCTCGACTCGCGTCTGCGGCGTAGGTGTTGCGCTCGTCCTGCGAGCCGCCGTGCGCAATGTCGCTGGCGGCAAGCTCAGCCGCGCGCAGCGCGGAGTTGGCCGAAGCAAGCCGCGCCAGAGCATCCGCGTCGTCCATCTTCAGCAGCAACTGGCCCGCCTTCACCTTGTCGCCAACATCGACGTAGATCTCCCGCACCTGACCGGCAACCTGCGCGTGAGCCTGAAAATCGTCCATCGGTACGACTTTGCCGTTGGTCGAAGAGGTCTTGATCAGATCCTGATAGCTGACCGGACGCGTAACAACCATGATGCGCTCGCGGGTCAGCGAGTGAATCGCATAGATCGCCAGAATGACAAAGAGGAGGGATGCCCCCCCAATTACTAACGTCGTAGCTCGATTTGATTTGGGTATAAGGGCCATAATTTCAATTGTCAGTATATAAGACGATCTGCCGCACCGGACAAAGAAGAAATATTCCAGCTCGGGGTAGAACAAGAACTCTATGCCAATGGGACGACAAGAGGGAACAAAAAAGGGGCGCAAAAACGGTACCGCTTAGGACTATTTTATAGAACCCGGCAAATTTTGCAAAGTTGCGGATTGCAAAGATGCACGGGCGGGGCGCAGATCGCGCAGCTCCAGTTCAAGCCCCCCAAACTGCCGACGAGCGTAGGGTCCGGTGTTGTGACGCAGGCGGTAGAGAACATCCACCGCCGATCCCTTGTCTAGCGCAAGCCGACGGCAGCGCTCCGCCCATCCGAGAGCGTCGCGGCTCCAGCCAAGCGCGGGGATGGCAGGCCGATCAGACGTGCCGGACGGATCGCGCTGCAACAGTTGCAGGCTGACGTGCTTCGTCTGAATCAGGCGGACAGGCGCGGCCAGAACGGCGTTGCGGGTAAGGAATATCGGCTCCGGGTTATCGACGCCGAAGGGCGCGCAGCGCGTAATCCACGCGTACAATTCCGGGGTGATCTCGGCGAAGTCCAGCTCAGCGTCATATTCTAGCTGCGGAGTGAGCAGCTCCGCCGTGAGGTGAATCGCGGCGTACTCTCTCATTCGTGTACGCAGCAGCTCGATGCGGTCAGAGGCGAGCGAGAATCCAACCGCGTGGGCGTGGCCTCCGAAGCGGTGGAAGAGCGGCGTGGCGGGATCCGCTGCACCGGCTGTGGCAATGGCGTCCAGCAGGTGAAAGCCCGCGACGGAGCGGCCCGATCCGTGTGCCTTGCCGTCCGCGTGGGTAAGGACGAGCGCAGGCCGTCCCGTCCGCTCGACCACGCGCGAGGCGAGAATGCCGAGAACTCCGCGATGCCAGTCGGCGTGGCCCAGAATCATGCACTCGCGCGGGTAGTTGCCGTCGGCGTCTACGAGCGTCAGCAACTCGCGGTCAATGGCGTCAAGCGCGCGCGCCTCGGAGTCGCGCCGATCCTGATTGAGTTGGTCGAGCTTCTCGGCCAGCGTACGGGCGCGAGCGGCGTCACGGGTGAGAAATAGCTCGACCACGTCGTCGGCGATGTCCATGCGACCGGCGGCGTTGATGCGTGGCGCAAGGCGAAATCCAACTTCTGTCGCGGTCGGTGCGCGGTTCGTTGGAATCTTGGCCAACTGCATCAGCGCGCGCAGCCCGGGCTGTACGGGATTCGCCAGCGCGGCCAGTCCCAACGCGGCAATCGCTCGATTCTCGCCGGTGAGCGGCACCGAATCGGCAACCGTGGCAATCGCCACCAGCTTGAGGAACGACGGCACCAGCACCTTGCGCGTACGCACACGAAAGGCCTCGGCGTCTGGCGTGAGATCGGCAGCGGCGGCCAGCAGAGCCTGCGCCAGCTTGAACGCAACCGCCGCTCCGCACAGGCTCTTGTTGGGATAAGGGCAACCGGCCTGTGCGGGATTCACCACGGCAAACGCGTCGGGCAACTCGGCTAGGTCGTCTGGCAGATGGTGGTCGGTGACGATCAGGTCCATGCCCAGCACACGAGCTTCTGCGGCTTCGGCGACGGCGCGAATGCCTGTGTCCACGCTGATGACGAGACGCACGCCATTGGCCGCAGCCTCACCCAGAATCGCATTCTGCATCCCGTAACCCTCGCGGATGCGGTGGGGAACGTGGAAGGTCACGGTTGCGGGCTTTGCAGGGTCGATGGCGTGCGCAACGCGCTCGATGGTGGTCTTCAGCAGAACGGTCGCGGTGGTTCCGTCCACGTCGTAGTCGCCGTAGATCAGGATCGGCTCGCCCGCGAGAATTGCCGCAAGGATGCGCTCGATGGCGCGTCCAATGCCGAGCAGTTGCCCGGGATCGCTGGCTGGATCGTCCAGCAGCGCAGCAAGCGATGGATTGAGAAAGGCATTCGCCGCAGCCTGCGAATCGATGCCACGCGCGACTAGGATCTGTGCGACGGCACGTGGGCAGCCAAGCAAATCCGCGAGTGATTCAACGGCGTTGGAGTCAGCGGCCTTCGGAAGCCACACGGGCGACGCCGTTGGACTCGATTGCTCCTGCCTCGGCGGGTCGTTTCCGATCTGCGCTGCCTGGGTCAATCTTCGTCGTGATGATGGTGGTGCCCGTCTTCGTCTTCTTCGTCGTCGAGAACCATGCCGCCGAGGTCGGTGACCGTCTCGATCAACTCCTGAAACTGCTCATACCACTCGGTCGAGGTCTCGAAGAGAAACATAACGCCCTGATGGGCGAATCCGAGTTGCAGGTAGCCCAGTTGGCCGACGTGCTTGACCAGCGCCTCGGCGTCGTCAATCTCGGCGGCGTCTGCGTCCGGATAGGTCTGGTCGCGCAACTGCTCCAGCAGAATGGCGACATCAGCCTTCTCTAGCGTGACCTCGTTCATGGTGACGAAGCTGGCACCGCTAGCCTTGGCGTGCTCGACGAAGTCCTTCCACGAGTCGACGTCATCATCCTCGAAGAAGACTGCAGGCACCTCTTCGGTGACGTATCCATTGAAGCGGCGAAGTCCGTGACCGGCGATGAAAGCCACCATGTCGTCTTTGAGCGCGATGAGATTATCAGGTTGCATGTCAGCCAGTATTGTCTCAGAAAGTGCGACGAAGCGCACGGCAAAATCTTTGCGCAATGCATTGAAGCAACAATTCCAAGTGGGAACAATTCAGGTCTGTCGTTCAATGACCGCTTCAAAAAGTAGCACAAAAAACAGAAGCAACCACGGATTAACGCGGATCTTCACGGATAAATCAAGACTGCTTTGTCTTTAATCCGTGTCATCCGCGTTAATCCGTGGTCGGTACTTGTTTCACATAGAACTAAGTCACTTTCTGCAACGTTTGCCACGTAGTAGCATCAAAGCACAATGCGCGCCATCCAGATCACCGAAACCGGCGGGGCCGAGGTTCTTCGGCTTCGCGAGTTGCCCACTCCAACGCCCGGCTCAGGCCAGGCACTCGTCCAGATCGAGGTCTGCGGAGTCAACTTCATCGACGTGTACCTCCGCGAGGGACGCTACCCTGCGACTCTGCCCTTCATTCCCGGACAGGAGGCAGCAGGCGTAATTGCCGCCGTCGGGCCGGACGTGACCGACCTCAAGCAGGGCGACCGCGTGGCGTGGTGTGGCGGGAACCGCGGTGTGCAGGGAACCTACGCCGAGTTCGCCGTTGCGCCAGTAGACCGTCTGATCGCAATCCCCGACGGCGTCTCCACCCAGCAGGCCGCTGCGGCGATGTTGCAGGGGATGACGGCGCACTATCTGTCCCACTCGACCTACGCGATCCAGCCGGGGGACGCCGTGCTGATCCATGCTGGCGCGGGCGGCGTTGGACTGCTGCTGATCCAGATGGCGAAGCGGTTGGGCGCACGCGTCTTCACCACCGTCTCCACCGATGAGAAAGCTGCTCTGGCGCGTACTGCCGGAGCCGACGAAGTGATTTTCTATACCCGCGAGGACTTTGCCGCTCGTGTGCGCGAACTGACCGGCGGCGCAGGCGTTCGCGTGGTCTACGATTCGGTGGGCAAGACGACGTTTGAGGGCAGTCTGGCCTCGCTGGCCCCGCGTGGGCTGCTTGCGCTCTTCGGCGCATCGAGCGGCGCAGTGCCGCCGTTTGACCTGATTCAGCTCTCGACGCGCGGCTCGCTCTACATCACGCGCCCCGGGCTGCCTTATTACATCGCCACCCGTGAGGAGCTAGTGCAGCGTTCGAGTGACGTTCTAGGCTGGGTCGCCGACGGAAGTCTGAAGCTGCGTATCGAGCACAGCTACCCGCTGGCCGACGCCGCCCAGGCCCACCGCGACCTGGAAGCTCGCAAAACCACCGGAAAAGTTCTGCTGATTCCGTAGAATTCAGTCGCAAAGCACAAAGTGGCGCTGACGGATTCGTCAGCGCCACTTTGTGCTTTGCGTTGGATCGGAGCAGTTGGTCGTTGGCGGGCTTGGCAGCTACGGGTTCGCCCTTGCCATCGCCGGGCTTGCGGATGTCGATGCCACCCTTGAAGAAGGCACCGTCCTCAATGGAGATGCGTGCTGCGGCGACGTCGCCGGTCAGCGAGCCCTCGCTGCGAATGTCGACGCGGTCACTGGCCGTGACGTTACCGCGAACCTTGCCCAGAACGACGACCTCGCGGGCCTGAATGTTGGCTGCGACCTGTCCGTTGCGGCCCACCGTGACGCGGTTTCCCGGCAGCGTGATGGTGCCTTCGATCTTGCCGTCGATGTACAGCGATTCGGAGCCGGAGACCTCGCCCTTGATGACGAGCGACTTGCCGATGGTGGCCTGTTCGCCGGCCGGTGCTACGGCAACGGCGGCGACCGAGGCCGAAGGTCGCGCGGACTCGAAGCTGCTGGGAGACGGTGCCGAGGGGCGCGTGGGTTCAGGAGTAGAGGGAGTGGTCGGTCCTGCCTGGTTCGGTTTCCACATGGGTCGGTTGTTTCCTTTCCGGTTTACTAAAAATGGTTGATGCAAAATCATTGGTGCGAACATGTCGCGGTAGCCTTGCCCGCGCTACACAGATCGACCACAATGCGGAGCGGAGGATTACGTGCGTCCTGTCACAACGATACTACTCCGCAATGCAGAGAAAATCGCGCGAGGCTCTGCAAATCTGGGCGGAAAATTCCCGGCGCGGTCTGAGACTTGTTCAGATGTTTAATGCCGAGGCCGAAAAGAAGTATTGCCAAGCGGTGCGCAACGCGCTAATCTGCCGCCCATGCAGATCTTTCGCTCGGCTGTTGTGCATCTGCCGACATGGACGCTCAGCCTGCTTATGCTGAGCGTCCTGTTACTCCCTCAACCATCTGCCTTCGCCGCCCCCGCCAAGATCCACGTCGTTGCGTTGGGAGTCGCGCGCAAGGTTCTCTACACGCCGCCGGAGAGCTCCCAGCCCGGACGCAAATCCAGTGACTCCATCTCGCTGAAGATTCGTCCGCTCGTCGTCGATGGGCGGCAGAAGGAGTGGACCACGGGAGAGGCGCACGACGTCACCGAGCGCAGCTTTACCATCCGCCGCGCTCTACACATGAACGACACGCTGCCGGGTGAGACGGTGATGCGCTGGAGCTGGCAGCCGGGGCCGTGGCTTCTGGTTGATCGCGTGACCGGGCATATCACGGTGCTGCATCTGCCGAACTTCGACGCCGAGGTCTCGGACGTCGTCTGGTTCCGCGACTACGCGGCCTACTGCGGAGTGGGCACGACGGCCAAAGGCGGTCTCTTCGCGATGGTGGCGCAGCTTGGCGCGCGCAGAGCCGTCGTGCAGAAGCAGATCGGCAAGTGGCCGCAGGCGGATTCCGTCGAGACGGTCTGCAAGCCTGCGGTCTGGCAGCGTTCTCCGATCCGCGTGATTCTCCAGCCAACCGGAGGCGACGCGATGACCTTTGATCTGGTCGGCGCGGCGTCGCTCATCGAAGAGAATGACAACGCGGACGAACCGTAGATCAAGCTGACAAACCGCACGCGGCCCGTGCAACCTTCTGCGGATGCTCCGGCATAGATGAGACGATGGATTTGTGGAGAAGGTCGAGCCCGCTATCGGACAGAGCCCAGAATCAACTTCGGAAATACCCCGTCGTAGGGCGAGCGGGATACACTGAGTTCGATGCTCCGCCAACTGCGACCGAAGAGCCTTGGCATAACTCTCCAGCGGCAGACGTATCCGAATGTATTCCCATCGATAGGTTTTCCTAGGGAAAATAACCTCCCCGCTGCAAGGCTCTCGCTCATGACACGGTTTGAACTGCTTCATCTACTCATCGCACAGGCTCGGACCAACGGCTTCGACTTCCGCAAGTGGTATGTCTCCCGGCTCGCTCTGCCATGGCAAAGCACGCGTCAGGCGGTCGAGACGCTCTCCACCGAACGCCGCTACTATGCGCTGCTCTTCTCCCACGAGTTCGCCTCCCACTTCTGGAAGGCAGGCTCTCAGATCACCTTTCAGGTTCCCGCGCAGAGCTTCACCCGACGCAAGGCCGACGGCACCATCGCCACAGTGAACCGCAAGGGCTTCACCCGACGCAGCGCGCGTGCCGACGCATGGCTCTATCACCTGCGAGAGCTAGCCGCCTCCGAAGAGCCCTTACGAACCATGCGCAAATATCTCCGCGTTGAAGACGATCTCGATCCTGACCCAGCCCCCAGTTCCGAAGCCGAGCCAACGCCCGATTCCAAGCCGTCAAAGCCCGCCGCCGACCCACCGCCCGCGACAAAGCCCGCTCCCGCCGGAATCGCCATCGTGCGCAAACGCTTCATCTGAGGCCCTACGGTGTCAGACGCGCCAGAGCCTTACGCGCGACCTTGGCCTGCTTGTCGGTCGGATCGAGCTTCAGGCAGGCGTTGTACTCGGCAATCGCCTCGTCGCGCTTGTTCAGCTTCAGTGCCGACTCGGCCAACGCAAAGTGGGCCGCAGGATCGTCGGGGATCGTCTTGACCGCGTCCTGGCTGCGCAGATACGCCCCCTGCAAATCGCCCGAATCACTGTAGAAGTGGGCGATGCTCAGGTCTTCGGCCTCGCGCTCCTCGGGCGATTGCAGCTTGGTCGCCACTGGGTTCACCCGATGCAACAGATGCCTTCCCAAAGCGCCTTGACTTCCCTTGTCCTTCAACCCCGCCGAGTCCGCCGATCCGTCCTTGTCATCGGTGTCGGCATCCGCCGCAGCGTCGTCTGCGCTGGAACTGCTGGAGCTGCTCGAAGAGCTGGAAGAATCCTTGCTCATCCCACTTTCGCCCGCAGTTCCGCTCGCCGCCCCTTTGTCGTCTTCGGGAAAGGGAAACTGCGCTGCGGTCTTGCGCGTCGCGTCCGCGCTAGGAGCGGCGTTTGCCGCAGCGGTGGAAGATGCTGTCCCAGCGGCCTTTGCATCTGCATTGGTCGGAGCAGGCGCTGGAGCGGTGCCACTCAGATCGGGCAGAGCCGGACCAGACGAATCTCCGCTCGCCGCATTGGAATCGGGAAAGGGAAACTTCTCGGTCGAGTTTTGCTGGTCCTTTGCCGCAGGCGTATTTCCCTTTGCCGCAGGCGCAGTTCCGCAGGGCTGTGGCTCGGGCTCCACCGAACAAGGCGCGGGGTTCTCCGCTGGCGCACTCTGCGCTCTGCCCGCCAGCGGCACACACGCCGCCAACGCCAACGTCGCCAACAATACTCCAAGCCGTCCTGGCATCGCCATCTCTCCCCCTTCAGTTTAGACGCAACGCCCAAGCCAAACGTCTTTGCGCCAGATCCAGAGGTCGCCCCACTCCCAGGACAATTCAAAAACAACTGCGGATTGACACGGATACACGCGGATTAAGCACCAATTTTCCCTATGTGGAGAAAACTAGGGCCGGATCAAAAACGACTGCCCATGCGGTAGTCGACGTAGAGCGTGTACGCTTTGATCTGGATTCAAAAGTGTGCAAGCGCAAACGGCGCGGGCCCGAGAGCCCACGCCGTTTGCGAGAAGTGGAAACTGTTGATATTAGAACTCGGCCCGTATGGAGACCTGACCGGTACGCGCGCCGCCGAAATCCGATCCGATGGATTTGGTGACAAGACCGAAGCTGGATGAACTGAGGTCCATATTCGGATCGGCCAGGTTGGTGTGGTTGAGGACGTTGGTGAAGGTTCCTTCTGCTTTTAACTTGAACCGCTCGGTGATCGAGAAGGTCTTGCTGAGACCCGCCGAGAGGTTGACCAAGCCGGGACCTTCGACGGAACCGACCCCGCCATTGCCGAAGCGCCCGATGGGCAAAGGAACAGCACCTGAGCCGCTGCCGGTGGTGCAGGCAGTGCCGACCTTCCAGTTGGGGTTGCCGGGGCAGGCGAAGGCGCTCGCGTTGACCCAGTTGTAGCGATTCTTGCCCGCCGGATTGAGGCTGACGCCAGCAACCCGATCAGGGTGCTGCGCGCGGCTACTCGGATTCCAGCCTCCTGCGGTTTTTTTCAGTCCTGACCCAGTGCCGGAAGGATCGCCCTCGCCAGCGGGGAAGTAGGGCGTTTCGTAGGGGCCAGTCTGCACGGTGAGGATGGAGGACAGGCGCCATCCGCCAACGATCAGATCAGCCACGCGGGGCATGGAGGAACCGAACTGCTTGCCACGTCCAAAAGGCAGGTCGTAGAGAGCGGTGGAGTTCCAGCGCAGTCTGCGGGTTCCGAAAACGTTGCCGAAGTCCAAATGGCGATTGAGAATCGAGGTGGAACCACCGCCCACCTCATCCGTGAAGCTGTTGCCGTTAGGGCCCTGGTTGTCGGCAAGGGCCTTGGCCCAAGTAAAGCCGGAGTGAAACTCAAGGCCGTTCTGTAGACGATGGCTAGCCTCCAGTTGGAAGGAGTTGTAGCTCATGTTGGCCCCGGGTGCGCGGTTCTTAACAACCCCCCAGTTGGGGAAGAGACGCGAGCTGGTGGGCGCGTTGTAGGCGGACACAGTGGTGGAGTACGGCAGGGTGTTTTCATCCGGCGCCCATACCAGTTGGTGGGTCTGGGAACCGATGTAAGAGACCCGCGCGGCATAGCCTTTGCCAAGGTCATGGTCAATGCTCAGCGACCACTGCTCAGTGTAGGGGTCCTTCCAGTTGGGGCTGTTGGCGGTACCAAAGTTGTCGGTGCCGTATTTCACGGCCTTCGCGTTGGCCGCGCCTGCATAGACCGACGGCCACTGGTAGGTCAGGGTATGTGTGTTTGGATCGACGTTATTAGCAAACGTCTGCCAATCCGACTGCACCGTACCGGTCAGAGAGTAAAAACTTTGGCCAAGCATGTTGATGTTGTAAAGGCCCATGCCGCCGCGAATCGACCACCTGCCGCTGCTGAAGGGGCGATAGGCGAAGCCGAAGCGAGGCATAAAGCGGAGGTGAGAATACTTCTTGAGACCTCCGGGATAACCGGCTTCCTGATTGCCCACAACCTGCATGCAGGGCGCACCGTTGACGGAAGCCGTGTTGGTCGTGTTTACCCCGTCGGGATCGCAGGCATTAGCGGAGGCCAACCAGGACTGGGCCAGCAACGATTGCTTGCCCGTCGGGTAGATCACGCGCCCCGCACCGGCCACGCTGGGATCGAAGTTGCCGATGTTGCCGGACTTGTCAGAGTAGCCAGGGTGCAGCTCGTAGCGAATGCCATAGGAAAGCGTCAACCGCTGATTGACGCGCCACTCGTCCTCGCCGAAGAAGTGGTAGTGGGTCGAGGTCCCGTCGTTGTCTTGCTGGACCACGTCATAGTCGGTCGTGGTGGGGGCACCCAGCAGGAAGTCGGCAAAGTCCACACCGGTGAACATGCCAGAACTGCTGCCGCTGGCGTTGAACGTATAGGTGCCATAGTTGTCGGAACCGTTGAAGCCCAACGGCGTAATGGCTTCCAGCGTCTGGATGTTGCCGCCGACCTTGACCGTATGATTACCCTTGGTCCAGATCAGTACGTCGCTGTAATCGTAGGTCTTGGACTTGTTCAAGCCGGTCAGACGATTGGCGTTCAAGCTCTGGATGTTATGGAAGTCCATCTCGGGGATGGCGTTGTAGAAGAGGTTCTGCAAGCCCTGCCAGCCCTGCGCTTTGGTCCATGCGATGCCGTCGAAGGAGTCGCTCGTGCCCGAGGTGTAGAGCGTATAGCCGAAGCCGCCTTCATTGATCAGGTTGGGCTTGATGCTCCAGTTGGTATCCACCTTCAGCGCCCGGTTCTGGCTGTTATTCAATTGCGAAGGAACGTTGAGAATCTCCGGTTTGGTAGTCGGAGAGTTCTTCCATGTGAACTTGCCCCACACCAGGAACTTCTGGTTGGAGCCAAAGTACTGGTCGCCACGCACATCGAACTGATTCGAGTGACCGCTCTTGTCCACGTTGGCCTGATAGTTGGCCACACCGTTATCCGTGTAGGCCGTTGGATCGCCGATGTTGGGATCGGGATAGAACTGCGCGAGGGTGTTGAGTGCGATTTTGCTCTGAGAGGTTCCCGGGATGGACGTACCGTAGCTGCCGCCGGTGAAGGGGTTATTCAGAGCGGTAAATCCAGTCGCCGTGTACTTGCTGAAGTTGCCCTGCTTCATATAAGTGCTGGGAACAACTTGGTTCAGCGGGGTCTGCGCCGGATGCCGCCAGCCTTCGTAAGCGCCAAAGAAAAAGCTCTTGTTGTGGCCGTTATAGAGGTGAGGAATCACAACCGGTCCGCCGACGCTGCCGCCAAAGGTGTTGCCGGTGGCGCTGGGCTTGGTCTTGGTCCCAGGATCGGTGTAGGCAATGGCATTGAAAGCAGAATTCTGGTAGTACCAGAAGCCGGAGCCGTGTAAGGTATTGCTGCCGCCTTTGGTGGTGACCACAATCTGGCCAGGGTTGCCGAACTCGGCACTGGCCAGAACGCCGTCGGCGCGAATCTCGGAGATTGACTCGGTCGAGGGGAAGGCATCGCCGATAAAGACGTGGCCTGCTGTGTCCTTGGTGGTGACGCCATCGACGGTTACGTCGACTTGGTAGGGCAGCGCGCCTTGCAGGGAGAATTGCGGAGTGCCGCCGTTGTTGTTGTCGGCCTGTACGCCGGGCAGCGCGCCGAAGATGTTGGCTGCGCTGGTGCCGTTAAAGCTGGCGCGCGTGTTGACGGGGAGATTGTCTGCGTCGTCGGTGGTGAAGGTGCCACTGATGGTTGGCGAGTCGGTCTCAATGGTGCTGACTGCATCGCCGTTGACCTGGACCTCTTGCTGCACGGATCCGGCGATCAGGGCCGCATCGAGGCGGAGTTCCTGACGAACCGCCAGCACAACACCGGAAGCGAACCATTTTTCAAAGCTGGGAGCCGCAACCTGAACGGTATAGCGACCAGCCTTCACGTCCTGAAAGCGGTAGTCGCCGAC
>Ga0182011_10000994_pt1 | contig 24809 bp, 13 predicted proteins | sample 711E1DmetaG_FD_120481 | JGI IMG/M metagenome (GOLD analysis project Ga0182011, IMG submission 120481) | Permafrost microbial communities from Stordalen Mire, Sweden - 711E1D metaG | ecosystem: Environmental > Terrestrial > Soil > Wetlands > Permafrost | place: Sweden: Stordalen | collected...
CAGAATGCTGAAGGTCAGGTCCCAGCCCAGCACGACCTTCATCACCACGGCCATGGCGAACATGTTCACGCCGCTCATCAGGATCATCTCCAGGGCGAAGGAACTGGCGGCCAGGACGCGGGCGTGCTCGCCGTAGCGCAGGTTCAGGTATCCGGGCACGGAGTGCGTCTTGGAGACGTAGTAGAAGGGCATCATCACCAGGCCCAGGAAGAGCATGGCGGGGATGGCGCCCACCCAGTACCAGTGGGTGGCCAGGATGCCGTACTGGTAGGCCGAACCGGCCCAGCCCATCAGCTCCAGGGAGCCGAGGTTTGCCGAAACGAAGCTCAGGCCTGCGATCCAGGCGGTCATCTCGCGGCCGGCCATGAAGAACTCTTCGCTGGTATTCGACCGGCCTTTGAGGTAGAAGCCGATCCAGATGACCATCCCGAAGTAAATGGCGATCACGGCGACGTCGAGCGGCCTCAGACGCGCCAGAGGCGCGGCGCTGAAGGCCAGGAGGGCCGGAAGGGGAGAGAATGAGCCGGCGGCGAGGTAGGCTGGGAGCAATCCGAACATTGCGTCACCTGATCGGGGTGAATTCGTCCGTGAAGCCCAAGGACGTTCGCCCATAAGTAAATGGGTTTACTCGGACGGTTGTCAAGCAAACCGGCTGAGGCGGGAAAAACCGGCGGCGGCCCGCCCTCCGGGGCGAAACCGGAAGCCCCGGCTTCACGCTCCATGAAGTGTATCTTCCGGGCTCCATGAGCGGCAATTCACGTGCCAGCCCCCTGGAGCGGTTTACGCCCTGGTGCGAATCGCCTTTTGCGCGGCAAATCTCGCTGCCACGGGGCATTTCCGCGGCAAGTACCCCCCAAAAAATCAGCACTGCCGGCGCACCGCCAAGGCAAAGGAATCGGCCCTGGCCTGGCCGCTGGCAATCGAGCCAGGGTCCGAATTGGCTATCCGCCACTTTTCTGCTATGATAAATCGTTATTTTTAGGTAAATTGCAGGAGAAGTCCTGCAAACGTTGATTTCGCGCAGTTTCTTGCGGATCGTATCACTAGATTGTCTTTACCTGTGCCGCGCCGGGAGCCAAGGCTGCATTCGATCGGCAACCCGCAGGTACTTTACCCCCTGGGCGCCCCGGCAATAACCATTCCGCGGCGTCCCGCACCACGAGGAAAGGAAGTACAAGCCGTGAGCGCCATGTGGAAACCCATCGAGGCCGAAACCTCCCCTACCACTCCCACGCCGGAGCATGCACGCTCCTTGTCCGGCCCTGTTGCCATGGATTCAGCCACCCGTTCCGCGGCTTCGGTTGGCGACCAGGCCATCATCAGCAAGGGGCTTGTCATCTCGGGTGAGATCACCGGCACGGACTCGTTGTTGGTCGACGGCAAGGTCGATGGAAGCATCAACCTGCCCGGCAGCCGCGTGACCGTGGGCCGCAATGGCGCGGTGACCGCAAGCATCAGCGCGCGCGAGATTGTCGTGCAGGGCAAGGTGCGCGGCAACGTCACCGCTACGGACCGCGTGGACATCCGCGCCGAGGGCGCTCTGACAGGCGATGTGACCGGGGCCCGCATCAGCATCGAGGACGGCGCCTTCTTCAAGGGCGGCATCGACATCCGCAAGGTGGAGAGCAAAGTGGAGAGCAAAGCCGAGAGCAGGCCGGCTGCTCCCGCTGCCGCGCCGCCGGCGCCCCCCGATGCCCCCAAAGAAGCTCCCAGACTGGTCCGGCCCTAAATTTCGCGCGGGCGGGGGAAAGTGAATAACAGGCCCTAGCTCCGCGCCGGAAAGCCCCTCCGGCATATATAGGAGAAGGAATATTGTCTCCGGACGGCGATAAGGAAATGAGGGCGAAACCCCTCAGCCGCGCCGCAACCGCCGCATCATCACCCTGGGCAACGCCGAGCCGGTCTTCTCCAGAACCCATCTGGCCACCACCATCCAAACCGCCGTTCCAATAACCAGCAGCGTCAGGTCTGTCCAGCGGATCTGCGCGGGCCGCAGCGATCCCCACAGAATGCCCGGCAGGCCGCCCAGGCCCCAAACCGCCATCCAGGCCACTGCGCCACCGGCCAGCGCCGCCAGCAGGCAGCGGCCCATTTCAGCGAAGTCCAGGCCGGCCAGCGAGACCATGCGCCGCCGGTGCAGAAGCACGGCTAAGCTAATGGTCTGCAGCGCGATGCCCAGGTCGGAGGCAATGGCCAGGCCGGCGGCTCCATGCCACCGATAGCCGAGGCCGTAGAGGGGAAAGGCAACGAGCATGATGATGGTGCTGGCGAGCATGGGCAGCCATGTAACGCCAGCGGCGTAGAAGGAACGGGCATAGATTGCCTGCGCCGACCACAGGAAAAGCGAGAGGGTGTAGAGGGAAAAGAAGAGTGCGGTTTGACGCACGTCTCCTGGTGTGAATCGGCCTCCGCCGAAGATCAAGCCGACGGTGGGTTGCGCCAGCGCGATCATGGCGGAGGCTGCGAGCAGTCCCAGGGCGACGACGCGGGAGACGGAGTCCGCGACACCGACCTCAAACTCATCGTATTTGCCCTTGGCCCAGAGCTGGGCAAAGAAGGGTAGTGAGGCGACTCCCGCGGCCTGGGCGAGCATGGACATGGGCGCGGAGAAGATTTGTTTGGCGTTGGCGAGTCGCGTAATGTCGCCCGCTACGTTCGAGGCGTAGTAGCCCGCGAAGTACTGATCCAGAAAGGGAAGGGTGAAGCCAAACATGAGCGGCAGAGTCATATGCAGCCACAGGCGTATGCCAGGATGGCGGAGGTCTATGCCCAAACGGTAGCGCACGCCTGCACGGGCTGCGCCCATCGCGTTGAGGGCGAACGATCCCAGAAGAAATCCAGCGGTAGCGCCGATAGCCAGGGATGAAACCCCTAGCCGGCGGTGCAGAAATACTCCTCCGCCGATGATGCACAGGTTATATACGATGGGCGTGATCGCCTGATAGAGAAACTGCTTGCGCACCAGCAGCGTGGCTCCCAATACGCTACCGATAAAGAGGAAGATCTGCGCCGGAAGCAGAATCCGCGTCATGTGCGCACAAAGCGCAACCTGCTCCGCAGTGAAGCCGTGGTTAGTGAAGCGAATGAAGGGCGCGGCGAGGAACATGAGCACGATGGTGGCCACAGCGAGCACCAACGCCATAAGGTTGAGCACGATAAACAGAACACGCTCACCTTCGGCCTCTTCATCGCGCTCACGATAGCGGTTGAGGATGGTGATAAAGGTGATGGAGACGGCCCCTCCAACCAGGAAGTTGTTCATGAGGTCGGGCAGGCGAAAGGCGGCCATGTACGCATCGGTATGTGGACCCGCGCCGAAGAGCCAGGCGATGTACTTGCCTCGGCCAAGGCCGATGATGCTCGATAGAAACGAAGAAGCCGCCAACAGAATGCTCGCCGAGAGGACGGAGTGCGCATGAGAAGGGCGCAGCATTCCCAGGCCGCGCGCCCATCGCGACGGCGTGGGCCCCGGCTTCAAATCCAGGGAGGGTTGAGTTGGAGGCGAAGCTTTCACTGGAGTCGATTCTAACGGGGTAATGGTGCAGTTTTGATTTCCACAGGCTAGTGCGTTCGAGCTGACGGTGGGAAGATCGGAGTATGAATACGCCCGCGTAGGTAGCCGCACCTGCCCCAAAGCGTAACCAGCCCAAATGAATACGCGCGAGGACGTGAACCAGGCCTCACGGCCGTGAGAAAGGCTACAAAAGATTTGGCAGCTCCATTTGTTCAGGCCTTGTGGTAAAAGGGTCGGGAATGGGCCGAATATATTCTTGCCTCAGTCGGTCGAATACCGCCCTAATGTGAGGCGCTCCAATATAGAGTCTTCCGCGTCGTTCACCGCTTGGAATCAATAAACCCGCATCTACGGCATTCTTTAGGTCTCGGCTTGCCATTATGTCGTTCAATTCCGCAAGATTGCGATAGGTCGAATTCCGCACGCGAAGGCCCATGGCCGCATCGCAGACCGCGTATAGCGTTCTTTCGGGCAAACCATGTTGTTTGACCATCCCTTCCATTTCTGCCCAAAGAATATCCATGACCTTCGTTCGGCTTATCAGTGTATAGGCTTGGCGAAAGTGCGCCGTGAGATTGAACTGAATCCAGGCATTTGTGCTGTTGCGAGGATGCCAGAGACCCTCGGCTGTCTTGGCTAGAACCTCGTAATACGCTTGCGTGTTCCGTGCGAAATATTCCTCAATCGAAGAGAATTCCGATTCCAGAATACCTTCTCTCGCAAGAACGAGAGTTTGGAGACAACGAGCCATGCGCCCATTGCCGTCGGAGAATGGGTGAATTAGTACGAGATTGAGATGCGCCATTGCCCCTTTAATCAGAGCGTGGGGACAATCATCATCATGGCAATTGAGGAATTCAATCAGTTCTTCGATGAGGCCAGGAACCATTTCAACTTCAGGGCCTTCATACACGACTTCTCCACTCGGTTCGTGGCGCACATAAATGGTTCCCGGCCGCCAATTGCCGGGATGCTTCGAGAGATCATGCTGAAGCATCATGAAATGTAGACTTCTCAAAAAACCTTCGTTGTAAACGAAATTCTTATCTTTGGCCAATTCAAGGACAAAGGTCATCGCGGTACGATAGCCAGTAACGGCGAGCCACGCTTCTCGATTTGCGTCGAGCGGCTCTTCACCTTCCGCGGCTGCAATTGCATCTTCTGCGGTGACGTTATACCCCTCTATACTGTTCGATCCTTGAATTCCACGAGCGAAAGTATTGCGTCGAAGGAGACCTGTCCATCTGCGAGGCCTTGCCAGATTATGGCGGAGTCTATGCCTGGCCTCTTCAACCCGCTTTATCACTTCCGCTTCCAAAGGACCGATTGTCGCAGCTTTGAATAGCATGAAAAAAGAGTAGACGAGCCCCAAAAGAAAGTCAAATACTATTTGACATATGTGCAATAATATTATACATTCTTTTTAGACCATTAGAATGAACCGTCTAAATTTAGAAAAACGCGTCCAGGTATCGCCCTTCGCCTAAAAAGGGCTAAGACCAACCCCCCTTTTGCCTGATTCACTTTTCGATAGCCTGTCCACACGGTTGGACGTGCCCTTTACTTAGATTTGTTGAAACAGCACCACTATCTGACGGGGACATGCGGAGACAGAGGCGCGTATTCTTTTCGCAGGAGGGCATTGCATGCAGCGGGCCTTCGGTTGGGAACTCGTCTTTTGGTTGGCAATCGGGGTGGGCTCGTCAGCCCAGGCGATTCACGGACGCGAGGGGATTACCCTGCCGCCGCCGCCCGCCGTCGAGGCGATTCCCGTTGCCGACGACTACTTCGGGACCAAGATTCCCGACAGCTACCGCTGGCTGGAAGACGCCAAAAGCCCCGAGACGCGGGCCTTCATCGACGCGCAGAACGCCTATACGGAGCGCTATCTGAAGCAGGCGCGCATCCGCGAGCAGGCGGTGGACGATTTGGACGCGCTGGAGAACGTCTCGGCCGCGGGGACGCCCCTGGCTCGCGCCGAGAGCTACTTCTTCAGAAAAAGGCTGGCCGGCGAGCAGCAGTTCTCGATTTACGTGCGCCACGGCTGGACGGGAAAGGACGAGCGGTTGATCGATCCCGCCAAGCTGAGCCGGGATCCGAATACCTCTGTATTCATCGAGGATGTCACCCGCGATGGGGCGCTCGTGGCCTATGCGATACGGCAGGGCGGAGCGGACGAGGCCGAAGTCCACTTGTTGAACGTAAAGACCGGCAAGACGCTGGAGGACGAACTGCCCGCCGCGCGCTATGAGAGCGTGGCCTTCGCGCCGGACGGAGCCAGCCTCTACTACGCGCGCAATGACAAGCAGGGAACGCTGCTGTACCAGCATGCGCTGGGCACACGCGCCTCGCGGGACACGCTTCTGTTCGGACGCGAGTTTCGCGGGGAGCTGCTGGGCCGAAACGACCTATTTACGGGCGCGGTGACCCACGATGGGCGCTACCTGGTAGTCGAGATCGAAAGGGGAGTGCCGGCCCGGCGGGTGGACATCGTCTTCCGCGATCTGACCAAGCCGGGCTCACCCTTCGAAGTGCTGGTCTGGGGGCTGGACTCGCGCTTCAACGCCCTCTACGCCAGGGGCGCGTGGTACGTGAAAACCGACTATAACTCGCCCAAGGGAAGGATTCTGAAGGCCGATCCGGGCATCATGCCCGACGCGTGGAAGACCATCGTGCCGGAAGGGCCGGATGTGATCGATGCGTGGTCGATCGTGGGCGGAAAGATCTATGTGAACCGGCTGAAGGACGCAATCACCGAAACCTCCGTCTACACCCTCGATGGAAAGCCGGCCGGCAGGGTCGAGTACGAAGGGATCGGCTCGGCCTCGGGAATCGGCGGCCGGCCGACGGATCGCTACGCCTTCTTCAGCTTTGCCTCCTTCATCGTGCCGCCCGCGATCTACCGGCTGGATACCGTGACCGGCCGGCGCGAGGTCTTTTTTCAGCCGAAGATTCCCTTCGACTCCAGTCAGTATGAGCTGAAGCAGGTATTTTTCAAATCCAAGGATGGGACCCAGGTCCCCATCTTCATTGCCGGCAGGAAAGGCCTCAAGCGGGACGGAACCGAGCGGCTGCTGATGGCCGGTTACGGCGGCTTCAACCTGAGTATGGGCCCCGCATGGAGCCCGCTTTATGCGTGGTGGCTGGAGCAGGGCGGCTGGTTCGCGCTGCCCGGCCTGCGCGGAGGAGGCGAGTATGGCGAGAATTGGCACGAGCAGGGCATGTTCCAGAAAAAACAGAATGTCTTCGACGACTGGTTTGCGGCGGCCGAGTATCTGATCGCCAATCAATACACATCGCCGCAGCGCTTTGCCATCACAGGCAGGTCGAATGGCGGCCTGCTGATGGGCGCGGCCATCACCCAGCGGCCGGAGCTGTTTTCGGCCGTTTTGTGCAGCTATCCGCTGCTGGATATGCTCCGCTACCAGAAGTTCCTGGTGGGCTCCTACTGGATAACCGAGTACGGCTCGGCGGAGAACGAAAAACAGTTTTTCTACCTGCTCAAGTACTCGCCCTATCACAACGTGAAGCCCGGCATCGCCTATCCGGCCGTGATGTTCTTTACCGGCGACAGCGACACGCGCGTAGACCCGCTTCATGCCCGCAAGATGACTCCCCTGTTGCAGTCGGCCTCCTCCAGCGGCCGGCCGGTCCTGCTCCATTACAGCACTGCCGGAGGACACAGCGGGGGAGTGGGCATCGACCAGCAGATCCAGGACGATGCCGCTCAACTCGCCTTCCTTTGGACGGAAACAGGACAGCCGGCCAGGCAGAAGTAGTTCCCCGGGCCGCCGGAACGGTACTCTAGAAGATCGTTCCGGCGTAACCTCATGCCCTTGGTAATCCCTTCCGATAAGGGGAGTGCGGGAGTTGGAGCGGTACTCCATTTCACGCAGCCTTACCAGCGCGCTGCAAGATGGCGCCTTCCTCCGCCCAGCGGCCGGGAGCAGTTTCCGAGCCAGCCGGTTAAGGGAGGCAGCCACTGAATGGCGCCGGTTTGCTGTATCCGATGGAGAACCGCGGAAGCCGCGACTCTTCATCGGTGATTGAACCGGCGGTAACGGCGGCAGTGAAGCGGAATGACGGTGAGACCGCTCTTGGCCCGTGGTACTGCCGGGAAGCACTCGAAGGGTTGGCCGTCCCCGGCTGGGAGTACGCTGCCGGGAATCCCGCCGGGGTAGTGTGCTGGAGTGAAGATGCCGCTGGCAAAGTTGGATACCAACACACGCGATTGTCAGCAGGAAGCCGCCCGGCTGGAGGCCCTCCGCTCGACTGGGATTCTGGACACCGCGCCGGAACCCAGCTACGACGCGATCACGAGGCTGGCCGCGGAGTACTTCCAGGCCGATTCCGCCGCGATCGCGTTTGCCGACGAGGGCCGCATCTGGGTCAAGTCGTCATGGAACCTGCAGATTCGCGAGTTGCCGCGGAAGAACTCCATATTTGACATGGTGCTCGCGCAAGACGGTCCGGTGGTTGGATCGGACTCCTCCAGACCATCAAACTCCCAAGGCCAAACGCTCCGGCTCAAGTACCTCGGCGCCGCCTTTTTCGCCGGCGTTCCGGTGCGCTCATACGACGGCATGATACTGGGAACGCTGACCGTATTCTGGCGCGAGCGTCACCAGGCGTTGGAGCCGGAGGAGCTGCGCACTCTGGATAGCCTGGCCAATATGGCGGCTAGCCAATTGGAACTGCGCAGACTGCGCAATGTGTTTACGGTCCGGGACAAGCGGCGGCGGCGCTCCTCCACTGCCGGGGCTGAAGAGCCGCAAAGCTGGCCGTGCAAATCGGATCTGCGCAGTGCATTGGATCAGCACCAGTTTGTGCTCTACTACCAACCCGAGGTCGATCTCTCCACCCGCAAGATCGTCGGCCTTGAGGCGCTGATCCGCTGGGCGCATCCCGAGCGGGGGCTCATTCCCCCCATGGATTTCATCCCGCTGGCCGAGGAGAGCGGCTTGATCCTGCCCATCGGCGACTGGGGACTCGCCGAGGCTTGCAACCAGATCCAGAAGTGGTGCCGCGAGGATCCGCGCCACGGCTCTTTGCGCGTTTGCGTCAACCTCTCCGCCCGTCAGTTCACGCGCGATGGCCTGGCCGACCATGTCGAGGCGTTGCTGGTCCAGTCGGGCATCTCCAGCCGGCAACTCGGCCTGGAGATGACCGAGTCCAGCCTCATTCCCGACATCCGCGTGGCCATGGAGGTCCTGAGCAGCCTGCGCCGGCTCGGCGTCTCCCTGTTGATGGATGACTTCGGCACCGGATACAGTTCGCTCAACCACCTCCATTCCTTTCCCTTCGACGTGCTCAAGATCGACCGCTCTTTCGTGGGCCGCATGACCAAGGGAGAACAACCGCTCCAGATCGTCCGCACCATCATCGAACTCGCCCGGGTGCTGGGCATGGATGTCGTTGCCGAGGGAATCGAGACCCAGGAACAGTACCGGCTGCTGCGGCAGTTGGGCTGCCGCTTCGGCCAGGGTTTTCTCTTCGCGCGCCCCATGAGCGCCGAGGCAGTTACCCAGATGTTGCGGCTTCCTGGACGCGTACTGCCCGAGCCCGAAGCATCCCAACCCCTCTGCGAATAACTGTGCGCCGCTTCACTCCGGCAGCGCAGCGCGCGATTTCATTTCGGGACTGGCAACATGCTCTTCCGAATCTGGAATTTCATCGCTCAGAAGTATGGGAAATTCCTCACGCTAGAGGCCAACTCTCCGGGTATGCTCCAAGCCATGCAACACCTGGCCGAACAATCCGTGTTCTCTGGCGGCAGCTCTTTGCCCCTGGGGTGGGAAAACGCATCCTCCCCCAGCTCCTCCACCTTTGAGGCTCTGCTGGCCGCGCTCACCTCGCCTCCACAGAAATCCTCGCCCCCCGGCGACGGGCCGTTCACACAGGAGTGGAAATCCGAGGTCCCGGGCGGCGGAGCGTTGCCGCTGGGAAAGAAATCCGGCGTCCCCAGCGTCGAGGCTATGCCGCAGGCGTGGGAATCCTCGATCCACGTCGACGGGGCTATGCCGCCGGGGCAGAAATCCGGGGCTCCCGGCGACGGGACTCTGCCGCAAGTATGGAAATCCGCGGCGTGGAGCGATGACGGTCTCGAGGACGACGTGGCCACCATCAGCTACGAGCGCGCCTTGCGCGCCCGCGCCCGCTATCGCACCGGCTCCACGGACCGGTCGCTTACCCAGGTCGCCGATCCGGAGCCGATCGGCGTCTCTGAGGCGTATCCGGCCCATGCGGCTCCCGTTGCTGCCGCGGCATACCGCGATATTCCTCCCCCGGAGAGCCCGGTCCGCGCGCCTGAGACCGCCAGCCATGCACCCACGCTCTACGAGCGGAATCTGAAGACCGCCTCCATCACCATCCGCATGAGCGAGGCCGAATGCGCGCAACTGCGCAAGCGCGCCGACGAAGCCGGACTCTCGATCTCCGCCTACCTGCGCTCCTGCACCTTCGAGGCGGAGTCGCTGCGGACGCTGGTCAAGGAGACGATGGCGCAGTTGAAGTCCGCCACGGCGGCGGGAAAACACACGGCAGACGCTCCGGCGAGCTCCTCCTGGCTGCATTCCGCGCGCCATTGGCTGGCGTGTCTGTTTGCGCCCTGGCTGAACAGCCAGCGGATCGCAAGGGCCTGATTATTCGACTTCCAGCACCAGGCACTTGAGGTATTCGGTCTCCGGCAGGTTCAGCACCACCGGATGGTCGGGGGCGGCGCCGCGCCGCTCCAGCAGGCGCACACGCCGGGGCAGATCGGCGGCGGCCGAGGCGACCGCGGCCTCCAGATCCCCCCAGCCCACGTGATGCGAGCAGGAACAGGTCATCAGCAGACCGCCGGGGCGCAACATCTTGAGGGCGCGCAGGTTCAGTTCCTTGTAGCCGCGCAGTGCTCCCTCGACGGCCCGCTGTGTCTTGGCAAAGGCCGGCGGATCGAGAACGATGGCGTCGAAGCTCTCGCCCGCCTCCGACCAGTCGCGCAGGATCTGAAAGGCGTCGCCCTCCACCCAATCCACCTCTGCGATCAGCCGGGAGCGATTGGCCTCGAGGTTCCGTTCGGCCACTTCCAGCGATGCTCGGGAGGCGTCGATGCCCGTGACCTGGCGGCAGAGCTGGGCCAGGTGCAGGGCAAAGCCCCCCTGGTAGCAGCAGACGTCGAGCGCGCGGCCGCCCCCGTCCTTTCTTGCAGATCCCAGCCGTCGCGCCCACTCCGCGGCAGCCGCGTAGTTGGCCCGCTGGTCAAGGAAGGCGCCCGTCTTCTGACCGGCGTTGGCGTCGTAGTGGAAGACCAGGCCGTTGAGCCGGAATTCGGTGCTGACGGCCGGCCTATCGGGATCGGCAAGCCAGAGCGGCTCCGGATTGGGCGCGGCCAGCCCTTCCAACTCCCTCATACGCGGATCGGGCCGCTCCAGAATGGCCGCCGGAGCGAATTCTTCGCGCAGCACGCGCACACACGCCGCCCGCACCGCCTCCGAATCCAGTCCCTTGGCGAGCAGTTGAAGAATCACCAGGTTACCGTACTTGTCCACTACCAGCCCCGGCAACTGGTCGGCTTCGCTGAAAGACAGACGGCATGCGTTGGTCTGTTCGTCGAGCAGCGGCCGCCGCCGGGCAATCGCCGCGCGCAGCCTTGCCGCCAACAGCTCCAGCCACGCGGCCTCGTCGATCGCCTCACGGGAGACCAACCGCAGCGCAATCTGCGATGTGGGGCTGTAGAGCGCGGTTCCCAGCAGCAGGCCGCGGCTATCAGCTACAGGAACGAGAGCGGGAGGGCCGCCCGAGGGCAGTTCAATGGATTCGATATCGGAGGCGTAGACCCACAGATGGCCCCCACGCAGCCGGCCGGCGGCGCGGCGGTTGATCTTCGCTCCGAAGCCGGAGTTGGTCGATCCGGCGCGATTCGATTCGGCAGGGGTCATCTACCCACATCTTATCCCGGAGTGGCCCAGCGCCCGATCGTCCATGCCGGAGCGCTGTATGCCGAAGACGCCTTATTGATCCTGCCCATAAATAGCGTTCTCGTCTCCCACCCATTCAGCAAAGAACGCTGAATGGATGGGGCGCCCACTGAATGGATGGGGCGCCCAAGTGTCAGTACCCATGTGTCAGTATTTGGGGCCGGATCAATAAGGTTCTCCAGCGCGAGTCAACGAAGTAACCAGAATAGCGCCGCGGACGGGCGATGGAAGAGCGCTTCCCGACCGGGGATCAGTTCAAGGAGGCGAAATGGGGCAACTCCGCCCCGCGCGCCGGCATTAGATCGCGGCGCTCATAATGAGATTGTTTGGCGGCATACATTTTCCTGTCGGCTTCGGCGAGGAGTTGTTCCGCGTCCACCCCATCGCGCGGGTAGAATGACGCGCCCAGGCTCAGCGACAATAAATCCACGCCGCAAACCTGGTGGCCGGCCTCTTGCGCCAGGCTGTTCAGCAGCGCGGTTCTTTCGCTGATCGAAGCAGGCGTCATGTTGGGCGCCACGATGACGAACTCATCCCCTCCCATGCGCGCCGCGTAATCGTACTCGCGGCACGCCCCGCGCACCAGGTTGGCGAAGAGCTTGAGTACCTTGTCTCCCGCCAGGTGGCCATAACAATCGTTCACTTTCTTGAATCCGTTGAGGTCGCAGACCATGACCGCGACAGTCGAATGCTCGCGCTTGCAGCGTGCCAGTTCCTGCTCCAAGTGCATGGACAGAGCCCGTGCATTCGCCATCCCGGTGAGGTAATCGACGGTGGCCGAGTTCTCCGCCTGGCGATACTTCAAAGCATTCTCAATGAATAGCGCAACCTTGGAGGTAATCACCTGCAGTACGCGCAGGTGGTCGCTGGTGAACGCATCCGCTTCGGTCTGGTAGAGCGCCAACACGCCAACCAGCCCGGTGACGCCCTCCAGGGGCACGGCCAGGGCGGAACGGAGTTCCGTGGTCATCTTCGGGTTGCGCAGAAAGCCGGGTTCGACGGCTGGATTCCCATTGATGATGGGTGTCGAGTTCTGCGCGACCCAGCCGCAGAGGCCTGTCCCCACGGGGATAGTCAGCGACGACAAAAGCCGAAAGTTGTCTCCGCTGACGAATTCAGGAATCAGGAGATCGTCCTTTTGAATAAAGGCGACAATTGAATCGTACGGCACCAGCTTGCGAAGTCTCATTGCAACCAGGGAGAGAGTCTCGTCCAAGCTCAATGAGTTGCCCAGATCCTGGCTGAGTTCGAACAGCGTATGCGCCTCTTGCCGGGCGGATGCGATGGAAGAGAGAAAATCCGCCTGGCTGCCGCGGTGACGGTTGAGGTGAACTTCAAACCCGGCGGCCGGTTTATCGCCCCGCTCCACCTTGTAGTTGAAGCTGTGCGCATCTTTTTTCGCCTCTTCCAGGCCGCTGATGGCATAGCTTTCCAGTTCCAGATAACGGCGCTGAAGAATCTCGATCACCTGGGGGTCGAAGGAGGTTCCAGACTCCTCCGCAATCGCCAACATCGCCTCGTCCAGGGGCAGGGCCTTGCGATATTGGCGATCCGAGGCCAGCGCATCCAGGCAATCCACCGCCGCCAGGATACGCGCGCCAATGGGGATCGCTTCTCCTTTGAGCCCGTCCGGATAGCCTTTGCCATTCCATCGTTCGTGATGGGCCCGTACGATGGGAGCGACGGGATATGGGAAGGAGACTCTTTCCAGAATATCGGCGCCGACGATGGGATGAATCTTCATCTTTTCGAACTCTTCCGGAGTCAGCCGGCCGGGCTTGTTGATGATGTGATCGGGCACCGCCAGCTTGCCGATATCGTGCAGCAACGCCGCGGCTCGAAGAGCGTCCAGCTCTTCGTTGCTCAGCCCCAGTTCCTTGGCAATCTCGATGGCATAGGTGCGCACACGATGCAGATGCTCATGGGTGGTGTGATCCTTGGCGTCGATGGCGAGGGCCAGGCCTTCAATGGTGCGCATGTGGAGCGCGCAGACCTGTTCCACATGACGTTTTTCGGCTTCCACTTGCAGGGCTTCGATCTCGACGCGCTTTTTTTGATCTTCCAGGCGCCCCAGGTACAGTTGAAAGGAGCGGTGAATCCCGTACATGATGGGCAGTATCAGGATTGAATTCTGCCAACCCACGTAGCGGTTGCAGACGTAGATGACGCCTACCACGGCCGCGCCGGCCAGATTGTATGGAAGGGTCCAGAAGTGGGTTTCTAGCCAGAGTTTGCGCATCGATCGTTTCTCCACCAGGGCGATCACGATGGAGAGAGGGACGCTATTGCTCAGGAAGTAGGTGAGGGCAGCCACCAGCAGCAGGAGAGGAATGCTGTTTCCAAGCAGCCTGGCCGAGAGTCGATAGGCGTAATAGGTCACGCAGATGGCGTTGGAGGTCAAGCTGAATACGTTGAAGAGAACCTTGACCGCTTCCGGCCGCTGCTTTGTATTCCACAGGCTCTGCACCAACGCGGCGGCGCAGCCGATGACCAGCGTCTCGGCCAGCGAGAGTTCCACAACGCCGAGGAGGACGAAGAGGAAGTTGACCGACATGGTGCTCTCCATGCCGGGCAACCTCACTTTCATCGAGGAGGCCAGTAACGCGATCAGGAGGTAGCAGGAAAACTTCAGAAGATCGCCGGAATGCCAGTGCAGGCAGGCTGACCCGAGCGCCGCGACGCCTACCGCTACCGTAATCGCTATGAACAGCTTCGCTCGGAATGGCATGGCGTGGCACCTCTAGCAGCCTACGGTGACAATCAAAACCTCGTGCAAACCGTCCCTCCGGGGCTAAAGCCCCGTTCATTCTTGGCCCTGCACGGCACCCTTCGACTGCGCTCAGGGCAGGCTTTAAAGTCGCCCTTTCAAAACCAGAGCTCCACCATTGGCTGCCAGGCAGCCCTTGGCACGAATATCGGCATAATTATACGGGCACTCCAGTCCAAACCGCATCCCTGTTCCCCGTGCAAAGCGCCGACCGTACGCCGCAGTGAAAGGGCCCAACTCTCCGAAGGGCATCCACTCGACTGTGGTTGCGGTCGAGCAAATGCCCCTCGAAATTCATGTCCCGTAAGTGCTTACTGCTTGTCGCTGATGACACCCGGCGTACCAGTTCCCCAGAGGATGCCGAGTTCGTCTGTCTGAGTTGTGCTGGTCCCCCAGAGGATGCCGAGTTCGTCCGCCAGGGTCATGCCGGTGCCCCAAAGGATGCCGTCATCGTTGACCGTGCCGGTGCCCCATAGGATGCCGTCATCCACCAACGTGCCGGTACCCCATAGGATGCCGTCATCCACCACCGTGCCGGTGCCCCAGAGGATGCCGTCATCGGTGAGTGTGCCGGTACCCCAGAGGATTCCGTCTCCCCACAATGCGCCGGTGCCCCAGAGGATGCCGTCGTCGGCGCTGCCGAGCACGGAAGCGCCGTTCACCACCAGTACGACGTTCCCGTTAACGTCGGCAACCGCGAGAGGCGACAAGGCGCTGTCCGCCGCAGGGGGAGCCAGATCGGTGTTCGCCAACGCCGCCTGGATGTCCAGATAGCCGGCGCCAACCGTCAGGATGTCGGCCTGCTCGTTGAAGGTTTGGCCCGAGGCCGAATCCATGGCGATGCCGTTTTGCACCAGGCCCTTGAAGGCGGTCTTCATGAGCCGCGCCTTGACCTGCGCGGGCGTCAGAGTGGGGTGCTGCTGCAGCATGAGCGCCGCCGCTCCACTGACCATGGGTGCGGCCACGCTGGTTCCGCTGAGGGCAAAGTAGGAGCCGGAAGGAGCATTGCCGCCATCGGTCTGGTACAGCGAAAGGGGAATCTCATTGCCGGGGGTTTCCTGGCTCAGAGTCTCCGACGGAGTGTACAGGGAGACGATGGCGTTGCCCGGAGCCACCAGGTCAGGTTTCACGACCTGGTCGAAGAGCGAGGGGCCCTTGGAGCTATAACTGGCGGGCACATCGTCGGTGCGATCCGCTGTCCCTTCGGTATTCATCGCGCCGACGGTGATGGCGTACGGGTCGTTGCCCGGAGCGGTGATGGTGCCGTAGCCGTTTGTGCCCGCCGCATTGTCGCGCCCGTAGTTGCCTGCGGCAACCACCACGACAATGCCCGACTGCCAAGCCTGTTCCACAGCCTGGCAAAGCGGGTCATGCGCAGAGCTTTCCCACACCGGCCTTCCCAGGGAAAGGTTGATGACGCGAATGTTGTAGGCGCTCTGCAACTGGATGGCCTTCTGTATGGCCGCAATCACCTCGCTGTCGGTGCCCGCGCCGTTCTGGTCGAGCACCCGAAGGTTGACGATGTTTGCATTTGGGGCAATGCCCTTGAAGGTGTAGGAGTTGTTCGCCGAGCTGGAATTGGCGCCGGTTCCAGCGAGAATGCCGGCCACATGAGTGCCGTGGCCATACTGGTCGGCGGTACTGCCCGAGCCGGTGAAGTCCTGGCTGTAGACGATGTTGCCGGCGTTCAAATCGGATACGTTGGCAATGCCGCTGTCGATCAAAGCCACGCCGACGCCGGTGCCATCCAGGCCCAGCGCCCAGGCCGCGGGAGCGTTGATGGTTTCGTTGTGGTAGTCGAGAACGGAAATCGCCGAGCCGGTGCTTGCGGCGTGGACCGGACGATCGAGCGAGATGTACTTGACTTCGGGATCGGAAGCCAATTCGGCCAGTTTGGAAGCTGAAATGCGGTAAGCGCCGCCCTTGAACCGGCCGAGTTCGCGATTGAGCTTCCCGCCTCTGTTCAGCACCTTCTGATGGTGCCTTGCGGTCGGCACTTGGGTGAACTGCACGATCACATCGACCCGGTCGGATGCCTTTTTTCTCTCCAGGTCTTTGGACATTTTATGAGAGCCGGCAAAGGCGAGGCTGGCGCTCAGGATCAATGCGCACGCCGTCAGGATTGTTTTTCCCCACAGAGCGCTTCTGGTCTGCTTCCGATTCATCGTTTCCTTCTCCTTTTGCACCATTTCGTTAGGACAGGGCCCTGTTGTGCTGGCGCTGCTGCACACTATGGTTTTCGGAGCGAGGAAGGGTCCTCTCGATTACACAAAGGTGGGAGATTAACGATCTTTAATGGAATACGGAGCCATATTTCCCCACATATTCCACAGATGCTGTATCGAAATGGGGCAGTTGCTAGGGCGTATCGACATGTACTGACGCGGCGGCGCCGGGCGGCTCGGAATCGTCCCGCTTCCACGCCAGCTCGTTGCCACGATCTTCCGTGCCGAAATGAGAGAGCAGAAAGTGAGCCGGGAGAGGAAGGGAGCGCAAGAGGGAAAGAGTGGCGGGATGCCGCGCTTGCTCTATCTCCTCAATCCGGAGGCACTCGGCGATGGCGCCGGAGTGCAGCACGGCGATCCTCTCGCACAACTGCAGGACCGAAACCAGATCGTGGGAGATGTAGAGCAGTGCGGTTCCGTTGCGGCGGTTCAACTGCCGCAAGAGGCCGACGATCTCGGCCTGCGTTACCGGGTCCAGGGCGCTGGTCGGCTCGTCGGCAATGAGGATGGAGGGGCGATGCAGAAGGGCCAGGGCGATCAGAACCCTTTGGGCCTGGCCAACGCTGATCTGAGTGGGCCTCCTGCGCAGGAACTCCTGGTCGCCGGCGGGCAATTGCACCTCTTCCATCAATTGCCGCAGGCGAGGCTCCAGCGTCTTGCGTCCCGACGACTCGTGCGCGCGCCACGCCTCTTCAAAATGGGAGCGCAGAGAAACGGCCTCGTTGAGCGCGGTCATGGGGCTTTGCGGAACCAGGGCGATTCTCTTTCCGCGCATCCGCCGCGCCTCGCGCGCGGGCATGGCGAGCAGATTGCGTCCATCGATGAGGACTTCTCCAGTTACCTTGCCGCCCCGCCAGGGAAGCAGGCCCAGCAGCGCCATGACCAGCGTGGTCTTGCCGGCGCCGCTCGTGCCGACCATTCCCAGCGCCTCTCCGGCGCAAAGGTCGAATCGTATATCCGAGAGGACAGACCGCTTGCCGTAGTCCGCGCGCAAGCTCACCTGCATCGCCGGCGCGCTCATCGAGCGCCTCCCTGGCGGCTGATCCACGCGATGTTCCAGGCCGGGCCGGGCGAGAGGATCGCGGGTTGCACCCCGCGCAACCGCGGCGAGACGGCCTGCAGGAGATTGGGATAGACCAGGTAGATGAAGGGCTGCCAGTCGGCCACGATCTGTTGCACCCGGTCCACGGCCAGTTTGCGGAGATGCGGCGAAGGACTGGAGGCCTGTTGTTGCATCAGCTTGTCGATCTCCGCTTCCCATGCCGTAGCGGGAGTCTTTTGAGAAGGATTCCATTGATGGTTCGCCGAAGAACTGAGCCACATATTCATCATCGAGCTAGGATCCGGCTCGGCGTTGGTCACCCCCAGCAGAGACGCCTCATAGTCCTGCTTGTTCATGAGCCGCTCGATCAGCGCGGGGAAATCCAAGGGGACGACGGTGACCTGCATCCCGATTGCGGCCAGGTCCTGCTGAATCATCGCGGCCATCTTCAGCCGCGCCGGATTGCCGGAGTTGGTCAGGATGGAGAAGTTCACGGGATTGCCGGCGGAGTCGTAGAGCTGGTTGCCGCCGCGATGGAATCCCGCCGCCGCCAGCATCTTGTTGGCCTCGGCGGCGCTTTCATGCGGATACTTCAGATCCTTGTTGCACCACTGAGTGTTGGCGGGAGATACGAAACCGAAGGCCGGCGTGGCGTGGCCATCGTAAGCGATGCGCGCCAGGTCGGCGCGATGGATGGCCATGGAGACCGCGACGCGGAAGCTCCGGTTCTGGAACCAGGCCTTTTCGAAATCCGGCAAGGGGGCGCGCGCAGATTGGTTGAACCAGAGCTGCTCCGTATTGAGAGAGGCGCCCAGATCGTGAACGGATTGCGGCGCTTTTTGCGCCAGAATGCCGAAGTAGTCCGGGGAGATGTCATTGATCAGGTCGTACTCCCCGCGCAGGAAGAGCGCTATCTCCTGCTCGCGGCTATTCAGCACATCGAGCCGGATGCCGGTCGCGTAGGGAAGTTGCGCACCGGCGCCGTCGCGCCGCCAGTAGAAGGGATTGCGCCTCAAGCGCAGATACTGGCCGCGCTTGTACTCGGCCACGGTGAAGGGCCCCGAGGTCACGCGGCCCTGGCTGGGGCGGTTGGCCGGTTCGATGGCGATCTCGTCGAAGATCTTTTCAACTCCAATGACGCGTTTCGGCAGGCGGACTCTCACGGTGAGCTTGTCCGGCGCATCGACGGCGACTTCGCGCGGAGAGAGGAACTCGTCGGAGACAATGGATTGCGTCTCCGGCGCCAGCACCCGGCGCAGCGACCAGACGGCATCCTCCGAGGTCAACGGGGCGCCGTCGGAAAAGCGCAGCCCGTCGCGCAGCTTGAAGACGATCAACGTGCCCTCCGGCGAGAGGCGAAAGCTCTCCGCCAACTGCGGCTCGGGCTCCTGCGTTTGACGGTTGAGCCTCAACAGCACGCCGCCGGTCAGGTAACGCACCAGTTCGGAGGCCTGTTCATCCACCTTCGCGGGGTCGAAGGTCTTGGGGTCGTAGCGGATGGCCCATGCCAGCTCGCCGGGCAGCCGGGGAGCGGCCTGGCCTGGGGCATGGACGGCGAGAAGCGCCAACAAGGCGGCGGATACGAACGAAGAACGCAATGGGCTAGGCATCGGCTCCGGCCTCCGCGGTGAAGGATTCAAGAATCAGCAGCACGATGACGAGAAGCGCGATCGGCAGGTAGACCCAATGGGAGCGCGCAAGCAGGGCCGAGTTGTCGAGCTCCAGCAGCATCGCGCCCCAGGAGGGCATCGGCTCGCCCACGCCGAGACCGAGCGCGCCCAAGTTGGCCTCCGCAACGATGAAGGCCGGCACGCAAATCAGAAATTGCGGCAGCAGGAGTGGAAGAAGGCGGGGTACGAGGTGCAGGCGGATCAGTTGTCGAGCGCGAAGGCCGCAGGCTCGGCCTTGAATCATCCACTCGGCGGAACGCAGTTGAGCCGCGCCCCGATAGACGGCCCGGGCGCAAGCGGGCCAGCCGAGGGCGGCGAGAACCAGGAAGGTGGCCACGGCCGTCTGCATGGGCGAGGCGGTCAGCGGCAGCAGCGAGCGCGCCAGCATCAAGAGGAAGAGCCAAGGCAAAGCGAGAAAGAGATCGCCGATGAAGATGAGCGCCGCAGCCACGGGCCGCGGGCTGAAGGCGGCAAGGAAGCCGAAACAGGCGGCGATCATGGTTGTGATTGCCGCCGCGACGGCCGCCCCCGTCAACCCAATCAGAAGCGCGGCGGCGACGCGAACCGCCCGGTCGCGGCCCAGTTCGTCGGTCCCGGCCCAGTGTCGGGCCGTCGACGGAGCCATGGTCTCATCGCGGTCCTGATCGGCGTAGCCGTAGGGCGCCAGGCGCAGCACGAGCGCCGCGCCGAGGACGAGCAGCAAGAGGAGGCCGGCCGCGATGCGTTTCTTCATGCCGCCTCCAACGTCCAATCGCGCGCGGAGAGCATGCCCGCCACTCCCACGACAAAGGCCATCCATAAACCGATCGCCACCAGGACGGGAAGATCGCGGTTCATCACCGCGGACCAGGCAAGCTGGCCGATTCCCGGCACGGTGAATACGACCTCAATGGGCACCAGCGCCCCCAGCGCGGTGACGATGGAGAGCGTGGCCAGAGCGCACAACTGCGGAGCGACGTTGGGCAGGATGTGCATGCGCGCCAGCGCGAGCGGACTCAACCCCTGCGCCCTGCCGTATAAAATATGTGGCGAGCGCCACGCGGCTTCCAGCAAGCCGCGGAGAAACTTGAACTCGCGCGCGGCGACAAGGAGCGACAGCACCAGCACCGGACCGCCTATCTCGGAGAGGATGCAGGCCGTCGCCATGGCCGAGGCGGGAATAGCAAGGAGAAGCGTGAAGGGCAAACCCCACACAACGCCGCCCTTGCGCAGAGCGCTCACCGGCAGCGCGACGCAGAGCGCCAGCAGCCAGCCGTAGGCGATGCCCCGCGCCAGCAGCAAGACCGAGACCCGCATACGCGCGCCGATCAACTCCGCCACCGGTACGCGATATTGGCGCGACTCGCCGAAGTCGCCCTTCAGCCAGCCCTTGAACTCGCGCACCGCGATCTGGCCCAGGGTCTGCTGCCGGCTGTTTTCCGCCTGAATTTCTTCTCGCGCCGCGGACGCGTATTTTGCATCCATTTCACGGGAATCGGAGAAGAAGCCAGGGGCGAAGCGCACCAGCAATATGGTTCCCGCGGCGGCGAAGATCATGAGGAGCAGGGTGCGCCCGGCTCGCTTCGCGACTGCCACGGGCAGGCTCACGGCCTCCCCCAAGACTGGCTGCGCTCCGCTTGATCGCGGGCATCGGCATGTGAACAGATGCAGCCTTCCCCGCCCGGCTCGGCAAGCGTAGAGGCAGCGGAGGATCCGCTGGTGGAAGACCGATGGACGGCAATACGCGCCCCGCGACAAACCGGCGCGCACGAAGACCATTTACCGGCAAAAGCAACGCCGGACGAGACAATCGAGACGGCATCTTCGGCTCGAACCGGCATCCGCTTTCCTCTCCTGCCTGGCAATGGCCCTGCGCGAACTCTACAAGGGAAACCGGCTCGGCGCAACGTCCTTCCGGATCAAATGCTCCCCCCTCGACCCTATGTATTTCGTCAATAAAGCCCATTCTCACAACAAATGTACAGAGGAGGGACATCCGCAGCGGCCCGGAGAGGCATCCGGCGCCCGGCTAAAACCGGCGTGGACCGCATCCAGGCGCCCGCCGATTTCCCTTGTCCAGGGCGATGCCCAACGGAATTCCAGATATTCTCCAGACTCTGGATTTTTCTTCTTGACAACGCCGAGCGGAGCGATGTACCGTTCGTCCGCTATCTGAACAATATATTGTTCGGAGCTGAAACATGAGCTATATTTGGAGGCTTCAAATGATCTCACGCGGTATCATGAGACCCTTGCTCGGATCCATCTTTGCCCTTCTTGTGCTCTGCTTCTCGCATGCACTGCTGGGGCAGGCAGTTAACGCGACGCTGCTGGGGACGGTGACCGACGCCACCGGCGCTTCTGTCGCCAACGCCAAAGTCACGGCAACCGAGGCGGCTACTAGCGCCGTTCACGAGTCCGTAACCAACGAAAGCGGCAACTACGCCTTTCCGGGCTTGCAGCCTGGCATCTACACGGTGGCCGTCGAGGCCAAGGGATTCAAAAAGGCCCTGCAACAGAGCATCGACCTACCCAGCAACTCGACCACTCGCGTTGACCTCGTCCTTGTTCCAGGTAATGTAACGGAAACCGTTACAGTGACCACCGCGCCCCCCCTGCTCCAGACGGACCGCGCCGACATCAGCACCAAGATTGAGTCGGAGAAGTTGGCGGATATGCCGTTGGGCACCAACCGCAACTACCAGTCGCTCCTCAACCTGGTTCCCGGTGTCGCTCCCCAGGTCTTCCAGCATTCGCAATTCTTCAACGCGGCCAGCTCCCTGCAAACCGAAGCCAACGGCATGCCGCGTGTCAGCAATCTTTATCAAATCGAAGGCATCGACGACGATGAGCGCACCGGCCTGCTGCAGATCATCATTCCGCCGGCCGAGGCTATCGGCTCCGTTGACGTCTCCACCAACAACTATGAGGCTGAGTTGGGCCGCTCCGTAGGCGCCATCACCAACGTTACCCTCAAGTCCGGCACCAACAGCATCCATGGTTCGGCCTTCGAGTTCATTCAGAACAACGCCACCAACGCCCGCTCCTACTTTGGCGCCCCTCTCGGCCACCTCTCGTATAACTACTTCGGCGGCACGGTCGGCGGTCCCATCAAGAAGGACAAGATCTTCTACTTCGGCGACTATCTGCACACCGTCGATCACGAGTCCATCTCCAGCACCTTCACCATCCCGGACTCCCGTTTTTACACGAACGCCGGCCATACCACCGGTTGCACTGACTCTCTGGGATGCATCGACCTGAGCGGCGCTATGAACGGCACCAAGGGTCAGGTCTATGATCCAACGACCGGTGACGGATCGACTACTCACCGCGCTGCATTTACGAACAATCAGATTCCATATAGCAGGGTGAGCCCGGTTTCGATTGCCATGCTCACACAGTTGAACGCGGCAGCGGCGAAATACGGCACTCTCGTCACCAAGACGATGAACACCCCGACAAACAACTACACGACCCATCTACCCTTCACCAAGACCACCGACAGCTTCGACGGCAAGGGCGATTACTCGCTGAACGAAAAGAACCATCTCAGCGGCCGTTATAGCTGGCAGCGCGTTGTCACCTTCCAGTCGGCTGCCTTCGGATCCTTTCTGGGCGGACCTCAGGGAAGCGGCTTTGAGGGCACGGGAAATCAGAAGGCCTACAGCACCGGCCTGAACTACGATCACGTATTCTCGCCGACATTCCTTACTGAAGTGCGTGTTGGTCTTGCCCATTATGGCTCCGCCGCTCAACCCAACGACTATGGCAGCAGTGACGCTTCCACCATTGGCGTCCCCGGCGTAAACATTGCCGGGCAGACATTCACCAGCGGTCAGGTCGCAGTCACCATTAACGGTGGCTTCTCCAGTCCTCTCATTGGCTACTCTGCTTCCGAGCCTTGGGTCAGGGGCGAGTCGAATATCGACATGGTCAACAACTGGACTTTGATACGTGGCAACCACACCTTCAAGTGGGGCACCGATATTCGCCGCATTCACGACAACCTGCTCCAGGATCAGACCTTCAGCCCGCGTGGCGCATACACCTTCTCCGACGTGCAGACCTCGGACGGTAACTCTCCGGGAACTACCGTCGCCAACTATATTGCCAGCTTCTTGCTCGACTATCCGAGCCAGGCCGGCCGCGACCTGAACACCTTCTTCCCCCGCTATCGCCAGTGGTGGATGTTCTTTTTTGCCAGCGATAAATGGCAGGTTACTCCCAAGCTAACCGCCGATTTGGGGTTGCGCTGGGAGTTGTATCCGCCAGCGACTCCCGCGGTTGCCGGAGGCTTCTCTAACTACAACCCAACCAATGACACCTTGGTTATGGCAGGCTACCCCGGCACTAGCAACCCGTCTAACCTGGGCATGGCTTCGCAATACAGGTACTTCGCACCGCGCGTCGGTCTCGCATACCGGGTCCATCCCGATACGGTCATCCGTGCAGGCTTTGGCATCAGCTACACGCCCTTTTCGGATAACACCTACGCGTACAACTACCCCATTCGCGCCAACAACAGCTATCAGCCAGTGGGTAACTCGTACAGTGCCGCCGTTCTCGGCGACGGTGTAACGGTAGCCACCTTCGCTGCAGGCTTCCCAGCGCCGGTTCCGATCACCATTCCTTCCAACGGAATCATCGCTGTGCCGCAAACAACGACAGGGCTTACAGGTGTGCCGCTTCTCATTGCAAAGCAGTTGATCGCCCAGGTCTACACGTACATTCCTCAGAACTACAAGAATTCGTACGCTAGCTCCTGGAATCTGGCCGTGCAACAGGCTCTTCCGTACGATATGTCGCTCCAGTTAGCCTATGTGGCCAATCACGGCACGGATATGAACGTCTCCCAGAACATCAACCTGCCCAGCACCTATGGCGGTGGCTCAACTTCGGAGCCTGAGTATGCCACCTTTGGGCGCACCGCGGCCACCAACCAATACTTCATGGGATTCTCTTCAAACTACGAGTCTATGCAGGCCCAGCTCACCAAGCGCGCCACACACGGGCTGACCTTCACCTCCGCCGTTACATGGGGCAAGGCGCTTGACTACGCCACCGGCGGAGACGATAACGGCTCTTTGTACTTCTTCATCAACCCCCGCAGGGGCTATGCCCCGGCGGACTTCGACCGAAAGTGGAACTTCGAAAACACCTTCACCTATGCACTACCATTCGGCAAAGGCCATCAGCTCATGAACTCCACTGTTGGGGATGCTGTTCTGGGAGGCTGGAAGCTCTCCGGAATCATCTCTGTGCTCTCTGGACTGCCCTTCACCGTGACCGCCAGCGGCGGCACGCTGAACACGCCTGGAACCAACCAGACGGCAAATCTGACAGGGAGCTTCACCAAGCTGGGCGGCATCGGCTCGACCTCGCCCTGGTTTGATCCGACTGTCTTCTCTCAACCCTCCGGCTGCCCTGGGTCTACGACTCCGTGCCCGGCCCCCGGCCTCGGCAATACCGGAAGAAACCAGTTCCACGGCCCTGGCTATATTCAGGACAACTTCTCCATCTTCAAGAAATTCGCAATCTACCGCGAGACCGCACTTGAAGTCCGCCTGGACGCCTTCCAGTTGAGCAATACGCCGCAGTTCGGCTTGCCCAACGGCAGCGGCCCGAACGGCGCTTCGGGCTTCGGCACCATC
>Ga0182011_10001000_pt1 | contig 24736 bp, 19 predicted proteins | sample 711E1DmetaG_FD_120481 | JGI IMG/M metagenome (GOLD analysis project Ga0182011, IMG submission 120481) | Permafrost microbial communities from Stordalen Mire, Sweden - 711E1D metaG | ecosystem: Environmental > Terrestrial > Soil > Wetlands > Permafrost | place: Sweden: Stordalen | collected...
CGATAACTGTCCATCTTCATTTACCAGAATTATTTTATCATATTTGAAAGGTTTAATTCCTGTTTCAAAATAGGAAGGCAGGTCATTAAATTTCTTATTCACTGCACCCTTTATATGTCCTTCAGCAAATTGATTTGGGGATCGCAGATCAACGATAAGAATGTTTTTGCCAAGACTTTCATTTACGATGGAGGCCTTGATCAGCGATGGGAATACTTTGCTGTTTACATAATCACCATTCTCCTTAAGATCTTTCAGCAAGAGGGTAGTCTCAGTTCCGATTGTTACAGGCTTGCTTATCACCTTAACGACTTCCTTACTGATTTCAGCTTTTTTACCCTTACAACCGGGAAAAGCAAAAAGTACCAGAATAAAAAGCAGAAATACGGGAAAATACGTTTTCTTCATAATAATAAGATTTCTGGAGTTGCTACACTTTTACCGGCTTCATGTCTTTATCGAACGTGAGAGTCTCTGTGCGATTTCCCAGTTCATCATATTTGTATTGTGTTATGGCTACTCCATTATCCGGACTATTAATAAGATTCCCGTCTTTATCCAAATTCTTTACTTCGATGACGGCACCATGAATATCATAAGCATTCCGGGTGACAGGAACTAACTTACCTTTAACGTACTCGTTATCCTGATCGAATAAAGTAGTTTCCAGCACATATCCATTCTCATCGACCTTATTAATACGCTTTGACCATCCCCAGTAAAGATTTGACATCTGGCCGGTAACATTAAATACTGAAAAGTTTTCAAGATCGCCGCTCAGATTTGGTGTGAATGTGAAATAAGAAACACCTATGTCGCCACAATTCTCAGCGGTACAATTATAAAGGGTATCGGCTTTGAAATTTGCCATCCTGGTAGCGTACCCTTTGTCATTATAGGTAAACCTCAGTTCATAAAAAGGACAGAATGGATTCATAACAGTTTCTTCACCTTTAAGATTGTAACGGAGTTCTCTGACCATACCATTGGGCAGTACGCTCCATGTATATGAGTGGATTTTATTCCTGTTTTCGACCATTGATCCGTCTTTGCCTAAAAACATCAGGCCTGTTCTGTTCCCTCCAGGATCTAAAGAATACTGAGCAGCAAAAATACCGGCTGCCTCGATTGGATTATTATCCTTATCGAAATAATGCTTTGTCTGCAGACTGGCACTATAATCGTAGGTAATTTTGGCTGCACCCTGCATTGATGAATAGCCCAGAAGAACATTATTTCTTACATATTCCACCGACAGGAGATGTCCCGTCTTATCATAAGTAAATTTATAGCTGTTAATTGCTTTTGCCTTATCGGCAGTTAACGGATGAGTTCCTTTTTCAATATCATAGGGAGTCTCGCTGAATTGAAGAGCCCTGTAATATTCCACACCTGAGTGAACATTTTTTTTATCAGAATTACCGGTACATGATATAATACCGATAACTGCTGAAAGCATCAATGGAACAAATATTTTTCTGAATTTCATATTATTATATGTTTATGTTTTTAATAATTATCAAAAATATTGATTATTTGATTCTTGATACATATCAATTCATTACATTAACAAATAAAAAACTGAAAAGTTTAAATCAGTCTTGCCGGACGAGGTGGAAGGTGTGAGGCCTGAGGTATGAAGTTGTGTTATTACTATATTTGTTTAAATTAAATAATATAAAATGCAATGAACACCTCTTTTTTTCATTCCGGTCTGTTCAGTTACGTTCTTATGCCAGTCTTAATATTTCTGGCAAGAATATGTGATGTTTCAATAGGAACAATGCGGATCATATTTGTTTCAAAAGGGAAAAGGAACATAGCTCCTATCCTGGGATTTTTTGAAGTTCTGATATGGATAACAGCTATAAGCAAGATTATGGAGAACCTCGATCATTATATTAATTTTATTGCGTATGCAGCTGGTTTTGCAACAGGTAATCTTGTCGGGATGATCATCGAGGAAAGGCTGGCAATGGGTATCCTTATGATAAGAGTTTTCGCTCATGAAAGAGGAAACGAACTGGTGCAGTCCCTAAGCAGGCAGGGTTTTGGAACCACAGTTGTTGAAGCCAAAGGAGCAAGAGAAAATATTCATCTTATTTATTCAATTATAAAGAGGAATGAACTTGCTCATGTGCTCGACATTATTACACACTTCAATCCTAATGCTTTTTACACCATAGAGGATGTGAAGGCAGTCAATGAGGGCATTTTTACTCCGAAAAAACCCAATAGCATATTCCCTTTCAGCAATGTACTCAGACAGTGGAGGAAAGGGAAATAAGGCAGAAGGCAAAAGGTAAGAGAGTACCACTTCATGTTCTTCTGGAAACATTGAGGAAACCATACTGCTTCAGCATTAAAAGGGTTTATCCGTTAAGTATAAGTATCTTTGGGAAATATATATCTTTTCCAGCCTGTGTAATTTAAGGTGTGTGATAATTTACCAAAGATTCAAATAATGAAAAGACTGATTACCAGCCTTAATGTTGTCAAATTTTTAATTCCAGCGCTTCTTATAACCCTCATCATTATTGTACTGTCGGAAAGTACCGGTAACTCAAAGCCCTTTCTGACCCCCGATGGAAAAAAAATTCCGGGTAGCATTTCAGTTACAGAATCCGTAAATATTAACGGCCTTATTCAGAAAATGACTATTCGCGGAAGGGATTCCACTAAGCCGGTGCTGTTATATTTGCATGGAGGACCGGGAGATCCTGAGTTTCCGTTCGTGCTAAAGTTTAATCCTGAGATTGAAAATATGTTTGTTGTTTGTTACTGGGACCAGCGTGGCGCAGGATTGTCATATTCAAAAAACATTCCCCCTGAAACAATGACTCTGTCTCAGTTTGTTGACGATGCCGGTAAAGTTTCTGAATATCTGATCCATAAATTTAAACGTAAAAAAATATATCTGCTCGGACATTCCTGGGGAACTATGCTCGGGGCATTTACAGCTAATAAATTTCCTGATTATTATTATGCTTTTATAGCTACAGGACAAGTAGGCGATCAGAAAAGGTCAGAAAAAATTTCATATGATTTTGTTTTGTCCCGGGCAAAGGTATTAAAAGACAGAAAAGCCGTCCGTAAACTTGAAAAAATAGGCCCTCCGCCCTACTCTGATCCTGAAGAAGCAATCGATAAAATGCTGACTGAGAGAAAATATGTCATCAGATATGGAGGTGCAGTTAAAAAAGGGAATTTTTACCCTGCTGCAGTTGAACCGATTTTATTTTGCAAAGAGTATACTTTGATTGAAAAAATAAATTATTTAAAGGGAATGAAATTTACAAGAAACTTCTTATGGGATGCCATAATGAAAACAAATCTATTTTTAGCTATTCCATCTCAGAAGATCCCAGTCTATATTATGCAGGGCACCTCAGACTATGAGACAAGCTTTGCGATAGCGAAGGAATATTTTGACAGCTTAAAAGCGCCGGTAAAAAGGTTTTATCCTTTTGAGAATTCAGCTCATTCCCCGATTTTTGAGGAACCTGCAAAATTTAATAATATATTAAAGGAAATTCTTTCTGAACAAAAAAAGGATGGAAACCAATAATGTCTAAATTTGCAAACATTTAAATACAATAATTCATGGATCTGTTCAGCAAACACCCTCTATACCGCCGGCATAATATTGATAGCGCAATTAGCTCTTTATGGGAGTTTTATAAAAAGAAGTTCCTGTCGTTGTTCATTATATCTCTTGTCATGTCTCTGGTGATGCAATATGCTTCAACCCTGGTAAATATTAAGGAATTATCTTCAATAACTGATCCAATGCTTTTGCTTGAAAAGATCAAGGGCTTTATAATCCCTATATTAGTGATCTCTCTGATAAATCTTCTTTTCACAACAATCCTTCAATACTATATAATCTTTAATCCGGTTGACGCTGAGAATACTATTTTTATTTCAATTGTGAGATCCCTGAAGTATTTTATCCCATATCTTATAATTATGGTACTTCTAGCGTTTGCAGGAACAATAGCGATAGTTCTCGGAATTTTTGTACTCATTATCGGTGCATTCTTCGCGATGTTATATGTAGTGACACTTTATCTTTTCATATTACCGGTAATGATGGTAGAAGGAACAAATATTGGTTCTACTATCACAAGAACAATAAAACTTACTCATAAGAATTTCTGGTCGAATATTGGCTGGGTGGCGGTTTTTATAATAATTATGTTAGTTATATCTGTGGTATTCTCCGGAATTATTCTTCTTCCTTTTACCGGAAGTTTTATTAAGACTATAGTAAATCCGGATGATGCTTCGAAACTGGTTGATGTTACATCAAAACCTCTGTTTATTATCCTGTCAGCAATCGTAAGTGCTTTCACGCTCCCTGTTATGCCAATATTTGCCTGCATTCTTTATTTCAATGGTAAAGCAGGAGAAGAACAAATTCAGCCAATACCAACTATAGATCCTGAAAACAATAAGGTCAGAGTTGAAGATCTGTATGCTAAACCTTATTCAGATGATCATCCGGATAATCCTGTGAAGAAAATCTGATTGTCCTGGTATAGTGTATTAAATTTAGAATTCAATACTATCTGATAATTAAAGGTCATTCTCCCCCTTCACATATCCAAAATTCGCTAGAATACCACCGTCCACATATAAGATATGCCCATTTACAAAATTACTGGCCTGGGAAGCCAGGAAGAGAGCTGCATTGGCCACATCCTCCGGTTCGCCCCATCTGCCTGCAGGAGTACGGGTCATAACAAGATCGTTAAAAGGATGCCCGTTTTCGCGTATGGGTGCCGTTTGTGAGGTAGCAATATAACCTGGACCAATTCCATTGATCTGAATATTATACTTTGCCCATTCACAGGTCATATTTTGCGTCAGGAGCTTAAGACCACCTTTTGCTGAAGCATATGCAGAAACCGTATTCCGACCATAGACGCTCATCATGGAACACATATTTATGATTTTACCGCTGCGTTTTTCAATCATTTTTGGTACAACCCGTTTTGACACTATCAACGGAGCAACAAGATCCACATCAATTACCTGCTTATAGTCGGCTATTGCCATGTCAAGTATGGAGATCCTTTTAATAATACCGGCATTATTCACGAGGATATCAATTGGACCCACGCTTTTTTCGATCAGAGATATACCTTTGTCAACATCGTGTTCATCCGTTACATTGAATTTCAGAGTAAATACATAGAGTCCTTCCTTTTCGAAACTCTTTCTGCAAATCTGCAGTTTATCATCATGAAGATCATTTACACAAATTTTTGCACCTGCCCTGGCAAGAACCAGTCCGATTGCCAGACCTATTCCATGTGTACCTCCCGTTACCAGGGCGACTTTTCCGGTGAGATCAAATAATTCTTTCATAATAAATTTTATTTATTTTCTATTTCTCGGTGGTTATCCGTGTCTTCTCGGTGGCCCCCTGTATAGCTGGTTTTAAGAACTTACACAGAGATACACAGAGGATCATAGAGGTACACAGAGTAAAAACTATTTAATTGTATCGGGTTGACGTATGTCCATATCCCCGTAATCAAGATTTTCACCTGCCATCCCCCAGATAAATGTATAATTAGAAGTTCCGGCTGCACTGTGAATACTCCATGACGGAGATAGGACAGCCTGCTCATTTTTCATCCATATATGCCTCGTTTCATCAGGTTCACCCATGAAATGACAAATAGTTTGTTTGTCAGGCAATTCAAAATAAAAATAAGTTTCCATTCTTCGGTTATGTGTGTGAACGGGCATCGTATTCCAAACGCTGCCCGTCTTAAGCTCCGTCATTCCCATCTGAAGCTGACATGTCTCAATGACACTGTTTACAAGCAACTTATTAACAGTCCTGTGATTGGAAGATTCCATATTCCCCATCACAACTATTTCTGCATCAGCAAGTGTCACCTTTCTGGATGGATATGTATGATGAGCAGGTGCTGAATTAAGATATAATTTTGCGGGTTTAAGCGTATCTACAGACTTAAAAACTACATCATGAGCACCTTTGCCAAGATATAAGGCCTCCTTGAATCCTATTTTATAGATCTCACCACTTGCATGAATCTCCGCATCTCCCCCGACGTTGATAATACCCATTTCCCTCCTGTCGAGAAAATTTTCCGCCTTAAGTTCATCTATGGTTTCGAGTACCAACGTATTCCTTACCGGCATGGCACCTCCTGCCATATATCGGTCGTACATGGAATAAACAAAAGTTATCTCATCCGGTATAAAGATGTTTTCTATGAGGAATTCTTTCCTGAGTCTGGCTGTATCCCAGTTTTTTACATCGTTGGGATGTGCCGCATATCTTAGTTCAGTTTTCATAATATTTGGTTTATTATTCAATGTCTTGCGGTTAGGTAATCAGGTATTTTTGTCTTTTTACTTTTGTCTTTTCTTTTGAATTCACTTCTCAATCATCTTTGTTATCTCCGTACCTGCCATAAGGAATCCACCTACACCATAGACTTCAGTCATTTCCATGGTAACACTTTTGGGATCCGCACCTATGGGTTGAATAAAACCTACCTTACCATCGGACCATACGGATGTAACCATTGATTTCCATCCTTTTACAATTGCCGGAAGATAAGTTGCCCTGTCAAGATATCCATTATTTACTCCCCAGGCCATACCAAAAACAAAGAAAGCTGTTGCACTCATCTCCGGATTCGGATAACTTTCAGGATCGAGAAGACTTGCATGCCAGAACCCGTCAATAGATTGCAATTTAAGTAGTTTCGCAGCCATTTTCTTATAAATAGTCACGAAATAATCTTTATGCTCATAATTCGCGGGAAGCTCTCTTATGATAATTGGCAATCCGGCAAACACCCATCCATTACCTCGTCCCCAGAAAACTTTTTCACCGTTTGCTTCTTTTTTTGTGAAATAATTAGAATCCCTGAAATAGAGATCTTCATCTTTATCATAAAGATAATCTGTGGTTGCCTTATATTCCCTGTACATAAAATCAAGGTACTTTTTTTTACCTGTGACATTTGCCATTTTCGCCCAGACTGTTGGTCCCATAAAAAGAGCATCGCACCACGACCATCGCTGTGTCGACCAATAATTTGCAGTATTTTCAAATTTAAGATCGCCTGTTGCAGGGTCCTTAATTATCTGATCAAGATATGCTCTCATGGGTTTGATCATCCTCTTTTCCTTATATTTACGATATAGTTCAATATAAGTCTGACCCACACAATAATCATCTGCATGATATCTTCCGAGAGGTTCTTTTCTAACCATGTACGACCATGTAGTTTTCTCCGATATTCCTTTCAACCACTCATAATATGAATCATCACCTGCTATTCCAGCCCATTCAACCATACCGGCATAAAGGGCCGCATTAGTCCAGTCGGCAAGGTCGTGAGTAAGAGGAGTTCTGATCTGCCAGTCTGCAACGGCTTTCAGTACAGTTTTGATGTCTGTTGTATTTAAATCAGCTTTGAACGAACCTGTCGTTTGCTCCTGTGAAAAAGCTGAAAAAGAGCAAATTAAAAAAATTATTGCCAAAATACTTTTGCCTTTTTTCATAAAATTTGTTTTCTAGCGGATTTAATATGTCCCATCATTTCATCATTCCAGTTTTTTTCCTGTTTCTTCTTACCAGATCGCCGTTTCGCGTTGTCAATTCTCTTTAAAATCAGAATTTGATTACTTGCGAAGTCATTGCGAGCGAAGCGATGCAATCTTTATACTTTTGACTTTATCTTCTTTATTTCTTGATTAATTGAATAGTAATTCATAATTTCGTGATCGTTAACGATACAATAATATTCAAATTTAAGTAAATTTATTATCCCTTTTAAAGATATGAAACCATTTATTCATGAGAATTTTCTTTTAGGGAATAAAACAGCTGAAAAACTTTATCATAAATATTCTGAACATCAGCCTATTATAGATTTCCATTGTCACCTTTCACCTGAAATGATAGCAAAGGATCATCAATTTGCCAATCTTACCAGGGCCTGGCTTGAAGGTGATCACTATAAATGGCGCGCCATGCGATCAAATGGTATCAACGAAAAATTTTGTACGGGAAACGCTTCAGACATCGAAAAATTTCAAAAATGGGCTGAAACGGTCCCGGCAACAGCAGGCAATCCTCTTTATCACTGGACACATCTTGAACTTCTGAGATATTTCAATATAAATGAACTCCTTTCTTCCTCAACAGCTACAAGTATTTATGAAAGAGCTTCCGGACTGCTTCAAACGAAAGAATTCAGCACCAGGTCTATAATAAGGAAAATGAAAGCGGAAGTCGTATGCACGACGGATGACCCTGCAGACAATCTTGAACATCATCTTATACTGAAAGACACATTCGAAATTAAAGTTCTGCCGACTTTCAGGCCTGATAATGTTATTAAAACAGAGGACCCTGAGAAATTTAAGGCTTACTTAATTAGGCTGGAACTGGTTTATGGAATTGAGATCAGGAACTATGATACTCTTATTGAAGCATTAGATAAAAGACACGGATTCTTTCATGAAATGGGATGCCGATTATCTGATCATGGTCTTGACCGTTTTTACTTTTCCTCATTTACTACACAGGAAATTGACAGCATTTTTAAGAAACTGCTTAAAGGGGAGATCATTTCATCTGAGGAAGCTGAAAAATACAAAACGGCCGTGATGCTTGAGCTCTGCAGATTGAATAATAAAAGGGGCTGGACTCAGCAGTTTCATGTCGGCGCACTTCGAAACAGCAATTCAAGGATGTTCAGACAGATGGGACCGGATACAGGCTGGGATTCGATCGGAGCTGTGCAAGATCCCTTGAAAATATCGAAGTTTCTCAGTGAACTTGATAATAATGAGCAACTTACCAAAACAATTATCTATAATCTGAATCCTGCAGATAATGAGATGATGATAACTATGGCTGGAAATTTTAATGACGGTTTATCAGCAATGAAAGTACAATATGGAGCAGCCTGGTGGTTCCTTGATCAGAAAAATGGGATGGAAAAACATCTAAAGGATCTAGCATCTTTCGGATTATTAAGGAGGTTTATAGGAATGGTCACTGATTCACGCAGTTTCCTCTCATATCCGCGGCATGAATACTTCAGACGAGTTGTTTGCAATTTCATTGGGGAAGAAGTTGAAAAAGGTCTTATTCCCGATGAGGAAGAAATTCTGAAACCAATAATTGAAGGAATATCTTACAGGAATGCAAAGGAGTATTTTGGGTTTTAACCCCCTTCCCAACCTTCCCCCAAATGGGGAAGGAGTATATAATTTGATATAACATATTATATATGAACGAATTAAACTTAACAGATAAAGTAGCTGTTATAACCGGGGGTGCAGGCATTATATGCTCAACCATGGCCCGGTCGCTTGCTTCTCATGGCGTAAGAACCGTAATACTCGACCTCAACAGAGATGCGGCAATTGATGTTGCAAAACAGATTGAAAAAGAGTTTAATACGCCATCCATGGGTGTTTCAGCAAGTGTTCTCGATAAAACTTCACTGGAGACTGCAAAGAAAAAGATTCATGAGAAGTTCGGTCCTATTGATATTCTAATAAACGGAGCCGGGGGAAATTCTCCTGCTGCTACCACCAAACTCGAAAAAATGAGTGGCACTGAGGATGAAAAATCTGAAGAGACATTTTTCGGTCTTCAGATTGAAGGATTTGATAAAGTATTTGATCTTAACTTTAAAGGCACACTTATCCCAACTATGGTTTTCGCTACTGATCTTGTAAAGAAAAAATCAGGCGTTATTATTAACATCTCCTCAATGAACTCTTACAGGCCCCTGACAAAGATTGCCGCATATTCTGCAGCAAAAGCAGCTGTTAATAATTTCACACAATGGCTTGCAGTTCATTTTTCAAAAACTGGTGTAAGGGTAAACGCAATAGCCCCCGGATTTCTTCTGACAAATCAGAATAGATTCCTTTTAATTGATGAAAAAACAGGAGAGCTGACACCAAGAGGGGAAAAAATAATTGATAGCACACCTATGGAACGATATTGCCTGCCTGAAGAATTAACAGGAACGTTAATCTACCTTGTATCTGACCTCTCCAAATTTGTCACCGGAGTGGTAATTCCGGTGGATGGAGGATTCAGTGCTTATAGCGGAGTATAGACAATTGGTGCTGGGTGCTGGGTGCTGGGTGCCGGGTCTGATCAGCAAACAGACCCAGAACCAAATAACCAGCACCAGGAATCATATAATACAGAAGATATTTTATAATAAATATAAACAAAATTAATGGCTATGGCTAAGAATGTAATAGTGGCACAGTCAGGCGGACCTTCGTCGGCTATCAATAGTTCATTGAGGGGGATCATAGAAACATGCAGGATGTTCCCTGATAAATTCGGAACAGTATATGGAGGATGGCACGGGATTGAGGGAGTATTAAAAGAAGAGCTTCTTGATCTGTCATCTCAGAACGTTGAAGAGATAGCTCTGTTAAGGTACACTCCTGCCGCCGGCAGCATAGGTACCTGCAGATATAAACTCATAGATACACATCAAAAGGATTTCCAAAGGATAATGGAAGTATTTAAAGCCCATAACATCGGATACTTTTTCTACATAGGCGGTAATGATTCACAGCACACAGCTTTAAAAGTAAGTGAAATGGCTGATTCCAAAGGTCTCGAACTTATAGTGGCAGGAGTACCAAAAACTATTGATAATGATTTGGGCGACAATGATTTCAAACTTATTGATCACACCCCGGGCTATGGAAGCGTGGCAAGGTACTGGGCAAATATTATACAGAATGCAAATGAAGAAAATATGGGCTCCTCAACTACTGATCCTGTGCTGGTAATCCAGGCAATGGGAAGGAAAATCGGATTTATTCCTGCTGCAGCAAGACTTGCCGATCCGGATCGGATAATGCCTCTGCAGATTTATCTGGCCGAATCAAAAATCTCAATTGATAACCTGGTTGAAAATGTAAACGACCAGATGACAAAATCCGGAAGATGTATTGTTGTTATAAGTGAAGGGTTCGATGTTGGAAATATAGGAGAAGTGAAAGATGCATTTGGCAATACCTCATTTGGTTCGGGTCAGAATTCAGTTTTCCAGACTGTTGTTAATTATCTGAACAGTAAAGGTCTGAAAACCAGGGGCCAGGTCATGGGAACTGATCAGCGCGATACCACAGCCTTTGCATCAATTGTCGACCTCGATGAGGCATATAAAGTGGCTCAGAAAGCTGTTGAGATAGCATTATATGACGGTAATGGATGGATGGCTACTCTTTTGAGAGAATCCGGCCTGATTTATAATGTCAGGTATGATAAAGTTCCGCTAGAGAAAGTTGCGCTTTCAGAAAGAACATTTCCTGAAAAATGGATTGCCAAAAATCGTTATGATGTTACAGATGAATTTCTTGCTTATGCAAAACCCCTGATAGGCGAAGACTGGCCATCAGTGCCGATAATTAACGGACGACAGAGATTTGCCAGGCTCGATATGAAGTTTGCAGATAAGAAACTGGCTGAATATAAACTTGAAGCGTTCGCAAAAAAATAACTAAAACTTACAATACTCTTCTGATTACTTTTTACTTTTTACTTTTTTTTTACAATGGATCCAAAGGAACAGTTACTTGCACTAAAGCCTGAAAAGGAGTTTTTTATAGGAATAGATTCCGATGGCTGTGCTTTTGATACAATGGAGATAAAACAGAAAGAATGCTTCTGTCCTAACTTTATTAAATATTTCGGAATGCAGCCTGTCTCAAAGTATGCAAGGGAAACATGGGAATTTGTAAATCTCTATTCAACTTACAGGGGATGCAATAGGTTCCTGGCAGTAAATGAAACACTCAGACTTCTGGCAATCCGACCGGAAATAAAAGCCAGGAATTTCACAGTTCCCTCAGCTGCCACCCTTATAGAATGGACAAAGAAAGAGACAAAGCTTGGGAATCCGACATTAAAAAAGTATGCTTCCGAAGTAAATGATCCATTTATTAACCAGACACTCGAATGGTCCCTGAAGGTAAATGAGGATATCGAAAAGTTGGTTTTCGGGATAACTCCCTTTCCTTTCGTTAAGGAGTGCCTTGTGAAAATAAAAGCTGTTGCAGATGTAATGGTTGTTTCGCAAACACCCTATGAAGCATTAAAACGTGAATGGGAAGAAAACAGAATCGATTCTTTTATCAGGATGATAGCCGGGCAGGAACATGGTACTAAAGCGGAACATCTTAAATATGCTGCTAAGGGGAAGTATCCCAATGAAAAAATTCTTATGATCGGTGATGCTAACGGGGATTTGAAGGCTGCAAAATCCAACGAAGCCCTCTTCTTTCCGATAAATCCTGGAAAAGAAGAAGCATCATGGGAAAAGCTTTATAAAGAAGGACTTGACAGGTTTTTTGCTGGACATTATAAAGGTAGGTATGAGGAAGAACTTATCAGAGAGTTTGAGACTTATTTGCCGGAACATCCACGCTGGTAGCAGGTATGAGGCGTGTGGCGTGAGGGAAAGGCGGAGGGCACAGGGCTCAGGGCCCAGGGGAAGAAGGCATGAGGGTTGAGGTCAGTAGCATGCTGTACTGAGCTTAATAATTCATTAATAGTAAAGACTATAATTAAAATAAAGATTGAATATTCTAATACAGAGATAATTAATCCCCCTTTAGGGGGGATGGGGGGGCAAAATTGAAAGAAGAAATATGATTTACTTCAAATCCGGATCGGAAAATACTGTTCTTGATTCAGAAGATCTTGAATCGGGAATAATTTCTGCATTGGAAAAACTGGGAGCCAGAAAGAAAGTACTTGTTGTTCCTCCCGATTGTACCAGATTTCATTCAAGAGCCGGGGAACTTACATCTTATATTTACCGGTATTATAAGGATAGCCTTAAAGATATTCTTCCTGCGCTTGGCACTCACTCTCCCATGACCGACGCCCAGCTGGACAAAATGTATAAAGGAGTGCCAAAATCGCTGTTTCGTGTACATGATTGGAGGAAGGACGTCGTCACTACAGGTACAATTCCCGGAGAATTCGTATCTGATATTACTGCAGGTGCTCTGAACTATTCATGGCCGGCCCAGATTAACAGACTGGTTTTCAATGGCGGACATGACCTTATTTTATCAGTTGGACAGGTTGTCCCTCATGAAGTGATTGGTATGGCCAATTATAATAAGAACCTTTTTATCGGAACAGGTGGACCTGAAGGAATAAATAAAAGTCATTTTATCGGCGCCGTGTATGGGATGGAACGCATCATGGGAAAAGCCGATAATCCTGTAAGGTCTCTCCTGAACTATGCCTCCGCCAATTTCACCAACCATCTGCCAATTATTTACGTTCATACCGTCATTGGCCGCGACGACGAAGGAAAGCTTGTTGTAAGAGGGCTTTTTATAGGCGACGACGAAGAAGTGTTCAGGCTTGCTGCAGATCTTTCACTTAAGGTAAACTTCAATGTAATTGAAAAACCACTGAAAAAAGTTGTTGTCTATCTTGATCCTGCCGAATATAAAAGCACCTGGCTTGGGAATAAGAGCATTTACAGAACGCGGATGGCAATGGCTGATAATGGTGAGTTAATTGTTCTGGCTCCAGGATTAAAAGAGTTTGGAGAGGATAAAGAGATAGACCGCCTGATAAGGAAATATGGTTATTGCGGAACACCAGCTACATTGAAAATTCTGAAAGAAAATAAAGAGCTTAATAATAATCTTAGCGCGGCTGCCCATCTGATTCATGGAAGTTCAGAAGGAAGATTTACAATAACATATTGTCCAAGACATCTTACAATAAAAGAGATTGAGTCTGTAAACTTTAAATATCACGATCTCAATGATATGTTGAAGAAATTCAATCCGGCAAAACTTAAAGAAGGTTTTAATAAAATGGAAGATGGAGAGGAAGTCTATTTTATATCAAATCCTGCCATTGGATTATGGACATCAAAGCAACGTTTGGTATGAAATTTATTATTAAATTCATTTGATGATAAACTGGGGTATAATAGGTTGTGGTAACGTCACTGAAGTAAAAAGTGGTCCGGCATTTAACAAGGTCAGGGATTCAAAATTGGTTGCCGTCATGCGGAGAAATGCCATCCTGGCTGAGGATTATGCCAGGCGACATAATGTTCCAAAGTTTTATTCAAAGGCATCAGATCTTATTAACGACAAGGATATCAATGCAGTATATATTGCAACTCCACCTGAGAACCATGCGGAATTTGCCCTTGAAGCTATAAAAGCTCTCAAACCGGTATATATAGAGAAACCCATGGCTGTAAATTACTCAGAATGTCTTAAAATAAATAAAGCAGCAGAAAAATACAGAGTTCCGGTTTTTGTAGCATATTACAGAAGAGCCCTTCCCGGGTTTCTTTTGGTTAAAAATCTTATAGAAAGGGGAAGCATTGGGAAAGTGCTTTTTTTTGTGATTCAGTTATATAAGTCACCTTCTGAGGATGAAAAGGCCGGAAAGCTCACATGGCGGGTTGATCCTAAAATATCAGGCGGCGGACATTTCTTTGACCTGGCCTCCCACCAGCTTGATTATCTTGATTTTCTTTTTGGACCGATTCAGAAAGTAAAATCAATAGCAGTAAATCATGCAGGGCTCTATAAAGCTGAAGATTTTGTGTCAGCTGAATTCATTTTTTGCAAAAGTATTGTTGGATCAGGTACCTGGAGTTTCAGTGTTTCACCTGACAGCAGCAGGGATACCATCGAGATTACAGGAGATAGAGGATCCATTAAATTTTCAACATTCAGTTTTGAACCCATTGTGCTTACAAATGAATCAGGCCGTCAGGAGTTCATCAATGAACGTCCTGAGCATGTTCAATACTACCTTATTGAAAAAGTAGTTCAGGCACTCAATGGACAGGGAGCCTCTCCCAGTACCGGCATAACGGGAGCCAGAACAAGTAAGATTATGGATGAAGTGGTTGCGGAGTATTATAAAGAAAAGGTGTAAAGGGGTAAAGGCTTAAGAGGTTATAAAGGTTTTTTATAAAAGTGGTTTTCCCGCTACGCCGTTACGCCTTTGAGCCAATTAGTAACATAATAAAGATTTTGATATTATCATAGTATTATAAACATAATCATTTAGTTATGAGTAAATTATCTGATATCGGGTTAATAGGACTGGCTGTAATGGGCGAGAATCTTGTCCTTAATATGGAAAGTAAGGGATTCACAGTTTCTGTATTTAACAGGTCGACACAGAAAGTTGATGATTTTCTCTCCGGAAGAGCCAGAGGTAAGAATATTATTGGTACTCATTCGATCGGGGAGCTTGTCGGTTCTCTTGCACGTCCCAGGAAAGTAATGCTTATGATCAAAGCAGGAAACGCAGTTGATGAAATGATCAACACACTTATCCCCTATCTTGCTCCCGGAGATATAATAATTGACGGGGGCAACACTCATTTTCCTGATACAAACAGAAGAACTGCCTTCGTTGAAAGCAAAGGACTTCTCTATATAGGTACAGGGGTTTCAGGTGGTGAGGAAGGAGCATTATTAGGGCCTTCAATCATGCCTGGCGGATCGAAAGCGGCCTGGCAATATGTAAAACCCATTTTTCAGGCAATTGCAGCCAAGGTTGAAGATGGGACTCCATGCTGCGACTGGGTCGGTGAAAATGGAGCCGGTCATTTCGTAAAAATGGTTCATAATGGTATTGAATATGGTGATATGCAACTTATTACTGAAGCCTACCAGATTATGAGAGATATGCTGCATCTGAGTGCTGATGAAATGCACCTGATCTTTAAAGAATGGAATGAAGGAGAACTCAACAGTTACCTTATTGAAATAACACGTGATATTCTGGCCTATAAAGACACTGACGGAAAACCTCTCGTGGATAAAATCCTTGATACTGCTGGACAGAAAGGTACAGGTAAATGGACTGCTATCACTGCCCTCGATATGGGTATTCCTCTTACACTGATTGGTGAAGCTGTTTTTTCAAGGTGTCTTTCCGCAATTAAGAATGAACGGGTGGAAGCATCAAAAATACTGCACGGACCCACTCCAAATCACAAAGGAGACAAGGTTAAATTCATCAATGATATAAAAGAGGCCCTCTACGGATCAAAAATTGTTTCGTATGCCCAGGGGTATGAGCTGATGAAGGCTGCAGCAGAAGAATATAAATGGAAACTTAACTACGGAGGAATTGCCCTGATGTGGCGCGGTGGATGTATAATAAGGTCCGCTTTCCTGGGAAAAATTAAAGTGGCTTATGATAATAATCCTTCCATTACTAACCTTCTTCTTGATCCCTTCTTTAAAGATAAAGTAGAGAAAGCGCAGAGTGGTTGGAGGAATATAATTTCGGCCGCAGCAATTAATGGTATTGCAGTTCCTGCAATGTCATCAGCTCTTGGATATTATGATGGCTACCGTTGCGAAAAACTGCCTGCCAATCTGTTACAGGCTCAACGCGATTATTTTGGTGCACATACATACGAACGTACTGATAAACCCAGGGGTGAATTTTTCCATACCAACTGGACAGGTCGTGGTGGGACAACCTCTTCATCAACATATAACGTATAATTACTAAACTAACCAACTATTTATGTCGGAACCTAAAAACTTTAGCAGGTACAGATGGACGGTTTGTGCATTGATATTCTTTGCAACAACCGTAAACTATCTCGACAGGCAGGTAATAGGAATATTAAAACCTCTGCTTGAATCCGATCTCGGCATTGGGGAAAAAGATTATTCTCATATCATTATGGCGTTCCAGCTCTGCTATGGTTTGGCAATGGTCATAGCAGGACGGCTTATAGATAAATTCGGAACAAAATTAGGGTACGGTATTTCTGTATTCTTATGGAGTATTGCTGCAATAGGACATGCTCTTGCAAAGGGCGTACTTGGTTTTGGATTCTGGAGGGGACTCCTTGGAATCAGCGAATCCGGTAACTTTCCGGCAGCTAATAAAGCAATAGCTGAATGGTTTCCCAAGAAAGAAAGAGCACTTGCCATCGGGATATTTAATTCAGGAACAAATGTCGGAGCCATTGTTGCACCCCTTGCAATACCTGCCATTGTTGCAGCATGGGGTTGGCAGGCTGCATTTATTATTACCGGAGCTTTTGGATTTGTCTGGATAATTTTCTGGTTTATCTTTTATGAAGTACCGGAAAAGCAGAGAAGAGTATCAGCCGGTGAGCTTGCTTACATTAACAGTGATGCTGACGAAAAAGAGGAAACAAAGGAAAAAGTAGCATGGCTTCAACTTTTTAAATACCGTCAAACATGGCTTTTTTTCATTGGTAAAGGCCTTACCGATCCCATCTGGTGGTTTTACCTGTTCTGGATCCCCGGGTGGCTCTCTACTGTCAGAGGAACAGGTCTTGACGTCAAAGCATTCGGATTGCCATTAGCCTTTATTTATACTTGCACAACAGTGGGCAGTATCGGTGGAGGCTGGGTCTCCGGATATATGATAAAGAAAGGGATGTCTCCATTTAAGGCAAGGAAGATAGCTATGCTGATATTTGCACTCCTGGTAATACCAGTTGTATTTGCATCGGCTCCTGGTATCAGCACATGGGGAGCAGTATGTCTGATAGCTCTGGCAGCATCGTCACACCAGGCATGGTCAGCAAATATCTTCACAACTGTTTCTGATGCATTTCCCAAAAAGGCTGTAAGTTCTATTACAGGGATTGGCGGTATGGCAGGTGCTGTCGGTGGGGCGTTTATCTCATATATTGCAGGCGCGATACTTGAACATTTCAAGAATCTGGGGCATATTGAAACCGGTTATGTTGTCATGTTTGCTATAGCCGGAAGCGCTTACCTCCTTGCATGGATAATTATGACTGTTTTTGCACCCAAAAACAAAAAAGTAGTTCTGGATTAATCCAGAAATCAAATAATATTGTAATTAACTCCGACTTCACGCTCTAATTGAGAGGAGGCGGATAATTACATTAAACAAAAGAATTAATGCCTCCCAGAAAAACAAGGATAAAGGATATCGCCAGAATGGCTGGTGTTTCGATAGGGACAGTAGACCGGGTAATACATGAAAGAGGTGAGGTTGCTGAAAAAACGAGGCTTATTGTTCAGCAAATACTGAAAGAGACCAATTACTCTCCTAATGTAATGGCACAGGTACTGAAATCAAAAAAAAGATTTCACCTCGTTTCACTTCTACCGGCACCTTCAGAAGACAATTCTTTCTGGAAAAAGCATCCACTCGGCATGGCCAGAGCTTTAGAGGAACTCGATCCCTTCCCGGTCTCGCTTAGTCAGGTAACATTTGATATGGAAAGCGAAGATGATTTTCAGAAAAAAACCGAAATAGTACTTGATCTGAAACCCGATGGAGTACTTCTTGCACCAATCTTCAAGTCAGAATCTATCTCATTTTGTTCACGGCTTCAGGAAGAGAATGTGCCATTCGTTTTTATTGATGAATACATTGAAAATACAAATTTTCTGGCTTACATAGGAGAAAATATCTTCCGGAGCGGAAGAGTTGCCGGACAACTTATTGATATGATCACTCCGGAAAAAAGTGACCTGCTGGTTGTTACTATAGCTAGAAATATCCAGAATGTTCATCATCTCACCAACCGTACTGAAGGATTTCTGAACTATTTCCGAAAATCAGGCAAAAATAAAGGCAAGAAGATTATCATAAACGTTCCTGAACCATCTTCAGATGATGTTAAAAATGCGATCGACAACGCATTTCTGGATAACCCCGGAATAGGTTCAGTTTTTATTACAGGTTCAAGATCATATCTCATTGCTTTATATCTGGAAAAGAAAGGATTAAAATCAATCGATCTGATAGGATACGATCTTCTGGACTTAAATGTTAAGTTTTTGAAATCTGGAATCATTCGATTCCTGATAGGTCAGCGACCTGAAGAACAGACATATAAGGGGATAAAAAAATTATTCGAATACCTCTCACTGCATAAAATACCTGATAAAATTGAATATCTTCCAGTTGATATAGTTACTTCTGAAAATGTTGATTTTTTTTTATGAAATATGAAAAAACTCGGTAAATATTCAATCGGTCTGGGTGACAGATTTGGTCATCAGGGAAGTGCCCAGCTAAAAGCAATTATTGCAGCATCCGAAAAAGGCATCGATATTACTCCTGTATGGAATAAATCTAACAGGGAACACAATACAATAGGCACCCAACCGGTAGATGTCAGGATTGAAGCAGATTTGGCAACAGGAAGTGCAGGATTTAAAAAATCATATTTTGTTGATGCCGATCATATTAATATTGATACGGTTGATCGTTTTATTGAATGCTCCGATTTTTTTACAATTGATGTTGCATCATATATCGGGCTGAAAGCTGATGAGAAAGATATCCTTGAATTCCTGTCAGGAGCTGAAAAATATACCGGTAAACTGAAAATAGCAGGAACAAAATTATCATTTGATACATCAAAATCCCAGATAAAACAATTCGCGGAAAAGTATCTTTTTGCTGCAAAAAAAGCCAGGGATATTTACTTTAAAATTGAGAAAGGTAAAGGAAATGGAAATTTCATCACTGAAATATCAATGGATGAAGTGGCTCAGCCCCAGACTCCAGTGGAACTCTTATTCATTCTTAAAATGCTGGCTGCTGAAAACATACCCGTTCAGACAATAGCACCCAAGTTTTCAGGAAGGTTTAACAAAGGAGTTGATTATGTTGGTGATCCTCTGTTGTTTGCCAGGGAATTTGAATCTGATATTTTGGTTATTGACTATGCAGTCAGGGAATTTGGTCTGCCCGAGAACCTTAAGATAAGCATTCATTCAGGATCGGATAAGTTTGCTATCTATCCATACATTGGTTCAATAATTAAAAAATATGACATGGGAATACATCTGAAAACGGCAGGTACTACCTGGCTTGAAGAAGTAATCGGTCTTGCTGAATCAGGTGGTGAAGCTCTGGATTTTGTTAAAGAGCTCTATATTAAATCTCTGGAAAAAATCGATGAATTATGTGAGCCATACGCAGATGTAATTGACATTGAAATATCTTCCCTGCCATCAAAACAGGAAGTTTCTCAATGGAATAGCGCCAGGTTTTCAGATTCATTAAAGCATATATCTGGAAATTCTGATTATAATCCAGACATGAGGCAACTGGTACATGTTGCATATAAACTTGCAGCTTTACAGATGAAGGATTATTTCAGGCTATTGGAAACGAACGAGCAAGTAGTCTCAAAATGCGTTTATGAAAACATTTTTAACAGACATATCTGCAGATTATTCGATTTAAAATAAAGATCATTACTCCCTGGTTTTAGAACCTGTTACCTGTTTTGATTCAGTCTGATGCAGATCAAATATCATAATTTCATTCATTCCTTCTCTTAGCCACGGGGATGGACAAAAAAGTCTTTTTTGTGGCCCGATATTCCAGTAACGTCCAAGATTATGCCCATTTACCCAAACTATTCCTTTTGTGTAATTTGAAACATCTATATAAGTGTCAGAAAATAAATTTCCTTCTCCTCTTGACAGAACAAAATTGCCTTTAAAAAACACCCCGGGTTTCTTAAGTGATTTCCCAGAGGATCTGAGATCCCAGATATATTTTTTATCCATCGGAAGATTATATGCCTGCCAGTTCACCAATTTTGTTCCACTAAGAGTCACACTATCAGTAATACCCTTTCTGTCAATAATATTCTTGCCAAAATTTATATGTCCCATTGCTTCGACTAATATCTCAAGGACCGGCACTTCTTCATTGCTTGATGGTATATCAATTGAGTTTATACCCTCTCTCCTGTCGAGTTTCCCAATATAATTGCCATTCAGAAAAACGGTTGCATAGTCATGGATATCCGTCACTATAAGCTTTCCGCTTTTATTTCCGGTAAGCTCAGTCTTATATAATATAAAACCATGATATTGACCATAAGCTTCAAAAGTTTTAGGCTGAACTGAGCTCACAGGTTGAGGAAGATTGTCCCATACGGAACTAAATGGCTGCATGCTCATAGGTGTTATTACTATGGCAGGAACCGAGTCGGGGATTGGAGGAAGAGTTTTTCCTTTCGGCAGATACGAGCTTATAAGTTTCCTGAGCGACATATACTTTGAAGTAGGCTGACCCTGTTCGTTGATTGGAGCATCATAATCGTAACTGGTTATATCGGGTTCATAACCTTTACCACCGGAGTTAGCTCCGGCAGTATATTCGAAATTGGTTCCTCCATGAATAACATAAAAATTAAACGACTTCTTGTTGTCCATCAGAAATTTCACCTCCTTTAGGAGCTCTGAGGTATCAGGTTTTGCCCATTTCTCACCCCAGTGAGTAAGCCAGCCAGGATATGTTTCACTGCTGAAGACGGGTACTCCGGGGTTTATTTTAGCTGCCAGATCAAAATCCTGCTGAGAACTGCCTGAATCGAGTCCTACTGCACTCCCTGGAAGGGTACCTGCTTCCAACATCTTTGTGGATGGACCATCGCCTGTAAAAGTGGGAATATCAATGCCAAGTGAAGCCCATATTTCTTTAAGTTTAAGCAGGTAATTTTTATCATTGCTATAGCTACCATACTCATTTTCAATTTGTAGCATTAAAATGGGACCTCCTTTTGTTATAAGGAATGGCTTGATAATTTCCGCGAGCTTACCCATATATCGTTCTGCAGCTGCCATATAACGGGGATCGAGAGATCTTAATTTTATGTCGGGTATACGCAAAAGATAAGGAGGAATTCCACCAAGATCCCATTCTGCACATACATAAGGACCTGGTCTCAGGATCAGCCACATATCCTCTTCCTGAACAATTTTGATGAATTCACTTAAATTATGATTCCCTGTTTCAAAATCGTAGACACCTTCTTCTGATTCATGAAAATTCCAGAATATATAAGCCGATATAGTATTGCATCCCATAGCTTTTGCCATCATAATCCTGTGTTTCCAGTATTCCACAGGTATCCTTGCCGGGTGCATTTCACCGCTTATTATCTGAAAAGGCTGTCCGTCAAGAAGGAATTCAGAAGTTCCTAATTTGAATGTATGTTTTGGTTTCTGGGCCTGGGCAGATGATACAACCAGAATTAGAATCAGTGATAAAATAAAAATAATATTTCGCCTAATCATGTCATTATCTGTTATTTATATTCATTTTTTTAAACCTGTCATTTACTTTTTTCTTCTTACTTTTGTCTTTTATCTTAATTGAAACCAAACCCAACCCAGCGACTCCGCGCTTCGCCTGGCAGGCTATCCAAGGAGGAGGATTTATAACTACACTTCTCCTGTTCTCCCCATCTCCCACTCAAGTTTTTCAGATAGCCTGAAAGCTATGCAGTTTCCGGTAAAATCCATCCTGTTTTGTCATCAATTCAGTATGTGTACCAGTCTCAACAATCCTTCCGTCATCTATAACAACGATTAAATCTGCGTGCTGTATTGTCGAGAGGCGATGAGCAATTACAACTGAGGTCCTGTTTTTCATCAGTTTAAGTATTGCATCCTGAACAAGTCTTTCCGATTCAGTATCGAGAGCCGAAGTTGCTTCATCCAGAATCAGTATAGGTGGATTAGCCATAATGGCCCTTGCAATACTTATTCTTTGCCTTTGTCCGCCGCTGAGTTTATTTCCTGATTCACCTACAGTGCTTTCATAACCCTGTTCAGTCTCCATAATAAACTCATGAGCATTAGCAATCCGCGCAGCAACTTCTACATCTCCCATCTCAGAAGTCTTCACTCCGAAAGCTATATTCTCTTTGAACGAAGTATTAAAAAGTATAGGTTGTTGGCTTACAATTCCCATAAGGTATCTCAGGTCCTTGATCTTCAAATCGCGTAGATCAACACCGTCAATCAGAATACTTCCCCGATCACAATCCATAAATCTGGGAAGCAGATCTGCCAGAGTCGATTTTCCGGCTCCCGACTTGCCAACGATTGCAACAGTCTGCCCTTTATTTATTTTCAGGTTAATATCCCTGAGTACAGGCTCATTGTTATATGCATACCATACTCCTTTAAACTCAACTGAATAATTGAATCCGCTGATAGCGATTGCGTTTTCTTTTTCAGTTATGGTTTCTTCCGCATCGAGTATCTGGTCTATCCTGTCGATAGAAGCCATCCCTTTCTGAATAGCAAAATATGCAGTGGTAATGTTCTTTGCAGGCTGAATTATCTGTGAAAAAACAACCAGATAAACAATAAGATTCGCAGGTGTCATACTCCCCGACCCTTGGAGGACAAGGTTGCCCCCAACATAAAGGATAATCATAATAACTATTGTTGAAAGAAATTCGCTCAGAGGCGAAGCTAGGTAGGCTTTTCGGATTACCCGCTTGAAAACTTTTGCATATTTCTCATTTGACTCCGAAAACTGAGCTTTCATTTTTTCTTCAGCATTGAACCCTTTGACTATCCTGAGGCCTGTAAGTGTCTCTTCCACAATGGTAAGAAGCTTTCCTAGATTTTGTTGACCCAAGAGTGAAGATGACCTTAAGGTACGGCTTGCCCGTCCAATCAGCCAGCCACTTACCGGAAGAAGAACAAGGGCGAACAGACTTAGCTCGTAACTGGATATAAAAAGATAGATAACAAATACCAGTATCAGGATCGGATCTCTGAACATCATTGTAAGTGAAGACATTACAGAAATCTCAACCTCCTGTACATCATTAGATATTCTTGTCATAACATCTCCTTTCCTTGCATCGGTAAAGAATGACAGAGGAAGTCGGAGGATTTTGTGATATAGTTTCTCCCGAAGGTCACGAACTGTACTTGATCTGATAAATGCCATACAGTTATTGGCCAGAAAAATGAAGGCGTTCTTAAAAAGACTGGCTCCTATTACGATAAGCACTACTAATGTCAATGCACCCGATTGTCCGTATTTTTCAATAAAAACTGAGAGGTAATATTTGCTAAACGCTCCTATATATGCAGAAGTTAGCTGAAATGGACCCGGATTAGCAACTACAGCTTCACCACTGAAAAGCACTGTTAAAAAGGGCTTTACTAGTGTAAAAGTAAGAAGTGCAAACAAAGCGCTTAAAATGTTGTAAATGATATTTTTAACTGCTGACCACTTATAAGGTACAAAATATTTAAGCAGCAATCTAACGTTATTCATTAATAAAATATTTGATTAAAAACCTGTATAATTGAACGGAGTAATAGCTTTTAGTTCTGTTTTTACAGTATCACTCAGGTCCAGGTTATCAATGAAATCAGATATTGACTCAAAAGTGATCTTCTGATTAGTGCGCGTCAGATCGAGAAGTGCTTCGTATGGATTTGGATAACCCTCTCTTCGCAGTATTGTCTGGATAGCTTCCGCCACAACAGCCCAGTTATTCTCCAGATCGCTGTTAATTTTTTCAGTATTGACTATAAGCTTATTAAGTCCTTTCAATAAAGAATTAAAAGCTACCAATGAATGACCAATTGGAACTCCAATATTCCTTAAGACCGTGGAATCCGACAGATCGCGCTGGAGTCTCGATATTGGCAACTTCATGGAAAAATGTTCAAAAATTGCATTTGCATATCCAAGATTACCTTCAGCGTTCTCAAAATCAATAGGATTTACCTTATGAGGCATTGCTGAAGATCCGATCTCCCCCTTTTTTATTTTTTGCCTGAAATAGTCCATTGAGATGTACAGCCATAAATCCCGGGCCAGATCGATAAGTATAACATTTATCCTGCGCATATTATCAAATAA
>Ga0182011_10001001_pt1 | contig 24708 bp, 17 predicted proteins | sample 711E1DmetaG_FD_120481 | JGI IMG/M metagenome (GOLD analysis project Ga0182011, IMG submission 120481) | Permafrost microbial communities from Stordalen Mire, Sweden - 711E1D metaG | ecosystem: Environmental > Terrestrial > Soil > Wetlands > Permafrost | place: Sweden: Stordalen | collected...
AGATTGTCGAATTTCTTTATAAGAAAGTTGATATTTTCATAATCAGCTTCGATGATGATATGGTGCAGCAAGTAGCGGTATACTTTTAAATCATCGATACGCTTGATCAAATACTCCGTTGGGAATGGAATATAAGGCGATTGCTCGGTAAACCTTTGAACCTCTTTCAAATCTCCAAGAGGTGTCGAGTAGAAATCGATAATTTCTCCATTGCTGTTTTCCTGGTGAACGTGTTGCACTGTTTCATCAAACCTTATTTTACAGAAGCTGACACCACGCAACATATCGCTGCCGCAAACGGCCTGCAATTCATAGATATTCATTTGATTGAAGGGCGTATCCAGACCTGATTTGAAATAGGGATCAATACAGGGTACAAAGGCCAATCTGTCAGTGGATTCATGGTTCAATACTGCGCGAACACGTTCTTTTCCTGTCATTCTACTATCTTTCGTTAATCTCATTTGTTACTAAATTCGTAAAATACAAAATAGTCGGAATTGAGGCTTTCTGTTTTATATAGTATGGTATTTTTTTCTGAAAAGAACTAAAACACAAACGGCGCCATGTTGGCGCCGTTTGAAGTGTTCATGGATACATGCTCCGTGAAGTATTTCCTTACTTCATCAGTATCATCTTATTGGTTTGCGAGAATGAATTCCCATTCCGCGCTATCACATGAAGGCGATAGAAATAGATGCCGCTGGTAAAGTTGGAGGCATCAAATGTCGCCGTAAATTGCCCGGCAGGTTTTTCCTCGTTCACCAGCGTTGCCAGAGTTCTTCCCATAATATCATAAACTTCGAGGCGAACCAAACCATCGGTTGGCAGCTGGTAAGAAATCTTTGTCGAGGGATTGAACGGGTTTGGATAATTCTGGGAAAGTGCGAATACGACAGGAGTTGTGGAAGTCGGCTCCTGCACACCGGTTGAACCAGCGCCAAAAGAAAGGTCGTCAATCTTGAATGTTGAGCCTGCATGAGTGGTTGCAGCAGAAGAAGTAATCAAAATTTCGATCCAGGCCGAATCCGGTACTCCCGATGCAGCATACGTTATGGGCGCAGTAAGCTGGGAATAGTTTGAAGCGCTCGCCCCGGTGGAGAAAACCCCGGCTGCAATACCAATTCCACCTTTAAATAAAACCACGATGACGTCAAGCGAATCACCGCCTACAGGAGAAAATTTATACCACCCAGTGAGAGAGCCATAGCTGGAACCGATCGTAAAAGAATTCCAGGCTACTGGAGTGATCGATGCTGTAAAAGCCGTTAATACTGTCCCCTGCATCGACGATGAACCGGAATGGGCGTCATTGGATTGGGTAATAGGTGTATACACTGGCGGAACATTATCTGTAATCCAATTGGTTGGTGAACCCACAGCCCAGTTTTCAAATCCAGCGTTTGGAATTTGTGCGCTCGCAGCCGATAACGCGGCCAGACATATGGAAACAAGAAGAATAATTTGTGACTTATTTTTCATACTACCTCCATCTGTTGATGATATAAATTGAATTATAGTTTAAGATCAAAACCTTTAAAAATAAAAAAAACAATACAAGCCGATACAGGCATGTATCATTGTGGTCTCGCCTGGATTTCAAATCGTTTTATCCGATGCAACCGCGAATACGTTAACCATGACTACTGCATTTGATGATGGATAAACTGTCCCGACCTCATTAATTCTATAACTATCTTCACCCCCATTTTGGTTCCATCCGTTTCGGATACCATTATCTATCGGCTAAGGACAAGGTAATTGAGGAACAACATTCGAAAGCAGGGAAGAAGCAATAACACTTTGAATTTTGGCTATTTTTTAGGTTCCTACGGGAGTAACATCTGAAAAGAAGTAAAACAAAAACGGCGCCGTGTAGGCGCCGTCTGAAGTACTCTTGAATATAAGGGATGTGAAGTATTTTCTTACTTCACCAGAATCATTTTATTGGTTTGCGAGAACGATTTTCCGTCTCGCGCTATCACATTGAGGCGATAGAAATAGATACCGCTGGTAAATTTTGAGCCGTCAAACGTTGCAGTAAATTGTCCGGCAGGCTTTTCTTCGTTCACTAACAATGACAGAGTTCTTCCCATAATATCATAAACTTCGAGACGGACCAACCCTTCGGTTGGCAGTTGATACGAAATCTTTGTTGAAGGATTGAATGGGTTTGGATAATTCTGGGAAAGTGCGAACATTGCAGGGTTTGTTGAACTCAACTCATTGACTCCAGTTGCTGCGCCGAATGAAAGATCGTCGATTATAAAATATGAACCGACCGCTAGCTTTGAAGAGCTTCCAATCGTAAACGAGATAAAACAACTGTCCGGTGTACCTGCAAAGACGTTAGTTATGGGAACACTAAACTTGGTGTATGCGGTCGCACCGGCAGTGATGTCTATACTTCCATAACCGATTCCGCCACCGAGCCACGCATTCTTGAATGTAATAACACTGATTTCAAACTTATCTCCCAATGCTGCTGGAACGAATTTGTAATATCCGGTCAGCGCGGCTTGACCGGAGTAAGGGACACCGTTTCCGGTTTGTGTTTGTCCAGCCCATAAAACCGGGGCATAAGCACCACTGGAGTTTATAACATCTCCGCGTAATGCGTAATTTCCTGAATGTGCATCCGTTACCTGCGTTATATTAATGGTTACAAGAATGCCCGGTATGTTGAAATTTGATACAGCGTCCCAGTTGTCCGGCGATCCGCTCGTCCAGCTTTCGAATCCGGCATTTGGAATTTGTGCGGCCGAAACTGATAGCGCTGCCAAATATATAGGAATGAGAAGAATAATGTGTAACGCTTTTTTCATATAACCTCCAGTCAAGTATGATAAAAAGTTATTTATACTTTAAAAATATTTATTTTAATTATAATATGAAACAGGTTGTCGAAATGCAATACTATCTCATTTATTTCACGTTATATTTGTGTAACACATACGCGAACACGCCAAATGCACGCACTGCTTCTGTTTGTGCATGTACTGTACCGACTTCATCAACTTTATACCCGTCTTCGCCGCCATTCGGATTCCAACCATTTCAGATGCCTTCATCTCTTTTTGCTATGGAGTTTGGTCATTAGGAATAACAATTGAAAAAAGGGGCGGGGCAATAACACTTTTAATTTTGGCTATTTTATAAGTTCCTGCGGAGGTAACATCTGAAAAGAAGTAAAAAAACAAAAACGGCGCCGTGTTGGCACCGTTTGAAATGTTCATGGACAGATGTTAAATGAAGTATTTCCTTACTTCATCAGTATCATCTTGTTGGTTTGCGAGAATGATTTCCCGTTCCGCGCTATCACATTAAGGCGATAGAAATAGATGCCGCTCGTAAAGTTGGAGGCATCAAATGTCGCCGTAAATTGCCCGGCAGGCTTTTCCTCGTTCACTAGAGTTGTCATAGTTCTTCCCATAATATCATAAACTTCGAGTCGAACCATGCCGTCTACAGGTGTCTGATAAGAAATCTTCGTCGAGGGATTGAACGGATTTGGATAATTCTGGGAAAGTGCGAACACGGCAGGTGCGGCGGAATTCGATTCCCGGACACCTGTTGCAGGTCCGTAAGTAAGATCATCAATCTTGAATGTTGAGCCTGCATTAGCTGTGGATCCAGGAGAAATGATCGCCATTTCGATATATGCATCATCAGGCACTCCCGGTGTAACATATGTTATGGACGCTCTGAACTGAGTAAAACTTGATGTGCTTGCCCCAATCATTACAATCCCGTACGCAATGGGAATTCCATTTTTTGAAAAAATAGTGTGGATTTCAAGAGAGTCTCCGCCAACAGGAGAAAACTTATACCATCCGTTGAGAGAGCCATAGGCGGCGCTGATCGGGAATTCAGCGTACGCTGTTGGAGGATAAGCTATTGTTACTCCTTGCGACGAATATTGGACTGTAGATCCTTGCATAGAAAATGTTCCGGAATGGGCATCATTAGACTGGGTAATAGGAGTGGCAATTGTTGGAACATTATCTGTAATCCAACTAACGGGTGAACCTGTAGTCCAACTTTCAAATCCTGGGTTTGGAATTTGTGCGCTCGAAACTGATACCATTACCAAACAGACGGAAATGAGAAGAATAATCTGTACCAATTTTTTCATATAACCTCCGTTGATGTATGTTAGAAAATGAACTATAGTTTAAAATCAAATTGTTTATAATAAGAAACGCGCTTTCGAAATGCAAGATTATCTCAAGGGTTTTCCTTTCATTTCATGGACAACATACGCGAACACGCCAAAGGCACGCACTGCTTCTGATTGCGCATGCACTGTACCGACTTCATCAACTTTATATCCGTCTTCGCCGCCGTTCGGGTTCCATCCATTTCTGATGCCGTCGTCCATCGGACGATGGAGCGTGACCAAAGCATTGCCGTGATGGTTTGACCATACGTGCTCGAGCATTTTTTCAATTTTGTTGGGAATATCGGAAAGCCGGTCCGGAGCAATTTGATACGCATCCAATATGAAATGGACAAATGCGCCGTTTCCATCCATCCGCAGTTGATAAAAATCCTGCGCATCGACCCAGCCGTTCGCCGGGTCCATAATACGCTTTGCTGTTGCCGCTGCGATCTCTTTATATTTTTTATCGTCGGTCATACGGAACATTGCCGCCGCAATGGAACACATTCCTGCACCTTCCCATGGAAACTGTTTGCCGAATGCAGCCTTTTCCTCATTTCCTTTCCATATTCCATTGCCGCGATAAAATTTTTTCTCTACGCCCGGATATTTCGCATCGCCGTTCCATACCAGCATGGCGTCGTTAAAAAATTGCTGTTCGTGTGTAGCTTCAAAGAGCCAGCATGCCACGGTTACCATTTGATTCATATTGCTGTTGGTGAAAATCCTGACGTTGGCGGCTGCACCGGGAGGATAATTATACCAGCTCCAATATCCCTCGTGATGGGAAAGCCGCCCTTCGCGTTTCGCTTCTAAATATCTATTTCTTGCATCCTCCACCCATTGTGTATTCTTTCTTCCGGATACATCCCACCAGTACAATTCTGCCAGACAAACCCAGGCGCGGTCGTCCACCCATGTTCCATTGTGCATATCGAGAAGGCGGTACGTATCGGTGTAGAGTGACAGCAGATTTTGATCGCCGGTCGCAGCATAGAGATGGGCGTCTCCAATAGCACCGTAAGCACCTTCCCATTCCGCATTATAAACTTGATGGAAAAGATTGTCAATCGCATAGGTACGCTGTACTATGGTATGAAACAGGTCGGGAGTTTGTGGTTCCTGTAGCTGCGCGTGTTGAACAAGAGACTGAGTTTCTTTCTCTATCCCGAAGAATTTTTCCTTACCAGGAAGAAAAACCACGGCGAGAACGGCAAGCAGACTTAAAGTGGCAAACAGAGCAAACTTCAGGCGGGATGATATTTTCTTGGCTGGAGTTGCTTCCTGAACTGCTTGATATTGTTTCTGTTTCTTTGACATACAGAGTCATGGAGTATTGGCTCAAATGTAGATAAAAGCAGCCTGAGACACAAAGAAAAATCCTCGTTACAAATAAGCGAAGGTACGTATTGAATATACTCTAAATAGATTATTGTTATGTGTGTTTGAGCACATAAGATAGTTTTGTGCGGGCTCAGCCGGCTGAAGAAAATAGTAAATTTTATTCAAGGAGCGGAACCTTTGGAATCACTCCTGCGTCTATTATCATTCGTGTATTCGTCTTCTACATTGGTACATGGGGAAGACGGTTAGGAATCAGTAAATATGTGCTTGAAAATGTGGTTCATTTTTCATAAAATTGTTCCGCTCCCAAGGGCGAACACTCACTAACTTGTAAAAAACCTATGGCTATTGCAGTTCGAAATTTGACAAAGCTTTACGGCACCGAAAAAGCGGTGAACGATATCTCCTTCGATGTAAAAACCGGCGAGATTCTTGGATTCCTTGGTCCCAATGGCGCCGGTAAAACTACGACCATGAAGATCATCACCTGTTACATGCCGCCGACTTCCGGTATGGTTGAAGTGGAAGGATTGGATATCGCTGAACATTCGTTTGAAGTGCGAAAAAAAATCGGGTACCTTCCGGAGATGAACCCGCTCTATCTTGATATGAATGTCGTGGAATATCTGGAATACTCCGCACGCCTGCACGGATTAAAGGACATTGTGCTCAGAAGCCGGTTGAAGGAAATGATTGATGTATGCGGTATCACAGAGGTTCGGCACAAAGATATTGGTGAGTTGTCAAAAGGATTTCGCCAGCGTGTGGGACTTGCGCAGGCGATGATTCATGATCCCGAGGTGCTTATTCTTGATGAACCGACCAGCGGCCTCGACCCGAATCAGATTGTGGAGATACGAAATCTTATCCGCCAGCTTGGTCGGGCAAAAACCGTTGTTCTCTCTACGCATATACTTTCGGAAGTACAGGCGACCTGCGACCGCGTCATTATCATTAACGAAGGAACAATCGTTGCCGACGGAACGCTGGAGCAATTGCAGCAAGATTTCCGAGGCTCCGAGAAGATTTCATTAGAATTAAAAACCAGAGCAACTAATGCGATGACGGAGATATATCCGAAATTCAAAGACATTCAGCACGTTGATTCGGTGGAGTATAGTGGACAGGAAGGCGAAGTACACAAGTTTTCCATTCTCGCCGAAAAAGGATTTGATATTCGCGAGGAAATTTTCCGCCGTGCGGTTTCCGAGGGATGGATATTGATGGAAATGTCGCGCAAGGCGACGAGCTTGGAAGAAGTCTTCCACAAGCTGACAACAGCTGAAATAGTGAGCGTCAAGCAGTGAACAGTGATGAGGAAAGAGTCATGTCAGTGAACGTGGAGTTGTTGATGGTGTCTTTGCGCAATCTTTCATGGTCGAATAATCTGTGTAATCCGGGAAATCATTTATGAAATTCAGCATCAAAGAATTACCAAAGGTTTTTGGCATGTTTTCCAATGTTGGAACGATCTTCAAAAAAGAATTGCGTTCCTATTTCAACTCGGCGGTAGCCTATGTCGTTATTGTCGTGTTTCTCGCCATTGTGGGCTGGATGTATACAAGCAGCATGTTCCTTATTAACGTGGCATCGCTCCGCATGATGTTTGAATTGATCCCGCTGGTGTTCCTGTTTGTCGTTCCGGCAATTACCATGCGCCTGCTGGCGGAAGAAAAAAAGGCCGGTACCATCGAACTGCTGACGACCAAACCGCTTCATGATTGGGAAATAGTTGCCGGTAAATTCCTTGCGGCATGGGCACTCATCGGTATCGCCCTTATCCCCACACTCATTTATTATATAACGATTGTCTTCCTCGGTGACATTGACAACGGTCCTGTCATTGGCGGTTACCTTGGCTTGCTTCTTATGGCGGGGGTCTATGTGGCGGTCGGTTTGCTGGCATCGAGTTTCACAGAGAACCAAATAGTTGCATTCATCGTCGGCTTGCTGATGATGTTTGCATTTTTCATGATGGATAAAGTGCTTATTTTTGTGCCGGATTTTATGACAAGTATCGTCGAATATCTTGGCATTGATTTTCACTTTTCCAATATCGCGCGGGGTGTCATCGATTCGCGGGATGTCGTATACTTCGGTTCCGTACTTGGCTTCACGCTGTATCTTTCGGTCGTCTCTCTTGAAAAGCGCAAATGGTGAAGTCGATGTTCCATGGTGTGATGTTCAGCGTTCGATCGAAAAGGGATTTTTTTTCAGAATTCATTATTCTAATTTTTCAGATTTGAAATTATCCATTTTGCATTGATTCCTATGAATACAAAAAAAACTCAATCTCTCTTCCGGGTATTGCTGGTCTTAGGCATCCTGATTCTCGTCAATTTTATTTCTATACGGCTTTTCAGCCGTCTGGATTTAACGAAGGCGGGCGTCTATACGCTCTCGAATGCGAGCAAAACACTCGTTCGTGATCTGGACGACCGCATGACGGTGAAGGCATACTTTACAGAAGATTTGCCCGCTCCGTACAATAACAACCGCCGCCAGGTGCTCGATATTTTGAATGAATACAAAGCATACGCCAAAGGCAATCTGCATTTTGAATTCATAAATCCGGAAGGGGAGAAAAATGAACATGAAGCGCAGCAGGCCGGTATTCCGCCGGTTGAAGTGCAGGTGGTGAAGGAAGATAAATTTGAGGTGAAACGGGCATTTCTCGGTCTCGTTTTGATGTACGAAGACAAAAAAGAAGTGCTACCGGTTGTACAAAATCTCGGTTCACTGGAATATGACATTAGTGCCGCCATCAAACGGCTGACGATGCATGCGAAAAAACGCATCGGCTTTACAACCGGACATCAAGAACCGGAATTAAAGAGCATGCAAAAAGCGAGTCAGGACGTGAGTGCGCAGTATGAAGTAGTACCAATCGACCTCAGTTCACAGAGCGCAGTGATTCCACCCGACATAGCAGCGCTTCTGATTATTGCACCGCAGACAAAATTTTCGGATACGGCAAAATATCAAATCGACCAATATATCATGCACGGCGGTAAGGTGGCGTTCCTGTTGAACAAAGTGAATGCGTCGCTCCAGCAGCGCTATACTCAGCCAATGGATCTTGGACTGGAAACCATGCTGGAGAATTACGGTATCCGCATCAACAGTGATTTAGTTCGTGATGCACAATGTGCCAACGTTACCGTGATGCAGCAGCAGGGACAGTTCCAGATGCAGAGCCAGATTCCGTTTCCCTATCTGCCGAACGCGGCGAATGTCGACCGTTCAAATCCGATCGTAAAAGATTTGCAGGGATTGATTTTTTACTTTGTCAGTTCGCTCGACACAAGTCTTGCAGCGAACAAAGGATTGAAGGTGGAAGTGCTGGTGCGTTCTTCCAAGCATAGCGGCAGACAAACCGGTTTCATGATGATTGATCCCATGCATCATTATACGGCGGATGAGCTGTCCGAATCCAATATTCCCATGGCAGCGGTTGTGAGCGGTTCATTCAAGAGTTACTTCTCCGCTTCAGGCGGGGATACGAAAGCATTTGTACCGCAGACGGAAAAAAGTCCGGAGACGTGCATTGTTGTCGTAGGTGATGGTGATTTCATGAAGGATGATTTTGCAAGCAGCCGCGGCAATCTGACGTTTTTCATCAATATCATAGATTACCTTGCGGATGATGCCGGATTGATTACCATTCGTTCTAAGAATGTTGCACAGCCGCCCCTGGATCAAATTTCAGACGGTACAAAAAAGCTGCTGAAATATGGCGACTTGATTTTACCGCCGCTGCTGGTTATCGGGTATGGTTTATTCCGGTGGAGACGGCGTGTGGCGCTCAAACGCTCATTTGAAATTCAAGTATAGATTTGAGATTGAACGTGTAGAGGGTAGAGAGAGAAATGAAAAAGATCACATATATTCTCGTTGGGTTATTTGTTTGCCTTTTCATCATCGCATATCTTGTTCTGCAAAAACCCGGAGAACGAAGTGCAAATTCGACAAGCACCGGGCTTCTGTTTTCGATTGATTCACTGTTAGTGGATAAAATTGAAATTAAGTCATCAGCGTTATCTCTGCTGCTGGAAAAGCACGGTGCAGAGTGGTTTGTTGTTCAACCGGTTTCTTACAAAGCCGATCAAGCAAATGTCGGCCAATTCATTCATCAAATAAAAAATCTTGAGATCAAAAATATTGTCTCCAATAAACCGGAAAAGCATTCCGTGTTTCAAGTTGATCAAACCGGTACACAGGTGACGGCATACGAAAAAAATGCTGAAAAGGCTGCATTCGTTCTCGGTAAAATGACCGACAGTTATTCAGAGACGTATATGCGCAGATTGAACTCTAACGAGGTATTGCTTGTTGAAGGAATATCGAGTTATACGGTCAATCGTCCGCTAAAAGATTGGCGTGATAAAACTATTTTGACAGTACCGAAAGAAAGCATCAAAGCAATACTGTTCGAGTACGGTGACACAACATTGAGCCTCACGTTGACCGACAGTACATGGTATGTCGGAAAAGATAGAGCAAAGCAGCTTGTTGTAGATGGTATTCTCTCTTCGATTTCCAACCTTCAGGCAGATGATTTTGTTGACAGCACTATGTCGCCCAAAGTGACGGCAATGGTGGTTTACGAAGGAATCCAGCTCCGCTTCTCGTTCATGAAAACACTCAACAAATATTACGTTCAGTCTTCCAATTCGCCGCAATGGTTTGTTTTGGAACAATGGAAAACAAACCAAATTTTGAAACGGAAGAAGGAGATTGTTGAATTCAATAAAAAGTAATAAACAAGACAATTGAGGAACGATAGCCTTCAGTCCGCAGACCCGGAAAAACTTTCGAGAAGAATTACCTTTTGCTTCTTGTTGCACCCGTACAATTCCTTGCTTGCTGAGCCATTTTTGATTACTTTTTTACTTGCTAAGGTATAACACCTATCATCTCAAAATCAAAGGTTAAGAAAACCATGACACGCACATTTGTTCTCGGAGTGACCCTTTTTGTCGTTATTCTTTTCATCGGTTGCGGTACCTCTAATCCCATTCTAGCAACTATTGGTGATGAAAAAATCACACTCAATAGTTTTGAAGACAATTATGCAAAAAACAACGGTGGCTGGGATACGAGCGCAGTTTCATCGATTGAAGACCGGCAGCGATTTCTTGACCTCCTTGTCAAATTTAAACTAAAACTGAAAGAAGCACGCGCACACGGACTTGAGAAAGATTCTGCTGTTATGAGCGAAATGGATACCTACAGTACTTCTGTTGCCCAATCTTATATGATTGAGAAAGAGGTGGTAGAATCCGGTTTGCAACAAATGTATGATAGGAAAAAAAATGAAATTCGCGCCAGCCACATCTTATTCCACCTTCCGCCCAATGCGTCACCTCAGGATACACTCAATGCGTATGAACTGGCAGTGAATACCCTTGCACAACTTCCTCAGGTTCCATTTGACACACTTGCGTTGAAATACTCGGAAGATCCTTCGGCAAAAACCAATTATGGCGATCTAGGATTCTTTTCTGCCGGCAGAATGGTTCAGGAGTTCGAAGATGCAGCGTATTCCCTGAAATCCGGTGAGTACACGAAAATTCCCATCCGAACACAGTTCGGATACCACATAATCAAAGTAACGGGACAACGGCCGAATTCGGGATCGGTGCGTATTAGTCATATCCTTCTACTCTATAGCAAGGATTTAAAAGATACTGCCGCAGTGCATGATACTGTTTGGATGATCTACAACAAAATCAAGAATGGAGCAAGTTTCACTGAAATGGTGAAGAAGTACAGCAATGATCAGAAAAATGCAGCAAGGAATGGAGACATCGGTTTCTATGAGCGCGATCGGCTTCCGCCAGAAATTGCAAATGTATTTTATACTTTGAAAATCGATTCAATCTCCGAACCGATGCGATTCACCTATGGGTATCACATCTTCAAGCTTACGGAGAAAAAACCCCTGCCATCGTTTGCAGATATGCAGAAAGACCTGAAGGAACCGTATAAACAACAGCGGTACGATTACGAATACAATAAATACACGCAGGGATTGAAAGCGCAGTACCATGTTCGTATTGATTCTTCGGTCGTACGCAAACTGATTTCATCGCTGGATACGACAAAAATTTCCGGCAACGAAAAATGGAAAGATACATTGTCGGCAGAAATGTTGAAAAAGACAATTATCCATAGCTCAGAACATTCTTTGACTGTCAATGGATTTGCGGATAAAGTTCTTGCAACGGATGATTTAAAAAGTTTTGTCTTAACGCCCGGTAATATTTGGCTGATCACCAATAAAGTGCTTAATGCTGTGGCTCTTGAAGAATATGCCCGCCATGTCGCGGCAAAATATCCTGTGTTGGCGAATCTTCTTGAAGAATATAAAGAAGGAATTCTCCTCTATCGTATTGAGCAAGACGAAGTATGGAAGAAAGTAATGGTGAATGATTCATTGTTGAAAGAATATTACAATGTACATAAAGAAGAATATCGCTGGCCAGAACGCGTTCAATTTGCGGAAATATATACAATGGAGGACAGTACGGCAAAAGCGGCATACCGGAAGGTGCAAAATGGAGAAAACTTTTTAGGTGTTGCGCAAAAATACACAAATCGTTCCGGGTATCAAGAGAAAAAAGGTATGTGGGGATTTCAGCCCATTACATTAAACGATTTGTCACTCAAAGCCTCAAAAATGACAATTGATAGCGTGACGGAACCATTCCGATATGAGTGGGGCTGGTCAATTATTAAAACGCTTGCTAAAGATAGCGCGCATGTGAAGAGTTTTGAAGATGCAACACCGGAAATTGCGACCGCTTATCAAGAAGCGGCATCAAAACAGCTCGAACAGGATTGGATAGAAGCTCTCAAGAAAAAATATCCAGTGACAATTAATAAAGAAGCGTTGACAGAAGCGTTTAAAAGGAAACGGGTTGAATCCCAGTAAGTTTCTTTGGACTGTTCTTCTTGTTATAACGGCAAGTGGTTGTTCCCGGAATGTGCAGGATAAAACACCTGTTGCCCGCATCGACAATCAAACACTGGCTTTGGAAGAAATCCGTGCCCACATTGATACAACGCGCGAACCGTCGCAAGCACAAATTCAGCAGTATATCCAAAGGTGGCTTACGGAAGAGTCGCTGTATCGTGAGGCAATAGAACGCGGAATGGACCGTACGGATGAGATGAATCAAAAAGTGGATGATGTCCGGCGGCAATTAACAATCAATGCACTTTTAGAGAAAGAAGTATACTCCGAACAGACAGCAAACTTATCCGTACAGGATATTCGTCAGTATTACGACGCCCATATAAAAGAATTCAATGTCTTGCACGAGATGGCCCTCATCAGTTTCGCGCTTTTTAAGAATCGAGATGGGGCAACAGAATTCCGCAATACGGTGCTGAAAGGAACACCGTGGCATGTCGCAGTGAACCAACAGTCTCAATCGATTGTTGCACATGTAGACTCATCGTACCAGACTCAAGAGTCGTTGACGCCGTCGGAGTTATGGCGCGTAGCGTCAAAATCGATAAACCGCGAACTTTCATTTCCCATAAGTACAAACGATGGTTATTATATTCTCGTTGTGTGGAAATTCATAAAACAAGGGCAAACGGCAGATGTACAAATCGTAGAACAAGAAATTCGCGGGCGGCTGACTGTGGAACGCCGGCGGCAGATGTACAGTCAACTCGTTCAAAATCTTCGCGCGAAACATTCAATTCAGGTATTTGCCGGTTCAACACCCGATACAGCAAAGTCTAAGACAGGAGAATAGGAAAACGTATGAAGCAAGTTTGCATGTTCTTAATGTATCTATTTCTCTTGATTCCCGGCGCTCTGCCGGCTCAAACACTGGTCGATCGGATTGTTGCGGTAGTAGATAAAGAGATTATTACCGAATCGGAGTTGAACGAACGCGTTACATTTCTTGCCGTCCAAAACCACATCGACCCGAATCAAGCCGGATTACGTATGCAGGTGCTTGATGGGCTGGTTTCGGAGAAACTCGTTCTTGCGCAGGCGTTGATCGATAGCGTAGAAGTGACGGATGACGAAGTCACACGCGCACTTGATCAGCAAATAGCCAACTTCGTCCGGCAGGTCGGATCCGAACAACGTGTTGAACAGATGTACGGAAAATCCATCAGCCGCATCAAGCGTGAATACAGAAACGAAATTAAGAACCAACTGCTCGTGCAAAAAATTCGCCAGCAGCGTGAAGCCGAGCTTACAGTAACGCATCGAGAAGCGGAAGATTTTTTTATTTCATTCAAAGACAGTCTGCCGCAAGTTCCGGAGGAGTTCGAGTTAAATCATATATACATTGTACCAAAGCCCGACACGGCAGTCGAGGCGAAAACTCGGATGATCATGCAATCGATTCTTGACAGCATTCGCACAGGCGGAGATTTTGCAGTCTTCGCAAAACGGTATTCAACAGATCCGGGTTCTGCCGCAAGCGGCGGAGATCTCGGCTGGGAAAAGCGCGGAGTGTTTGTTCGGGAATTTGAAGAAACCGTTTTTGGTATGAAAGAAGGCGATATCTCAAACCTTGTGAAAACGCAGTTTGGTTTTCACATTATCCAGTTGCTCGGCAGGCGCGGTGAATCAGTGCATGCACGCCATATTCTTATGAAGATCGACAAAGGGCCTGCAAGCGATTCAGCCGCAATCGATACACTGCGGGTTCTTCGGAAAAGAGCGCTCGCAGGCGAGTCCTTTTCAGAATTGGCAATCAAATATTCCGAGGATGAGGATACAAAAACTATCGGAGGCGATTTAGGTACTCTGACTGCCGACCAACTGCAGCCGGATTTTGCCGCACAAATAAAAGAGATCAAGGCAGGAGAAATTAGTGAACCGCTTCGTACTGTGGTAGGGTCTTCATACGGCTACCATATTATTTGGATGCGTAAACGAACTGCGCCGCATATTATTAATTTGAAGGATGACTTCAAGCGTATAGAACAACTTGCACTCTATATGAAGCGTAATAAACAAAATGCAGAATGGATCGATGAACTGAAGAAAACTATTTATGTCAATATCCGGCTCTGATCAGCATCATACGAACAACACGGAATGCGGGTGAACCTGTGGCAGTAAAATTAAAACCGGCCGATGATGTTGAATCCGTCAAGCGGCTCACGAAGGTGTACGCAAACCTGCGGACAGAAATAAGTAAAGTGATTGTCGGACAAGACACCATTATAGAACACCTCTTCATCACCTTGCTCTCTCGCGGGCATTGCCTGTTAATAGGCGTGCCGGGATTAGCGAAAACACTTCTGATAAAAACGCTGGCACAGTCGTTGGATTTGAAATTCAGCCGTATTCAATTCACACCCGATCTGATGCCGAGCGATATTACCGGAACGGAAATTATCGAAGAGAATGTCTCTACCAGGACAAAAGCGTTTAAATTTATCCGCGGACCTGTGTTTGCTAACATTGTTCTCGCCGATGAAATTAACCGCACACCGCCGAAGACACAAGCCGCACTTTTAGAAGCAATGCAGGAACATCATGTAACGGCTGCCGGTGAAACCTATGTTCTCGATGAACCATTTTTTGTTCTCGCTACACAAAATCCCATTGAGCAGGAAGGAACGTATCCGTTGCCAGAGGCCCAGCTCGATCGGTTTATGCTCAATCTCTGGCTGGATTATCCGTCGTTTGCTGAGGAAGTTCAAATTGTCAAATCAACAACAAGCAGATATGATGCTTCGGTAGATCGCATTCTCTCTGCCGGCGACATCGTTGAGTTTCAAAATCTTGTCCGGGGTGTGCCTGTTGCAGAAAACGTCATTCAATTTGCGGTTCGGCTGGCAGACCGTACGCGGCCATCTTCGCCGGATGCACCGGCATACATTAAAAATTGGATTCGTTGGGGCGCAGGTCCGCGGGCATCGCAATATTTAATCCTTGGTGCTAAATCACGCGCAATTCTTCATGGTCGCTTCACACCAGACGTGGAAGATGTAAAAGCAATTGCCGGACCAGTACTGCGCCATCGTCTCGTAACAAGTTTCAACGCAGAAGCAGAAGGTATTTCGGCAATCCAGATTGTCGAAAAATTGGTTCAGGATGTGAAAGCGTAACCGAAGAATTTGAGATGCACGATGCGAATATTGAATATAGCGGTGATTCTTTTCGCTTTTGTTACTGAGGCTTTACCTGCACAATCTCCTCACTATTGGATTTTATTACACAAGAAAGATAGTTCGCCTTCCCTTCAAAAGAATTCACAATCCCTTGGCATTACAGAACGGGCACTCAAGCGGCGTGCGAAATCTCTTCCTCCGGACCGGTTGATTGATGAACTTGATATTCCAATTTCGGAATCTGCTTTAGCACGAATTAGACAAACAGGTGTAAAAATCCGCACTGTGTCGCGCTGGTTGAATGCCGTATCGGTTGAAGCGTCAACAGAGCAGCTTCAAAGAATAAATGCTTTGCCTATCGTTTCTCACTGTGAACCGGTTGTACAATTCAAACGCCCGCACCTGCTGCCATCATCCATACTGCCGCTATCTCTTGTCAAATCAGCGGTACAAGGATTAAACTATGGGCCATCTATATCGCAGCTCACGAATATAAAAGTTGTTGATCTTCATGCGATTGGCGTGAACGGTACGGGTGTGCTCATCGGTATGTTGGATGATGGATTTAATAATTACCGAACGCACGCTGCATTAAAAAACATTAAAGTAATTGCGGCACATGACTTTATTCATAATATCGATGATGTTTCTCTCCAACCATGGGAAAGTACGACAAGTCCGGATCAAGGGAATCATGGCGCAGGCACGCTTTCTGCCATCGGCGGATTTGATGACGGACATATGATAGGCGCGGCGTTCGGTGCTTCATTTCTTCTAGCAAAAACAGAAATGGACAGCAGCGGGGGTATTGCTGATTTCAACAGCGAGGAAGATACGTACGTGGCGGGTCTTGAATGGGCAGAGCGTCTTGGTGCTGATATTACTTCGTCGTCCCTCGGATATAAGCAATTCTTATCAACGCCGACATACACGACTTCTGATATGAACGGAAGAACAACAAAAGTTGCCCTGGCTGCAGTCATTGCAGCTCGAAAAGGTGTCCTCGTTGTAACAGCAATGGGAAATGACGGATATATTAGTGGTAAGGGAAATCTCCTTCAACGGGCAGATACAACACTCATATCTCCTGCCGATGCAGATAGTATCGTCTCTGTGGGTGCTGCATCTTCGGATGGCGAACTCGCTGTATTCAGCGGATGCGGTCCAACTGCTGATGGCCGAATAAAACCGGAAGTCGTTGCACAAGGCATGGGAATTTATTGGGCTGATGGAACAACAACGACGGGATATGAGATTGTCTCAGGTACATCATGTTCAACACCTTTGGTCGCCGGCGCAGCAGCGTTAATATTATCTGTTCACCCGCAGCTTACAAATATGCAAGTGCGTGATGCATTGATGAGAACAACAATCCAGAGGAGAGATGGAACTTCTGAAACTGCTGTTTATCCAAATAATTATTACGGCAACGGTTTTGTGGATGCGTATGCTGCCGCTTTGTCAATTGGTCCGGTGTTCAGTAATGCTCCTGTGGTAACGGTCCTTGATTCCCAGTTGATTGTATCCACATTCATCGTTTCAAAATCCGGAATTCTTAACGACTCCGTGTTTCTTTATTACCGGATGGATGAGAGTGCCTTTCGCAGAGTGCATGTTCAACCAACGACTGCGCCAGGAGAATATAAAGCGATAATCTCGATTTCCGCAAATATACAATCGGTTATCGGATATTTCTCTGTGTTCGACAGCACGGGGTTAGCCTCTCGATACCCATCCCTGGATACTCTGCAATTTTTACGAAGGCAAAATCCAACACTACCTCAAAATTATACACTGCTGCAAAACTATCCCAATCCGTTTTCATCCGCTCTTGGAACAACGCTCAAGTTTGATTCTCCCAGTGAAGATATTGTCGAAGTAGCAATAGTGAATATTCTTGGCCAGCGCGTGAAAACAATTTTCCACGGGCCTGCTCTTCCTGGTATAAACTATCTCTCGTATGATGGAACGGATGCGAACGGACATCCGATTGCCAGCGGTGTTTATTTTGCCCGGTTGAAAACACAAAACTCGATTCGTTCTATTAAAATCTTGTGTATCAAATAAGTACTTTCATGCCGGAGTTTCATTTTTCCATTATCTTCCGTTTTCTTTCTCTTGTGCTTGCCGCCGTGATTTCCATTATTTTGTCGCTGTTCGTATACCGCACGACCGTACCGCCCGTTTCATCTGCAAAACGGTACATTCTCATTTCCCTCCGCAGTGTCGGATTGTTTTTATTATTCTTTCTCCTTGGTGAACCGTTACTTTCGCTCGTTACTCATTCTGTCCATCAGCCTGTTATTGCAGTCATTGCGGATAACTCTCAAAGCATGGCAATAACCGACCGGAAAGGCAGGCGGGATGAAACGCTCAAATCGGTTCTCCATTCTGATGTTTGGAAACAAATCGGTAAAAATGGAAAATTGACATATGCACTATTCGATGCGAAAGTCAGAAACCTCGCAGGCATCAATGATGATTCGTTGACATTCAAAGGTGAAGCGACCGATATAGCAGAAGCGTTGAAATCTATGAAACGCACATCTGCATCATCCAACGTGCAGGGCATCGTATTAATCACAGATGGCAACTCAACCGTTGGAATGAATCCTTTGCATGAAGCAGAAGAGTTGGGTGTGCCGATTTTCACTGTCGGCATTGGAGATACCGTCGAGCAAAAAGATTTGCTCATTCGCAAAGTGCTCACAAATGATATTGCATACTCCGGAACGAAGGTGCCTGTCAATATAACGGTGCATAGCTCCGGATTCGGCGGCGAAAGAGTGCAGGTATCTCTTCGTAACGGCACAACAATACTTGATGAGAAGGCCTTGACATTAGATGTCGGAACGCGCGATTATCTTGTTCCGCTCTCATTGGTGACTGAAAAAGTGGGGATGCAGAAATTTACAGCAGAGGTCTCGAGCCTTCCGGGAGAACTCACGGGGCAAAATAATCGCTCGAATTTTTTTATAAAGGTTTTGAAGAGCAAGCTTCGCGTGGCGCTGATTGCCGGCTCGCCAGGTCAGGATGAGGCGTTCATTCGGCGCGCAATGGCAAGCGATAAGAATATTGAAATAATTCCATTCATTGAGCAGAACGACGGACAATTTTATGAAATCAGTTTGAATGGCGAAGCATTGAAAACATCTGATTGTGTTATGCTTGTCGGTTTCCCGACAAAGCACAGTACTTTGCAAAGTCTGCAAACAGTTTTAGATGCTGCAGATATTGAAAAACCGATTCTGATAATATTAAGCAGAACAATGGACTTAGACAAATTGCATACACTGGATCCATTGCTGCCGTTTAGATTTGAGAATGCTGCACCCAATGAACTTCAAGTCTTCGCTGCGGTACCTGAATCGCAGCGGAATAATCCAATCTTGAAAATTAATAATACAACCAATACTGTTGAATTATGGTCAAAACTACCTCCTGTATTTCGTCAGCAAGGAAACTTTCGTCCTAAGGTTGAATCGGAGGTTCTCGCCTCTGTTCGTTTACAATCCCTGCCGCTCGCCGACCCATTGATAGTGGCAAGGAACGTAAACAAAAAGAAATCTCTCGCTGTGCTCGGTTATGGATTGTGGCGATGGGACATGTTGTCTGATGCGGGAAGCGGGATGGATCAGATGCTTGAACATTTCATCGGCAACGCCATTCGCTGGCTGACGACACAGGAAGATTCACGCAGGATTCGAATACAATCATCCAAACAAATTTACACAGCGCAGGATGCGGTTGAGTTCACTGCTCAGGTGTATGATGATACGTATCAACCGCTGGAAGATGCTCAAGTTGAAGTGCGCGTTCGGAATGGAAGTGATACAAGTCCGATCGTATTGAATGCTGTTGGCAGCGGCCAATATCATGGTGAGTTTGAATCTTTACGGGAAGGCGAATATACATTCACTGCAACAGTGACGGCCAACGGAGCGGCAATTGGCTCTGATCAAGGCACCTTCTCTGTCGGCGGTCTTAATGCAGAATTCCTTGACACACGGATGAACAAATCCTTGCTTCAACAGATTGCCGCACAGACAGGAGGACAGTATTATGATGGTGATAATATCGGTTCGCTTGCCCATGATGTGACATCGATGCCAAATTTCAATCCGCGTGACGTGAGCAAGTCTGCAGAAATTGAAATCTGGAATTCCCGATGGATACTTACGCTTGCTCTCTTCACCTTTGCGCTCGAATGGTTTCTCAGGAAGCGGAACGGAATGTTGTAACAGGCAGAGTACTTTTATAAATTGTAAAATCAATTACCGTATAATCCATGAACATTTCGGTTTTGACCCTCGCAGCGGTTTTTATTCTTATTGCAATCCGGCAAGTCGGGAATGTCCGGTTCCAAATATGGCAAATAATGATATTGGGTGCCGGAGCAGTGCTTGTTACCGGACAAATTGCTTTGCTCGACGCTTTTCATGCGGTGAATCTTGACGTCATGTTTTTTTTGTTCGGGATGTTTATCATTGGCCATGCGCTGGAAGAAAGCGGGTACCTGGCCCATGCTGTATACAAATATTTCAAGCGGGCACACTCTGTCGATTCCTTGATGCTGTTGATCATTTTTGGTTTCGGTTTCGCGTCTGCTGTTCTTATGAACGATACACTGGCAATCATTGGAACATCTGTCGTGCTTCTCATTGCACGAAAACATGAAATGCCGCCGAAGCTTTTGCTCCTGGCACTTGCTTTCTCTGTTACGATTGGCAGCGTTGTTAGTCCGATCGGCAATCCGCAAAATCTTCTGATCGCTCTGAACGGAAAGATTGATGATCCTTTTGGTACGTTTTTCCAATGGCTGTTTATTCCTACGGTCCTTAATTTATTTGTCTTGTATATCGTGCTCAGGTATTATTTTCAGAGCGATTTTCATGATGTACCGCTAACATATTCTCAGGAGCCGATTCGAAACCAGGAACTCGCGTTTTTGTCACGGTTTTCATTTCAGATGGTTGCAGTTCTCATTGCGCTGAAAATACTGACCGTTGTTCTGCGGTTCAACATTGAATTTCGTTTAACCTACATCGCCCTAGTTTCTGCGTTGCCCATTCTCATAGGAAGCAAGCAGCGGTGGACCATAATAAAAAAAATTGATTGGCACACACTCATTTTTTTTGCATCGATGTTTATCCTGATGGATTCAGTCTGGCGATCTGAATTCTTTCAACACATTCTTGCGGAGAGCAAACAGGATATAACATCGACAGGGATGATCTTGAGCGTGAGTATTGTCTTAAGCCAGCTCATTTCTAATGTACCGCTTGTGGCGCTTTATCAGCCAATACTCATTCATTCAGGCACGGGAACGAGGGGTTTCATGGCGCTGGCAGCGGGCAGTACTATCGCAGGAAATCTTTTTATTCTTGGCGCGGCAAGCAATATCATTATTATTCAGAATGCAGAAAAGAAGTCTTACCTGAGAATTACATTCTGGGATTTTGCAAGAGTAGGCATTCCGCTGACCATGCTGAACACTGCAGTGTACTGGCTGTTTCTCTCGCTACTCTGATGGAGCCGCCGTACTGAAGACCATGTGCTGTCGGACTGACTTTTTTCTATATTATATGATTAGGTAAAGAAATAATTAATGTGAAAAAGGAACACCATGAATCACCTGCTCTATCTGGGGTTATTGTACGGGATTTTACTATTTAGACCGATTGATCAACTGAGATCACAAATAACGTGTGTAAAAAGTGTGGGAGATTCGCTATGCTCCGATACTCTGAAGGCTCAAAACGCCGATCATCATCATCCATGGTGGGTAAATCTCGGAGCCGGTCCCGCTTTGGTTGCTACGAGATTTGCAATGAATGGTGGAATGGTGTATTGTTATCAATTTGACAGAAGCTTTATCAGCGCACGCATACTTGGTGTGACGAATAATAATCCAACCGTGCAAAAGATTGACCAGTCAGCTACAATCTACAAGATGGCAGAATATGGAATTCTGTACGGTCCAATTTTGCAAACGGATTACGGTTTTGTCTCAGTTGGAGCAGGCATAGGATTAGTGCGTGCAGGCTATGAGACTCCATTCGATATTGCGACAAATACATGCATGAGCTTACCGATCGAGGTGCAATGGTTCTGGCGTGTAACCGCATACGCCGGGCTTGGCATGTACACCTACGCAAGTTTAAACTTTGAAAAGCCATTCTACGGCGTGATGGTGTGTGCCCAACTTGGAGCTTGGTGAATATCGATAGCCGGCGTATTGATCACTCATTTATGTTGAGGAGAATGCACACAAAACCACCGGCATACCGTTCAATGCACTTCTCTGTATTTTTTTCTATCTTGATTTCAATATGACTCGGTTCCATTCATTATTATTTCTTTTTCTTATTGTTGGATCGGCTCGCGCTCAAACAGTATCTCCCGATACAACAACGGCAATCGCTTCTGTTCAAGATTCCACAAAACATGGTGCGAGCGCAGGCATTGACACTGTTGTAAATTATTCTGCAAAAGATTCTATTATTTATTCCCTCCGCACGCGGTATATGAATCTTTACGGTAAAAGCGAGATGCAGTACCAAACGATCGGCCTAAAAGCGGAACGAGTGAATGTGAATTGGGATAACGCCACTTTAATTGCCCATGGAGTCCAGGATACGGTGAAAGCTGATTCTGTGATAGGAAAACCGATTATGCGTGATGGCGGAGAGGAGTATAAAGGCGATCAGGTCAAATATAATTTTCACACGCGGAAGGGAAAGATTTCTATCGGCAACACGCAAATGGACAACGGGTACTACGTCGGTGATCAGATTAAAAAAGTTGATCCCGACGTGCTTTGCGTCTCAGACGGAATTTATACGACATGCGATTTAAAGGACCCGCATTTTTATTTTGCCAGTCCGAAGATGAAAGTGTTTGTACGTGATAAAGTTGTGGCGGAGCCCATATTTCTCTATGTTGCCGACGTTCCTGTATTTGCTTTACCCTTCGGAGTTTTTCCCGCGCACGCCGGTCGTTCATCCGGTTTAATCGCCCCGGCATATGGTGATGACAACCGGTTTGGATGGTACTTAAGCCATTTAGGATATTATTGGGCGGCCAGCGATTATTGGGATATAGGATCAATGTTCGATATCTATTCGCGGGGACGATGGCAAAATCAAACCACTATCCGGTATGCGCTTCGATATAACTTTGGCGGCAGTATTACAGCCCGGATCACGAGTTCTCCAGAGGGAGAACCCAGTGATCCAAACTACAGTAAAACTCAAGATTACTATTACAACATTACACACGGACAGAAAATTAGCCCGTCATCAGATCTTAAAGTCAATTTCACTTTTATGAACGGCAATTATTTCAAAAACAATAGCTTCAATATCAGTGAAATTCTGCAACAGAATATGGAATCGTATGCCGTGTATTCGAAGAGCTGGGAATCTTCCAACCGTTGGTTATCCATCAGCGCGTCGCGCGATCAAAATCTTGCAACCGACGAAACCAGGGAAGTTTTGCCATCGATTGCTTTTACTCAAGGAACGATTTTTCCGTTCCGCAAGCAGATGAAAACACGCGGACTTTCAACGACACCGGAATCCGATTTGAGTTTTTTCGACCTTTTAGGATTTAGTTACAATGCAGGCTTCAACAATACTCTTACAAAAGGCGCCACAACAATTTCTGGCAAGCTGGACACATCGCAAGTAGGGCTCACCCCTATTAATGATTTTACCAATGTGAACACACAATCGCTCACGCAGAGTTTTTCGCTCAGTATTTCTCCCAAGCTTGGCTATTTTACTGTGTCGCCGTCTTTTTCGTTTGGTGATTCGAGGACGTGGACGAAGGTAAAAGCGCCGGAATTGAACACCGTCGACAGTCTGCGTATTTATAAAGACAGCATAAATCAGGTTATTCAAGGAGTTCTGAACACAGGTGTCAACGTGAGCACCCGCTTTTATGGAATGTTCCAGCCGAATGTCTTCGGCATTACGGCATTCCGCCAGACGGTAACGCCATCGTTCGGCTTGTTTTATAACAAACAAATTTACGGCGACGATATGCAGAAGTACTCTATGACTGGTTCATTCAGCATGGGTAACAACTTCGAAATGAAATATCAGAAAGCGGACAGCGCGAAAACGGAAGATAAAATTCAGTTATTAAATATAAGCGGCGGGTTCAATTATGACTTCGCTAAGGATTCGATGAACTTCAGCGAAGTTGGAATCAATTATAGAACAGACATCGGACAGTTCAATATTGGAGGAAATGCAAATTATAATCTTTATATGTATGATACATTAGCCAATAACCATCAAGGCGGTCGTGTGAACAAGTATCTTTTGAAAGAGCGGGGTAGGTTCGGTGATCTGACAAATCTGACACTCAGTGTTTCCACTTCTTTTAAAGGTGATAAGAAACAGAAACCAAGCGAGGCAGGTATTCCGGATAACGTAAGGCAGGAACAGGCAGCGGCCTCGGGCGAGGGATCCTTACAGCCAAGTCAGAAAAAAATGTACTATTCACCCTTTGATATAGAAGATGCCGATTTTAGCATTCCCTGGAATATCACACTCAGCTATAACTTTTCTCAGTCGCAGCCCAATCCGCAAAAATATACCCGCAGTTCCACGCTCAATGCAAGTCTTTCATTTAATCTTACCGAGAAGTGGCAGGTTGCTGCCAGCGGCTGGTATGACTTTGTCAACAAACAGCATTCCATTTCATCTGTCAGTATCACGCGGGATCTTCACTGTTGGACAATGGCATTTTCATGGTTCCCGACGGGAACGCTTGAAGGCTATAAATTTGAATTGAAAGTCAAAGCGCCGCAGCTACAAGATTTAAAAATCACGAAGCAAAACAGCGACCGCGGAAATTATAGTTACTAAAAAATAATGGTGTTGAACAAAATGCCCGCTGGAGAATATCCGCGGGCATCGTGTTTGAATCTTGTGTCAAGATTTTGAGATATCGGGAATGTCTATTTGCTATGCAGATTTCCGTTCTTCATATAAGTAAACCGGATCTTTTGCCTTGACGATTGTATCTTTGGTAATGATGCATTTTGAAACGTTTTCCCGGGAAGGCAGGTGATACATAACATCGAGCAT
>Ga0182011_10001002_pt1 | contig 24704 bp, 29 predicted proteins | sample 711E1DmetaG_FD_120481 | JGI IMG/M metagenome (GOLD analysis project Ga0182011, IMG submission 120481) | Permafrost microbial communities from Stordalen Mire, Sweden - 711E1D metaG | ecosystem: Environmental > Terrestrial > Soil > Wetlands > Permafrost | place: Sweden: Stordalen | collected...
ATATCATTGTGAATGTATACTATGATTCAAGGATATTTTCTAGGATTTCAAGATACTTCTCTTGATAGTTCTCCAAGTTGTATAAGTCTTTCATAGATGAATTCTCTCAATTCTTTAGGCCAATTCTTATCAATCTCTTTCTTGTATTGGATAAGGGCTGCTATAAAGTCTGGTCGTATATTTTTACTTCCATCAATAATCTCTACTATATGCTCTCTTATTGGAAACGCAACTTCATGCATGTTCCATGCTAAAGACTTTAACTTTTCTAATCTTTGGTCTTTTTCCTGCTTCTGTAATTGTTCCTGCTCACTCCAGAATGTGTCATATGTAAATTCTGGTTCGTTGGCTGACGATGTCTTTATGCCTGACCTGCCTTGTTTTAAGGATATCTTTGCCTTGACCATAGAATGCATCCTTCTGATAAAGGTCAATTTGTCCTCCATCTTCATGATATCAGAGTATCCCATAGTCACAAGATTGAATGCAAATGGGCTGGGCATCTCAGTATCGATCTCAAGAATCTTAATCCTTCCACTCTCTATCTGAGAAATTATTATTTCAGCATTTTTTATATCCATAAGATCCTCTAATATCTCTCTTTTGGCTTCTTTTAATATAGGAAAGTCTTCGCTTATCCTCCTCACTGAGTTGATCAACAATCTTGAGGATAATTGCTGTCTTGAAACAGTCTTTCTATGCCCCATATAAGTGCGCAATATCATCAGTGCACGCATTGCGCAATGCCTGAATCTTCTGCCTAGTACTTCAGTTTTGTCTAAAGATAATTCGGCAACCTTTCTCATATCAGAGCTTTTGATCAATTTGAATGCTTTTGAGGCTAATATATTATCTTCGGTTAGTATATAGAAACCATTATCGTTAATGTTTATCTCAACATCCTTGTGTTGAATTCTTGAAATTACAAATCCAAGCACTCTGGACAATACATCATTGACTCTCCGCCCGTATAATGTATGGAATAGGATATATTTATGAGCGTCATCAGAAAAATGTTCAATGACTATGCTCTTGTCATTTGGGATTTCAGAGAAATTATATTGCTCATAAAAATATTCGAATATTGCATTAGCACCATATTCATCAACATACAGATATTTATGGATAAATTCCATTATTTGCTCTTTGGATTCTTTATTATCCATATGCTCCTTCATATATCTCCGGAACTTTTGTATCTCAAGAGCCAAATCAAAACTTAATGGTAGCATTTCTGAGGTCCAGCTCGGAACTGTCGGAGGACGATTTATTGAAGCTTTCACGAATGCGGTCATCCCTTGGCTATAGAGGAATTCATATGTATTACCACCCAATACAAAAACATCCCCTCGCTTCAGCCTTTCAAGAAAATTCTCGTCAATCCTACCTATATATGAGCCCTTATCATCATCTAAAAGATTATGCGAACTTTGTAGCTTTACCTTCACATAGCTCTCATCAGGTATTGTGCCTACATTAGTCATATATAAGACTCTGGCTAGCCTGCCCCTCTTGCCGATCATCCCTGTATCTTCATCAAACCAAATCTTAGCATAAACATTCCTATCTTCAAGACTGGCATATTGTCCATTCAAATATCTTATTACTTCTATGAAATTTGTTTTTGTCAAATTCCTGTAAGGATAACTTTTTCTGATCAGGTCGAAGATAACATCTATATGACGCTGCTCCTCAATACTCATACCAAAAATTTCTTGAGCCAAAACATCCAAACAATTCTCAGGAATATCAACTGTATCAATCTTCTTCTCTATAGCAGCCTTAAGCAAAACAGAACATTCAACAAGATCATCCCTATCCTGAACAATAATACGACCCTTAGAAACATCATGAAGTGCATGTCCTGATCGGCCACAATTATGAGTTAATAAACTCTCAACAAAATATGTATTAGGCGCTTTTCGCAATGTCAAATTATACACAATAGAGTGACTATTACGTAACTTAACTGATTTGATCTTAGTCCAAGATATGTTTTTATCAATATCTAATTCTTTTAGATTCTTTTTATAATTCTTATCTCTCAACTCTCTAGCCTTTCTGCCTTTGAAAGTACAGTATTTTAGAAATTCTTTAACATATATTTTTCTACCAATATATAAACAATAGATATATTTATGATTTATCTTTTTTATAAGTTTAGATGATTTGGCCTTTTCTTCGACAAAATAATTATGAATTCCAAAGCTATTAAGTTTATTATGTATTCCGATAAAAAATTTTTTACTCGCAGAAAATATTCTAATATTATTATGTACATTCCCATCACCCTCCATCAAACCCTCTATATAAGGTATAAACAATTCTTTGGGAAACTTGTTAAGTATATTAGAAATTTCTATATTAATACTTTTTTCTTTACCTTTTTTTAGACCTATTGATAGTAATAAATCAGTTAATATTCTTGATCCACAGTCCAAATAATACAATCTACTATTTTTTCTTGCCTGTATCTTAGAGAAATAACCATATCTGTTAAATATTTTTTGACAGTTTTTTAATAAATCAAGATCATTATTTCCTAATTTTATCTTCACGTATTTTTTAGTCTTATGCTCGACAATAGAGCCGTCAGATGCAACAAGGCCGGCTAACCACATAAAATCTTTGTCTAATTTTAAGTCTAGTGATAATCTATGATTTGCTTTACTTTTTATTTCCTTTAAATAAGATATATACTCCTTTTTCTGGATTTTACATATGTGCATTATTTTAAGAAATAAGTCGAGTCTTATACTTTTCTTTCTTCCGTGTGTTCTTAAATAGTTCTGTAAATGATTTTCATTTATCCCAAGTTTGTTAGCGAATTGCGTGTAAGAGATGTTTTTTTGTTTTACAAAGCTATCAACTTTTTTTCTTAGAAAATTATTTCGATTTTCAATATAGTATTTATGTTTGTCAATCATATCGATTATATATGGTTGATTATATATTTTTTTACACTTGAATATTTCTGCTACTTCGTCATTGATCTTTAAGTCTTTGGCCTTTTTCCATCCATGTCTTGACATTATTGGATGTTCGAGTGTACATTCTATCTCATTTCCGGAATGTAATTTAATTTTTAAGATTTTATTATTTGTATATTTATGATATTTTTTTATAGAATTTATTTTGAATCCGGTATTTTTATCAAAAGATAAAATCTTTATATTTAATTTGTTTTCAACTATTTCTCCTATTGGCTTGTATGTGCCGTCTGCTAATAATATTCTAGAATTGTATGTTAGACATCTTTGTAAAGCTCTGGAGACACTTTTTGGGCTGCCGAGCAATATTACAAGATCGATGTAACCAATATCCAACCCGAGTTCCAATGATGTCGACGAGACTACGGCCTTTAGTTTTCCTTCTTTTAGTCTATTTTCTATGTTTAGTCTATGTTCTTTGCTTAGTGATGAATGGTGTGCTCCGATGTATGATTTTGATTCTATTTCTTTGAAATCTTCTATATCTGTTATATCTTTTGCTTTTTTTATGTCTTCTCCTTCATTTAGCTTCACATAATTGTTTGGGAACCTGTCTTTTAGGTGGTGCACTACACGTTCTGTTGCGCTTCTGGTGTTTGTGAATATTAGTGTGGTTTTGTGATCCTGGATTAGTCTGTCGAGTAGTTTGTACATCTCATCATTGGTGTGTTCGTATTCTGATTCTATAAGGTTAGGAACAGGACTCAGGACCTTCAGATCCATTTTTTTTATGTCTTGGATATCTATTATCTTGCAGTCACGATATTTTTCAAGATTATAATCCTGCATGCCTACTAGGAATGCTGCGACTTTTTCTAGTGGGTGCACTGTTGCTGAAAGCCCTATCCTGGTAAATGTTTTGTATGGATTATCTTTTTTTACAAAATATTCAAGCCTTTCGAGGCACACGCTCAATTGAGTCCCTCTTTTTGATCCTGCAATACTATGTATCTCATCAATGATGACCCAGTCAACATCTTTTAATTTTTCGCAAAATTTCTGGCTGGTCAACATTATGGCAAAACTTTCTGGAGTCGTGATAATTATATGAGGAGGCTTTTTTAGCATTAAAGATTTTTCTTTTGAAGTCGTATCGCCAGTTCTTATGGATATCTTGATATTTATCTTATCTGAAATCCCTTTGATCCTTGTTTCTGCAAGCGCCTTTATCTCTTTTAGTGGCTCATTTAGGTTTTTTTCTATATCATTCGCTAAAGCCTTTAGAGGACTGATGTATATGCAGTATACTCTCTGCTCTAGTAAGTCTTTTGCTGATAGTCTTATTAGTTCATTTAATATTGCCATGAATGCTGATAATGTCTTGCCAGAGCCTGTGGGGCTTGATATTAGAGTGTTCTGTCTACTGTGTATGTTCATTATAGAAAATGTCTGTGGTGGACTGAATGATTGGAATTTCCCGAAAAACCAGTCTTTTACTAGAGGGATGAGAGTATTAGAAGTTTCATCTGTAGTATAGGGTTTATCCATGAAGGAGATGGTCATATTCTGTAAAAGCTCCTCGCCTTTATATTTATTATGGAAGAATGTCTAGTGCGCAATTCAACCTGGATAATTATAATTGCTCATAAGAATCTTTTTTTATGATTGTCTTTCATAATCGCCCATATTCCTAAGAATTCGTGAAAAGTATTTTTATCCTTGCTTATGCGGTTCTTCCTTTTTTCTTTTCCGTGGGATGATTGCAATTGATATTATTATTGCAATGATTAATATCGTTGTATAGTAATAAAGTCCTATCCTATTATTATACGCCTGCATTGAGCTTTTGCCCATGAATTCTTTTAATTGCGGCATTATCATCAAAGCTTTTATCATTTCTACTGGAGGGAATGATTCCTTATTTCCGATTACAAGAACATATTTCCCTAGATTGTTTGTGTTCGTGACTGTTATAGTATAATTTCCTGATGCTGTAATTGTTATGTTGGGTCCCTGCCAATAATCGTCATTTGCAAAATCTTCATGCCATGATGTCCAGTTATATGTCGAGCCGTCAAGTACAGAAATAATCGTATTATTCTGTGTAAGTACTGCTAAGGTCCGGAAATCAGGATTAGGAAGGTCTGGCAACAATATTTGTATATATAATTCTGGCGTAGAATCAGAATTTAATGTGTAGACTGCAGGCTGTCCTGTGAGGTTTCCATAGAATGCTTGAGAGATGCCGGGATCTGAAATTACGGTGATGGCATTATTTGTGACTATTCTTGGAAGATGTGCTGATGCTATGGGAATAATGAACAGAATACTGAATATGATCGCTATAATTAGTATAGATAATGGTTTCATATGCATAGTATGTCTATATAACTATTTAAAGCTATTGGCATGGCACTTCTGTGCATTCCAATGTTGAAAGCTGTTTGCATTGACCAGTCACAGAATCTGATCCTACGATAGGACATTGTATTGCTGTCTTGCTAATATCATAATATGTGACTCCTCCTCCTGTTGATGCACTTTCCACTTTGGCATAGTCATCACAGACCCAAACCCTGACAACATTATCTTTATTGCAAAAGCTTACAGCCACATCTGTTATCTGGCAGGGCTCTTCCCATGTCTTCAAGCATTTCTGCTTTGCATCGCACCAAGAATATCCAGCAGATCCAATGCAACCATGACTGTCTGTCTCTCCTCCTATTATAGGTTGTTTAGAACACCCAAAAAGAAACAATATGATAAAAGCTAAGACTGCAACCGATAATAAATTAATACCTTTCATGAATATCCCTCCACATGATGCTATAATTCTAGACTATCTATTATCAACTGTGAATCAAACTCCTTTAGGTCATTATATGATTGTCCAGTCCCGAGATAAAGTATCGGCCTTTGGAGCACATATGAAACTGATATAGCTGCACCACCTTTCTCATCGACATCAGCTTTCGCTAATATGATGGCATCAATGCCTACTGCCTTGTCAAATTCCTTTGCTTGCTCGATACAATCATTGCCAGTTATCGATTCTCCGACAAATATCTTAATGTCAGGCTTACATACGCGGATAATCTTATCGAGCTCTTTCATCAGGTTAGTGTTAGAATGAAGCCTTCCGGCAGTATCGATCATCACAACATCTATCGAATGTGCCTTGGCATATTCTATGGCATCATATGCAACTGCTGCGGGATCAGAATGATAATCATGCTTAATCAATTTAGTCTTTAATCTGGTAGCATGTTCTTCTAATTGCTGTATCGCAGCAGCCCTGAATGTATCAGATGCTGCAAGCACTACTGATAGGCCTTTATCCTGCATCAACTGGGTCAATTTGGCGATAGACGTGGTCTTGCCAGAGCCATTGACACCTATCATCGTAATTATGTAAGGCTTGTCTTTTTTGGATCTTATCCTGCCGATCAAGTCAATCTTCTCAATATCGAATAGCTCGATTATTGATTTCTTCAATGTCTCAAGGATTAATTCCTCGACGCCTTTTCTATAAACCTTGTCCTTCATCAGCTCATGTTTTAAGTCGTTCTTGATTTTTTCAATGACTTCGACAGCGACATTATTTTCAAGAAGTACAACCTCTAACTCCCAGAATAATTCCTCGAACTTCTCTTCAGATATATGAAATTTTGTGAAAGTTTCTGTGATCTTGGAAAAAAATCCTTTCTTTTCTTCAGGCTTAGCTCCTTTGTTTTCCTGAGCAATATCTGACTTAACTTCTTGAGGAATATAATTATCTTCTTTGTTATGAATCTCTTCTTTAATAGGTATTTTGGATTCTTTTGGTTGAAAACTATTATCTATTTTTTTTATGCTCTGATCCCTGACATCGCCTCTTTTTATATCAGAGACATTATCTTTTATTTTTTGCTCCTTTACAGCCTGTATGCTTGGACGTACAACATCTTTTGTTATAATCTCTTCTCTTCCTCTCTTTATATCCACTTCCAATATCTCTTCTTTTGATATATTTTTTGTTGACCCTATTCTCTCCTCTTTTTTCCCAAATATTTTTGATAGAAATCCCTGATCCTTTTTTTCCTGGATAACTTCTGTTCTTTTCTCTTGGGCCTTTTGCTCTACTATCACTTCTTTCTTTTCAATCGTCGTCTCTTTCTCTACATCTGAGCTGAACTTCCCTAATGCCTTCTTTAGCTTGTCTTTAAGAAATCCGAACATTATCTTCCTTCCATCTTATGGATTAGCTTGTCCAATTGGCCGATCAACTGATTCCTGTAATCTTCAATATCCTTTGCCTGCTGATGCATCATCAGTATTGATTCCTCAATAGTTTTTTCTACCATTACATTTGAGCCGACATTGATCTTCACCATACTATTGTCTGTAAGTTTTCCTGATACAAATATGCCATTCGCTATCGGGAACAGTGCCTCTTCAGTGCCTTTAAGGAACCCGAGCTCTGTTAATGAGTCTTTGATATTATTGATCTCTATCAATTGTGCATCAATATTTTCTAACACCTGCTGTATCTGCTTTATCTGATGATCAAGCATCTGAATCTCTGTATCATCCATTTTCATACCTCATTGAACAATTCGCTCACAGACTTGTTCTCATTGATATCCCTGATGACCTCTGATAATAATTTTGCTAAGCTGATGATCTTTATCTTTTGACTGTCGCAATGCTGCTCTATAGTGTCTGTGATAACCACTTCTTTCGCTGCACTAGATTCAAGCCTTGCAGGGCATCCGTCAGAAAAAACAGCATGCGTAGCCACGATGTAGACTTCAGAGGCTTTTGCAGACAGAGCTTGTGCGGCGTTTATTACAGAGTTTCCCGTGTCTATTATATCATCCAACAAAATTGCTGTTCGACCTTCTACATCACCTACGATATTTACAATTTCTGTCTCATTATGCATAGGTCTTCTCTTATCGATGATTGCGATAGGGCAATGCAGTCTTTTTGCCATGCTCCTCGCCCTTTTCACTGCTCCAGTGTCCGGAGCAACAATAACAGGATTTGATATTTTTTTTTCTATAAAATGTTTTGCAAACAATGGTATTGCAGAGATTTCATCAACAGGAATATTGAAGAATCCTTGAAGCTGCGGGACATGAAGGTCGCATGTCAATACCCTATTGGCTCCAGCTGATGTTATCATATCAGCGACCAGCTTTGCGGTTATCGGCTCTCTCGCCTCTGCTTTTCTGTCTTGTCTTGCATATCCATAATAAGGTATGACGGCGGTGATCCTGCCTGCTGATGCTCTTTTCAATGCGTCGATAATTATGAGCAATTCCATAAGATTGTCATTGACCGGTTTTGAAGAGCCTTGAATGACAAAGACATCATCTCCTCTGATGCTTTCATTGATCTTGACATATAATTCTCCATCCTTGAATCTCTTCAGAATTGTCTTTGTAAGATTGATTCCAGAATGTTTTGCAACTTCAAGTGCCAATTCCGGGTTCGAGCTTCCTGATATAATCCTTAGTTTCATATGAATCCTAGGCTAGAGTCGACATTAGATATTTCAGGACCGCCAGATGCATCACCTATTATAAATCCGTGATTGTTGCATAACACTCCTGATCCAATGAATGGCACGCCCATATTGACAGTGCCTGTGAATACCTCGACTTTTAATATCTTCTTGATTAGTTCAGCTTCTTGTTCAAGTATATCATGATGACATAGTATGCCTTTTTTTGTATGCACAGCAAGGCTCCCTAAAGTGTTCAGCCCTGCAATCCTTGATTTGACAACATCGACCTTTAATGTTGTCCTAAAAGCCTTAAGTTCACGCTCTCCATAATCATTGCTGACAATGCATCCTTTATCATTGCATATGATATTATTGCCAAGGCATGTATGTTTTGTGTCTATAACAGCGTATTTTATCTTATGCTTATCTAAAATTTCCAATTCTTGGGGAAAAATTATTTTTGGCACAAGCAAGCAATTCTTATTTCCTGAAGCAAAGATCCCTATCAATGATGTTCCTGCTATAGTCATTAATATAATCGGGACATCTAGCACTTCAGAAATTTTTGAGAGCAACTTTTCTGGTACATCCCTTCCTAACAAGCAGTATTTATCTGTTGCAAACCCGTATAATCCTATATTAGGGTTGCCATTGAAGTTCGTAATCAAGGCATGATCTCTCCTAGCTTTAGCCATATATCGAAGAAAATTATTTTGTTTATAAAGTTAATGTAAAACACTTCTGATGAAAAAATGCCCTTATTCAGCAGGATAAGTATTGTTATCTTCCTTCTTAGTGAGCTTTACGGCTATTGTGTCAAAATGTTTTTCCTGTTCTAAATCCACTTTCCTTTGCGTATCTAAGTGAAGTAATGGAACAAAGGTAAGCACTTTATCTTTTTTTGATTTGCTAAACACTAAATCATCAAATGTCAATGTCTTATCTCGTGTTTTCTTCGCACTATAATGCTTTTCTATCTTATTATAGACATCAACCATCGCTTTTCCTATGTCGAATTTCTTCTCTGGAATGCTGATTTCTGTCTTTTTACCGTTGATATGGAACCTTTTCCTGTTGAATTCCACTTCTAATGCCTTTTCTAACGCATTTACAAGGTCATATACAGAGACCTTTCTCTGCCTAGGCTGAGGAGTCTTTGGGAATATATTTGGTTTAGATGAGGTATCTATAGGTTTAGAGTCATCTAATGGCATGTTCTCTTCAGTTGCATTCATCATATTATCGAAATTAGCAATATCCTGGTCTATCAAGATGTCTGATTTCATCTTGAGCAGTATTGCTGAAGCCAACACCATCTTGCCTGATACCCTGAAATCTAATTCTTTCAAAGTTTTCAGCATCTCAAGAAACTTATTGGAAAGCTGTGATACATCGATATCCCATGGGTTCATCTGCTCTGATTCAATCAGGGAATATATTAGATCTTTCCATGATAGCTCATCTTCCACAAAAAGCATGTTAAAAATTTTTTCGTTTGTGAACTTTATGGATTCAAGCTTTTTTAGCTTTTCCTCTTTCTTCTTCTGCTTATCTGCTTTTTCCAGTTCAGATAGCTGATGTTTCATAGTCAATCAATTAAAATTTATAGTATATAAATATTATGGTTCCACAAGACCATGCGCATATTGGAACTCGCTAGGATATATCCTCTTGACATCGAGCTTTTTAGCAAGCATAAGATAGAATGTCTGGGCGATAGAAGAATGGTCGGCAAAATGTGGATCTGTCGGATAATTTGCCGCAAGCCTTTCTATACCAGCATCGATCAGTTTTTGGATCGCCAACTCATAATCATCAATATATAAGAATATAGGATGCTCTTCAATATCGCTGGTCTCAAAATCCTTTTTGATTATATTTTTCTGCGCTGATATAAATGTGAGCACGCTCGAAACAAATGCTATATCGACATGCAGATCTTCATTTATGGCAAATGCCTTGTCTATTTCTATTTTGAGAAATTCTCTCAATCTATCCCATGATTCCTTGTTATTATATATCTTTTTTTCATAATCCTGTCTCAAGAATTCATATAATTTGTTAGTGCCGAACGCGAATTTTACAGAATGCCATTCATGGCCCTTTAGGATTATAGCTTCAAAACTTCCTCCACCAGCAGCAAATGCAGCAAAATCACCTGGTGCAATCCTTGACAAGCCTTTTCCGAAAAGCGATGATTCATCGTCATGAGTGATTATTCTAAGATCATATCCTGTATTTTTCTTCAATAACTCAATGAATCTAGCAGAGTTACCTGCTCTCCTTAATGCCTCTGTTCCGCAGATGATAGTCTTTCCGACGCTCTTATCCATATCCACCTTCAGCTCTTTTTTTACGTACGCGATTGCTGTGCCCATCCTCTCTTGGTCCAGATTGTTGGATATCATCGTCGCGCCAAGCCTTATCGTGCTGTCACGTGAGAAATATATTTGCTTATGGCCGTCAAAGACAAAATGCTTGATGCTCTTTGATCCAATATCGATAATAGAAATTTTCATTTTGAAAAAGATTATAAAAAAATTATGAATGCCTTACTTTCTTGCGTTTCGTTTTCTCTTCTCTTTCTTCATCCTTTTTCTCTGCCACTTCCAACGCATCTGATTCTTCTTCTTCCATCTTCGCGAACTTCTCTTCAATTTAAGCTTCACACAATCGAATGTGCTACGTTTACCTCCATATATTTTATTAAATTCTGATATTCAATGTTAGTTAATAAAGTTTATCCTTTGACAAAAATAAAATGCTCTGGCCGGGACATTCAAACCTGACGGATTTCTCCTTCAAGGATATTTGAACCCGGGTCACCGGATTTTTTTATTATTTGGCATTACCCAAAAAATTCGAAAATCCGGAATGATTGACCGGACTACACCACCAGAGCAATCAAAGCTGTCATGCTCGATAACAGCCTCTTTATGAGCCTGCCGAGACTTTCAAGATCAATTATTTATTGATGTTTTTGAACTCGGGACCACTGGCTTGCTTAGTGCATCACAAAGCGTGATGTAGTCATATAAGACCAGCACTCTAAACCAGGCTGAGCTACAGGCTCATCCTCCAAAGAATAAAGAAGCCTTTTAAAAAGGTTATTTTTTTAAATATTATTTTCAGAATTTATATGCGATTTGCGGGAATAAAGCTAGTAATCCAATGCGACCAAATCATATAGGGTATTACTTAATACTATGTTTCTAGTGTCTCTTTGGTTTTATCTAAGATTTTTTGTGCTTTTTTTGGATCATAGCATTTTTCGCTACATGTGCACTTCCATCCATCTATTTTATATCTATTCAAGTTCATTCCTTTAACATATTTCATTGTTCTATTACATTTGTGACATTTCATTTTGTTAGTATTTTTAAGAATTCTTCTGGTTTCAATATTTTTATCTTTTCGAATTGTTTAAGTTTTAATAAGTGATTATCTTTTGATATAATGTATGTTGCTTTTCCTGCTATTGCACATTCTATAAACTTATTATCTGTGGGATCTTCTTTTATTATATCTATTGAGCGTATTTTTTCTACTATTTGAGATATTGTTCTTATTTTTTCTATTGTGTATTTTATTTCTAGATTCTTGTTTTTAATTTTTTCTTGTATTTCTTTGCTATTTAATACTTCTATATATTCTTCTATTATCTACTTTTTCTATTATCTTGTATGAGTCTCCGTACCAAAATGTTGCAGATATTAATATATTTGTATCTACTGTTATTTTCATTTCTTGGCCTTTCTGAGCTTATGTATTAGGTCTGGAACATTGGACTCCTTCATTTCTGTCTTTTGCATTGCTTCCCTTAATGGTTTAGTTATTTCTGCCCAGGTTTGAGTATTTACTCTCTTCATTATTAAGGCATCTTTATTTAGTAGAAATAATACTTTACTCCCCTCTTCTAAACCCATTGTTTCTCTAATATTGTTTGGTATACAAATTTGTCCTCTAGAACTTACAGTTCCCATTTCAATAATTTCATCCATTGTAAAAACCTCCAAAATAAACACTTATCTTACTAATAAGACGTAACTTACTTATAAAGTTTACGAATTTATATACCATAGATACTAGTTCAATTTAAAATAACAACATTTAGAAATCTACGGGGATAAAGCTAGTAGTAGAATGCGACCAGAAAAATGAATTCAAAAGGTTTGCGTAGATGGATTAAACAAGATAATCACTTAGTAGGTGTATTTAAGCAAATGGTTTTGTTTATACCTTCAAAGCGATTGCAAATCGATAAGTCGCCAGTTTTAGCTGCAATGTACATATAACAATTCGATTTATACCAATCATTTGTTATCTCTTCACATATACTAACATCTTTTTTTAACTCGGCAACACTGGTAAAACAGTATTCTTTATCATAATTGTTATCTGCTGTTATTGCACGACAAGGAGCCGTATCATTAGTAACGATTGCTAGCGCTGAATAACATCTATTTTTGGTTGAATTGTCATTTATATAATTGCAATATGTACTTTCCTTTAGACTTTGAGCAAGATAACGTATACAATCATCTCTACTATCAGGAGCATTGTCACATAGTGCTGCATTTTTGCTCTCGAGTACAACACCCAGATAACATTCATTTTTTTGATTCAATGTCGGTTTTTTCAAGCAGTCATTTAGCCTGGATTCGTATGTAACTGCACAACCTATCAAAAACAACAAAGAAATCGCTATGACAAATGAAAATGCAAGTTTCATGGTTATTCAATTATTAAAGAGATATATAAATGTATTTATTAAAAACAAATATTTATTTCGTCTATAAAATTTAATTCTTCGTCGATAAAACAGGTCTGCGATCTGCGGGAATGATGCCAGCAGTTACATGCAACTACATAGTATTAGGTATTACTTAATACTATGCTTCTAGTATCTCTTTAGTTTTGTCTAAGATTTTTTGGGCAATTTCGAGTATTCTTTCGTATGCTTTATCATCTATGGATAGGCTTATGCCATATTGTTCTGTCTCTCTTAATTCTATGATTGGTGTTTCTTGTTTTTCTTCAACATCCATGTTATTAATTTCTTCGACTATTTCTTTATCTAGATCAATCTTTTTGTCTTCAATTAGTGTGTATATTAATGCAAAAGTGCATTCTTGGTTCCGTGATTCATATCCGAATTTGTTTATTATTGCTAAAAAGCAGTGATATATAGAGTAGAATGCTGCGGATGCAGACCAGTCAGAATATCCTGTTTTTTTGAAATCAATTATTGCGTTTAGATTATGTTCTGCTTTCTTGATGTGTGCTTCGATTATTTTATCGTTCCTTTTTACTTTTATGAGTCCTCGATGTTTTGTTCCTTCTTTTTCTCCTTTTTTTAGACACCATTCAACTTTATTTGTATTATGAGACATTTCGAATCACCTGTATTATTTTTTCATATCCAAAAGCAACGATTCCTTCTTTTATTGCAGATATGATAACCGCATTATTTTCTTTTAGGTTCTTAATTAAGTCTTCTTCTGTTTGCTTTACAGCATGAATTTTTTTGATATTTATTTTGTTGATTTCTTCTATATTTTTATTAAGACCTTCATTCTTCTGATTGTTTAATACTAGAAGCAGATCTACATCTGCATAATTTTCTTTATGTAGAACAGATCCGAAAACTATTCCTATAGTTGCATTTTCTTGCAGTTTTCTGACTTCTTTCACTACTTTTTTTATTTTTGGGATGGATTCTTCTGCTTCGTTTTCTAAAATGAATTGTAAATAAGTTTTAGCATAACTGTTTTCGAAATCAATCTTATAAAACCTTGCTTTACCTAATTGTTTTGATGTTAGGATTTTCTTTTTTTCCAAATTTTTCAGTATTTTTAGGCAGCCCATAGATGTTATGTTTAGTTTCTTGCTTAGATTGTTTGCATTATAAGAACTACTATAATCTTTGAATATCATTAATAATGTTTTCATTTCATTAGGAGATATTTCATTCATATAAACTCACAGTTGATATATATAAACTACTAGTTTATATAGTTTACGGTTATAATAAAATCTAATCAAAATATTACTGTTTATCTTAAAATAAAACATTAAGAAATCTGCGGGAATGACACTAGTAATCCAATGCGACTAATTATTTGTGCTTGTCTGTTTTTATTTTCTTTTGCTCTATTTTTGGAGGTAGGAAGTTTTCTTCTGTAACTACATTTTTTCCTGTCTTGTTCTCTAGTTCTTTGCGTGCATTTTGTGCTATGCCGCCACCTTTCTTGCTTGCTATTTTATTTTCGGGTATTCCTGTGGCATTCATTGTTTCTGCAATCTGTCTTGTTGATAATTCTGCTAATGCCGTGAATATTAGTTCTGCTTCGCTCATATGATCTCTGAGATTTTGTGTCTTTAAACCTTTTAGTTTTTTATGATCCTTAACGCTTAGGCCAGTCCATTCCTGATGAATAATATTTGTGAGTATTGCATATTCTTCCTCTTTTGTTATATCATGGTCTTTCCAATAGTCTGTAAGTTTATTTCTAGTCTCTTAACTCATCATTCGTTGCTGTACCCATTTCTCGCTACGACCTAACTTTTGCCAATTCTCTCTAGCTCTATCTAGAGATAATACGGGATCCGCTAGCTTTTTCATGCGTTCATATCCCACCTTGGCAAGCCAAAGCTTTATAGGCTCAGCCTTCGGAGAAGGAATAGATTGTATTAGACGTAATAAAACCTCAGAACTTGCCACATCAGTCTCACGCATTTTATCATCTTCAGCTAATAATTTCAACTGGTGACAATTCGTCACCACTTCACTTCCTTCTGCCTTTAGTCTCTCTTTTAACTTATTCCAATACTTTTTTGCAGTCTGAAAATCTTGCTGTTGCAATAATACTCTTACAATATCCACAACAGAGAAATATCAAGTCTCAGTATTCTCATCATAATACCTTCTGATTTTATAATCCTCAAACATTGCTAAATCATTCACCATGATAATATATCTTCAATAATAGAATATAAAGTTTATTATTTAAAAAAACATAGAACAGAAAACAATCTGCGAGAAGCAGAGGAGTGGTTGAATGCGACTAGAAAAATGAGCACAAAATATGGTTTAAAATTCGTAAACTTTATATATTAGTTGCTATATACACTTATATAATATATAAATGTATATAAGAGGCAATTTATGGCACAAGAAATAATTTTACACAGTCCAACGTTAGAATCAGTAATTTTAGTAGAAAAAACTATACAAAAATATAGTCAAGAATGTGGAAAATACCAATTATGGAAGAAACTGCCAAAGAAAATGATGTATCAAACATTTCAAGTAATCCTAAAATATTTAGAAGAATCTGGAAAAATATTTATAGACAAAGAAGGAATAATAATTTGGACTCACGATCCTGAAGGAATAAGAAAAATATTATCACAAGGAGTAAAACTTAGATGAATCACAAACAAGTATACGTTACATTTGCAGAAAAGAAGCTAGAAAACGAATTCGAACTATTAAGAGAAGGAAAATTTGAAGACAAAAGATTATACGAATTCATAAACAGAGCAATAGGTGACCTAAAAATACGTGTAGAAGGAACAAAAATAGAAAAACGATTATGGCCAAAAATTTATATACAAAAATATGATATAAACAACCTATTCAAATACGACTTACCAAATGGATGGAGACTAATATACACCATTAAAACAGACGAAGTAATGATACTAAACGTAATTCTAGAATGGTTCGACCACAAAGAATACGAAAAAAGATTCAAATACTAATAAGCGGGAATAACGTCAGTAATCCAATGCGACCGTTTCATCAGAATCATTCATTTATATTATTTTACTTATTAAATCATATGCTCTATTGCAGATTCTACACTTTTTATGCGATGTTCTAATTCTGCAATTGTTACTTTTTGTCTTGGCTTCCTGCGTGCATTTTCTGCTGTTAAGAGTAATTTTTCAATAGCATTATTATCGGGTGTTATGCCCTATATGTTATATGAGTTATTTAGGACTGCAGCTCTTGTTATTGCAGATAATTCCTCAAAATTTCTTGGTATTGAATTATATTGGAAGGAATTTTTTTCTCTGATATATGCTGCGGCATTGTTCAATACTGCCTTATCAGATCCTGTCATGACTTCTGTGCCGGGAACTATGTTATCTGTTGCTGTTTGTATAACATCTGCGACAACGGAAAAACCAGTCCCTTTGAGTCTTCTTAAATAATCATGATAGAAAGCGACATCCCTGCCTCCCGTGACTATTAATATTTGAGTGAAATCAGAATATGCATCGTGATATGCATTCTTGTTTTCTGCAACATATACTGGTCCTCCTCTAGTATCATCAGCTACCCAAGTCATATACATTGGGCAATTTACTCCTGATCCTGATACTTTTATTGTTTCCATGACTTTCATTATTGCAGCATCAACTCCTGCATTTGATGCGCCATGTCTTAGATCAACATTTATATCGTTTAATTTTAATTCTAGAATGTTTTCAAGTAATAATGTTGTTACAAGTTTTTCATATAATCCATTCTCGTTGTTCATGCCATATCTTTCTGTATAATGTTTTGGTGGCTTTGTCCATCCAGTAACTCCAAGCCATATTGTTTTTGGTCCTTTTTGTAATACTTCTTTCTCGTATGCTTCTTTTTCTGATGGGAGATATATTTTTTTGTTAGAGAAATATGTAAGTGTAGGTTCTTTACCCTCATTGATTTCAATGTTTAAATGTTTGGTGGAATCTGATTCTAGTCTTGTAATCCATCCTTCAGGTTTATCCATGATTTGTGGATGCAAGAAGTATTTATAAATTTTACTATTTTGTTACCACTTAGAAGTAAGGTCTGCGATCTGCGCGCAGCAGACTAGCAGTATAATGCGACTATTAATGTATAGATTGTATGTGTCTTACACATAAGTTGTTATATGTTAGGCCTGTGTGTTGCGTATACATGGCTGTTTTGCATCCTGCTCTACACTCTTTTGAATATTTACATTTTTTACAGTGTTTCTCCAAAACTATTGGTTCACGGTTATACTTAAATGATCTTGGATTTCTCCATATATCAAAAAGATTGTCTTTGCGAATATTTCCCTCGATAAATTCGTCAGGTTGTATAGGACATCCTTTTATTTCACCTTCTGATCCTATTGCACAATGATTTAAACCTGCTAGACAACCTTTCCATTCCTCATCCCGGATTTTGTAGTCGCAAAAATATCCTAAGCTATCTCCTACGAAGATATTGCACATACTTGCTAATTCTTTCTTGTAGCTATCTACTTTCTTGGCTAATTCCACATATTCTTTGTCTGATAGTGCCATGTTTTTTGCTAAGTTTCCTATTGGTATAGCATAATATATTTCCCAAGATGTTATACCTTCTCTTTTTACAAAATCTTTAATATTATCAATATCATGGAAGTTTAGTTTCGATATTGAAGTAGTTAGACCAAACGGTATATTGTATTTTTTAAATAATGCAATAGTCTCTATTACTTTGCTATACACGCCCGATTTGTTTCTAAAAGAATCATGCACTTTTCCTATGCCGTCAAAACTAATATGAATATTAAAAGGTGATAATTTTTGAAGTTTCTTTACTGTTTCTTCATTTATTATTGTTCCATTGGTGGTTATACCTATCTCAATGCCTAAATCTCGTGCTTGTTCTAGAATCTCAAAAAAATCTTTTCGTATGAATGGTTCACCACCAGAAATATTAAGAATAAAAACCTTATGCTTAGCGCAATCATTAACAAATTGAATGGCCTCTGTTGTTGTTAGTTCATTAGGCATTTTTAGACTATTCTTGTTAGCACAATGCGAGCATCGTAAATTACATTGATTTGTTATTATCCAAGAGATTTGATTTGGGGCAGATGTTAATGGATGATTCTGCTGTTTTGAGATAGTCTTAATATTTGGGATACTCTCTAACTTAATGAACTCAGAATCATTAAGCGACTTTAAATATTCTAATACGATTAAGGATATTAGAGCTTTAGGCTTCTTTAAATCATTAGCCACTCTTTCAACAATCTGTCCTATGGTGTTTTTACTATTAATATTATATATTATGTGTTCACCTATTTTATCCAAATGTATATGTTTGAGATTTTTTTTATTAAATATGGTTAATCCAAAATCTTCTTTTCTTATCACAAAATCATTTTTTATAGGAACATCACTATAAAATTCTTTAAGAATTAATCTAGAGAGCATAGTCACCTCTTGATCTTAGGTCTTGCTGTTGGTGTTCCATAATGGATAGCGCTATGAGACAAGAATATCATGGCTCCAACAATAAAATGAAATACAAAATAAATTATGACACTAGTTATTGTTGCTGATAATTTCTCTATATACGTAAGTTCCTTACCTTTAGAATGTATTTTAATATTAAGGAAGAAAAACAATGAAATTATAATAAACAAAATCAGCAATGCAGCTCCTAAGATCATAGATTGATTTTTAATAATATAATAAATTATTGGAAGAAACGATATGATTATTGATATAATACTCATATATTTTATCCATTTGATATTGTACTCTTCATTCTTTATCAATGCATTTAAAGCTAAAACTATTGCGATAGGCGATATAATAAAAGAAAAATAATAAGTAAGTGATATTAATGAAAGAATAAACGCAGTTACAGTTAGACTTTTTGGCTCCTTTTCAACGAACACTTTTTTACTATTATCCTCAGTCATACATATATACTTCTATTTCTTATTTAAAAATATTATCATTTAGAAGAGGAAATTTTTCTCGTCTATAAATTATTATTCCTCGTCTATAAAATATAAGTCTGCGATCTGCGGGAATCGAACCCGCGACACTGCCTCATTGCATTTCAGCATTGCTGAATTTTGGCAAGGCAGTATTATACCATTTAACTAAGATCGCGCTGGGCCCGGCCAGATTCGAACTGGCGACCTTCTCCGTGTAAGGGAGACGTCATATGTGGACCGATTAGTTAACTTTTTAGTAAGCTAATTGATTAACCACTAAACCACGAGCCCAGTAACTATTTGAAGTTTTAAACCATTTATATAGATTTTGTTTTTAAGAATCTATAATGCATTATTTATCGCATCTATATGTTTCGCTATTTCTTCGCCTTTTTTGGTCAACTTAAGAATTTTTAGCCTTCCAGTTTTTTCAAATGAGACAAGGTTAGCATCTTCCATCTGTTGTAATATTTTTACTACATGGCTATATGTGCAATCAACGCTCTTTGCCAGTGTAGATGCATAAACCTCTGTATTAGAATTTAATAGATTCACGAGCATCATGGCAGGTTTTTCCCTTAGGAATACGTCGAAAATTTTTTTATTTTTTACCAATTAAATCCCCTATATAGATACTTTAACAATTGCTTTTGAAAATCCATTATCAAAACTATATTTTGTAAATAACTAGTTATATATAAATTTTTTGTTTTAATCGTATATTTAATATTTGATTTAATCCTAAAAAAAATTAATATAAATTATCCCAACGATATATTGATGATAAACCATTTTGTAGCTTTAGGTTTAAATATTTATTGCTTTTAATAATTGTAGTCTATCTAATATTAAAAAATATAATTAGGGGATGCTGGGAATCTCCTAAACCTTTTGTTAAAAGGCTTGCGAAAATAAGGGTTGCATAAAAATCCAAAAGGTTTTTAGCACAGGAAATTCTCAAAGGATTTCCTTGTGTCTCCGACAACAAATAAACAATTCGGGGATGCTGGGAATCGAACCCAGGTCACAGGTTTTTCGCATTAATACCGCAAACCCGTATGCTATCCACTATACCACACCCCCGGATGTATTGAATCCGAGATACAAGATTATTGATACTATTAAAAATATTAGATTATACCTTGACAATTTGAAGAAATATTTATTATAAAGTTTCTTATTCTTAGTATTATGTGCAATATAATAGCTTGCTGACATCAGAAAATACATAAAAAAAATAGAGGCAATTATTAGACTGACATCTTTCTGATATATCGTTGATATATAGAATATGAATGCTAAATATATGTTTGCGATAACTGTATTAAGTTCTAACCATTTGTTTTTGAGTTTTGATAGCATTATGAATATCAATAGTACACATATGGCAAGCAATATTATAGATATTAATATATTATTTGGCCAAATAATCCAAAGAAGGATAGGTAGCGGGGCAAACAATAATATGTTGCTGATATAGTCCATATACTTTTTAAGCTCTGTCAATTCTTCTGGTGCCAGATGACATAGCATCCATCCAATCATTGAGCCTAGATATACGGCAATGGACAATAATATATAATTAATCAGCTGCATAGTAAATAAAACTTATGCCTGTTTAAAAATTTAATTAAGAAGCAACAGACGAACCGCATGGCTGACCGTTAATAGATAGATTGCCATTGCCAAAACCATTAAGTTCGCCTTCTGTCGTATTAACAGTTATCAAGTTTCCATATTGGTCAATCAAATATATACAGAATTCTCCTCTGATGCCAAATTGGTTTTTCAGTTGAGGATATGTGCTATTATACAGGTCCTCAAGCTTATTTTTATCGATTGATCCTTTTTGCATTATAGACAAAGAGCTATTGAGGCCTGTTGCACTATCAAGATTATTAGCCACTGCATTAGCCTCTAATTGGAGATGCTCGGTCTTATTATCTGCATTAGTGTTTAGCATTGTATAAAATATTCCTATAATAAGCACGAATATGACAAATGCTAGAATAATGTCCAGAGACCAAGACTGACCCATCCCTTTTTTTTTCATCATACTGGTCTATATTATATTAAACTACTATAAAAACTTTACTAATATACTTATTTTTTTAATAAATATAAAATAGCGGAAAATTTAAAAAACTTTCTAGAAAATCCATAAACTTTATAAATAATGGAAACATTTTTTTATAAATCTAACTAAATTAGATGAAAGTTGGGGGATACAATTTAATTGATTAAATCTTATAAACGATAGTTCATTTGGGGGTTACCAAAATGTACGTAAAAAAATGCCCAGAGTGTGGCGGTACAAATCTTGCTTGGAATAAGGATAAAGGAGAGATAACTTGTAGAGATTGCGGACTCGTTGTTGAAGAGAAGATGGTGGATTTTGACCAGGAGTGGAGAGAGGTAGATAGTGAAGCAGCAGCAAGAAAAAGACGTACAGGAGCGCCCATGTCGTATACTCAATTCGATCAAGGTCTTGGTACTGATGTAGGACGAAAAGCTGATTTATACCAATTGGATGAAGCAGGAAAAAACAAATTCTTCAGATTAAGAAAATGGCAAAATAGGATATCGACAGCAATTGAGAGAAATCTTAAACTTGCACTAGCTGAGCTAAAAAGAGTGTCTTCATTTCTAAAATTACCGCAATCAGTCGAAGAAGAAGGCTCAAGAATATATACTTTAGCTGTAAGAAAAGGATTAGTTCGCGGTAGATCCATGGAATCGGTTGTTGCTGGAGCATTATATGCAGCGTGCAGAAGACATGATGTGCCCAGAACTTTGGATGAATTATCTGAAGCTTCAAATATCGAGAAAAAAGAGATAGGAAGGACGTATAGGTTTATTACAAGAGAATTAGGGATTACCATACTTCCCAGCAACCCGTCTGATTATATAGCAAGATTTGCATCAACATTAAAGCTTGGTCCAGAGACACAATCAAGGGCTGTAGAGATCATAGAATCAGCCCAAGGAATAGAATTAACCTCTGGAAGAGGCCCTACTGGCATTGCAGCAGCTGCATTATATGTAGCTGCATTGATGAATGGAGAGAAAAGGACTCAAAGAGAGGTAGCCGATGTTGCAGGAGTCACAGAAGTTACAATCAGAAATAGGTATAAGGAACTGCTTGATGAACTCGACTTAGAAAAAGAGATAAGAAAGAGTAAAAGAAAAAGAAAAGAACTCTGATTAGAACATAAATATAATCATTTTTTATTATTTCTTTAAAGTAGCAACAGATACTTTTGATACCAGCTAAAATCCATAAAATTTATAAAGGATAATACCCCAGAATTCTATTAGGGGGCTTAAAATAAGAACATTAGTTCTTATAGTTTTGGCTTGTGTGAACAAATGCAAGCAGGTATGATACTTCATAACATGGTATCATTATTTATTAGCCTCAGTAGTAGATTATTAGTATATGGCAAAAACTAAAAAACCCAAACTGAAAAAATCTACAGCTAATGTAGATAAAGCTATGCAGTCAATCAACATAGAAGCGAAATTTCCTAATGCAAAATTCCAGAAAATATCAAAAGAGCGCACAGAGAAGATAGAATCAGTTATCAAGGAGCTAATAAGTGAGGACGCAATTCCTATAGTGCTTTATCTGATAGGCAAGACTCGTGTCTCAGAATTTATTGTGGCATCAGATCTGGATCTTGAGATTCATAGGGCAAGAAACTTATTATATAAGCTATTAGAGCATAACATATTATATTTTCACAGGAAAAAGGATAAGATAAAAGGGTGGTATATCTGTTATTGGGATTTTAATGAAAAAATAATCCAGTTTCTTGATGACAAGATTAAGATCAATAAGCTGCAGAAACTCAAGGAACGGCTAGAAAAAGAATCTTCATCAACATTCTACATGTGTAAGAATGCATGCACAAGAATGGATTTTGAAAAAGCCATGGAGTTCAACTTCAAATGCCCAGAATGCGGAGAGCTCATGGATGAGCAGAACAATACTAGGACAGTAGAATTCCTTCAGGAAAGAATAAAAGAATTAAGTTCAGAAATAAATAAATAATTATGAAACTTACGACAAATATCTTAGCTCAAGATATATTTTTATATCTGCCTCAGTATAATACTTTGATAATTTCTGATATCCATGCAGGATTTGAAGAATCACTGCAAAAGAACGGGGTATTGTTGCCAAAATCAGCAGTATCTGAAATAATGCTTCGGATAGAAAAAGCGATTAATAAAATCGGATTAGAAAAGATAAAATGCATAATCTTGAATGGAGACATAGTCCATAGTTTTTCTAAACATTCACTTGATGAAAAATATGCATTGAAAAAGATATTGGATTTTTTAAAGAAATTTGGAAAAATAATAATTATCAAAGGAAATCATGACAAGATTCTAGAGATGTTGGTAAAGAATGTTGAATTTAGGAAAAATTTGATTTTAGGAGAAATATTGATCACTCATGGAGATATCATTGACGAGAATTCCAAGGATAAGAAAATTAAGATCATGATCATTGGTCATGAACATCCGTCTATTGTTCTTGACTCAGGATTAAGACAAGAGAAATACAAATGCTTTCTGAAAGGCAAGTATAAAAATAAGGAATTGATAGTGATGCCATCATCAAACACTTTGATAGAAGGGAGCGATGTATTAAAGGAAAAATTATTGAGTCCTTACATTAAAAGTATTGATTCATTCCAAGTGTATGCAATCGCAGATGAGATATATGATTTTGGGAAAATATCACAACTTAGAAAAAAGTTAGGATAAAATTCATCATTCTAAAATAGAAACATTTAAATAATAGGAAGAGATTTTTTATTAATAGGGTGTTGGGGTTGCTGCAGAAAGAAAATCTTCCTTATCGTGGAAGGAGATAAATATTTGGATTATTAAACTTTTACCTTTAGCTTCTCCTTTATCGCTTTCTCTGAGATGATTGCTGAATTTCCTGTCGGATCTTCTATTATCAACCTTTGCTTTTCCTGTCCCCATACAACCCTATGGATCTTCTTTATCATGTTCTTTGCTTTTTTCCTTGACTCTTCTTCCTCTTCTTCATTGTCGCGTATCTGCTCTAATTGCTTTGCCATCCTGTTCAATATTCCTTCGACATTTGTGATATAACCATTGCTTGTGGGTCCGGGCTGTATATCACCAATATGGGGCATCTTTATTGTCGCATTTGATGATTTCACAATCCTGATGCTCATATCCTTCTCATTGTCAATTTCTATCGAATATCTGCTTGGTTCCTGATCCTTTTCTGTCTCTATATCTGCCTTATGATATCCGCAGTTTGAGCAGTCCATCGAGAATAGTAAGCATGTGCCAAAATAAGGTATTTCTTTTTTCGTGTCCATCAATACAAGAGTCTTTTCATGACAGAACGGACACATCTCTCCGGCTATCACTTCTTCTGGCTCTAATTTTTTTGATTTATCGTCAGAAGATTTTTTCATATAATATACTTGTTTAATTTAGTTTATATATATTGTGGTTTTAGAAAATATATGGTAGAAAATAAAT
>Ga0182011_10001005_pt1 | contig 24657 bp, 26 predicted proteins | sample 711E1DmetaG_FD_120481 | JGI IMG/M metagenome (GOLD analysis project Ga0182011, IMG submission 120481) | Permafrost microbial communities from Stordalen Mire, Sweden - 711E1D metaG | ecosystem: Environmental > Terrestrial > Soil > Wetlands > Permafrost | place: Sweden: Stordalen | collected...
AGCGGTGCGTGATCTTGTTGAAAAACGCGCCAGCCGTGTCCTGAAGGAAAGCGACCAGGTTTCATTCAAGGTTTGAGAGGGTAGAAATGCAGAGTATTATCAACGACGCTTTAAAAAACGCCGAGCTTGAAAAAGAGATCAATAAGCCCGGCAGCGCCAATGCAACAGATGATGATTTCGTGGGCCAGCCACGGATCGTCATCATCGGTTGCGGTGGTGCAGGAAACAACACCGTGAACCGTATCCACCACATGGGCGTATCCGGTGCAGAAACGATTGCGATCAACACGGACAAGCAGCACCTGGACATGATCCAGGCAGACAAGCGTGTCCTCATCGGTAAGTCCCTGACAAAAGGTCTCGGTGCCGGTGGTTACCCCGATGTCGGTAAACGTGCGGCCGAGATGGCCCGTCCGACCCTGGAAGCAATTCTTGAATCAGCAGACCTTGTCTTTATCACAGCAGGTATGGGAGGAGGTACCGGTACCGGTTCCGCACCCGTTGTTGCACAGATCGCGAAAGAACAGGGAGCTATTGTCGTCGGCATGGTCAGTTACCCGTTCCAGGTTGAAAAGGCCCGCCTGATCCGTGCTGAAGAAGGTCTTGAGGCTCTCGCTTCCGCAGCGGACTCGGTGATCGTTCTCGACAATAACCGGTTGAAGAACTTCGTCCCGAACCTCCCGCTCGGCCAGGCCTTTTCCGTCATGGACCAGTTGATCGGCGAGACAGTCAAGGGAATATCAGAAACAATTACAGAACCATCACTCATCAATATTGACTACGCCGATGTCAGAGCCATCATGTCCAAGGGTGGCGTTGCAGTCATGCTTGTTGGTGAGAGCAAGCAGCAGAACAAAGCAGAGAGCGTTGTCCGCGAATGCTTAAGCAACCCGATGCTTGACATCGACTACCGCGGCGCAACAGGCAGCCTGATTCACATTACCGGTGGCACTGATCTTACCCTGCAGGATGCAGAAGAGGTCGCAACCTCGCTCACCTACGAGCTTGATCCCCATGCAGATGTTATCTGGGGCGCCCGCGTACGGAGCGACATGGAAGGTAAGATCCGGGTCCTTGCTATCATGACCGGTGTCAAGAGCGCACAGATCCTCGGGACCCGTCAGTCTTACAAGACTATGATCTCGGATATCGAGAACAAGCGCTCCAACCCGAAGGCAGTTGAGATGCCCGTAAGCAAGAGAAGCGGTAGGGACCAGCCAAGTGGCGGCGGCGTCCTTGAATGGGTCGGTTAATACCAAACACCACGCACAAAATCCAAAAAACCAGAAAATAAAAAAAAATTAAGGAAACAGTTGGTTCGTCCAACCACCAACTTCCTTTTTGTCCGGATCCCCTTCTTTTCAGGTGCATTGTTTCATTGACCCGGTCACTCTTCCTCACCTGATTACGGCGAAATGCTTAATATGCTCCCATGCCTTTAATATATAGTACATTCGGCCAATCCTTTGCCGGGTGGTTTTGGGCAGAACCCTGTGGACGGTGAAGCCCTGGTACCGGGAGTTGAACATCATGAACAGAGTGTTGAACAAAGACTTCGAATTGAAGTCTTGCAATAATTCTACGCTGATTGCTTTTTCTGGTGTTTTCCATCCTGCATACTGCATGCAGAATTTTCCTGTGAATGAAAGGGAGGGATCTGCCGGCAGATCCTTCCGGCTGTATGAAGTGCAGGAACAAAAAAATCCCGTGCATCCCGCAAAGGAGAATCTGATGAGGAGCAGTAATGCATGTTGAATGACTTGATGGAAAAAAGGAAAAAAACTCTTGCAGAGTCTGAAGAGCATAAAAACCGCCGGAATGAGCTGAACGCATCCGCGAGCAAGTTTGCCCGGGAACGGAATACTCTCAATAATCAGACCCGTGAATTCGTAGAGGAAGCCCAGAAAAATAAGGATCTCCGGGACACCTACAACCAGTCGGTTCTTGATCTCAAAGTCCAGCGCAATGAGTTCAATGACAAGGCAAACGTCCTTTTTGAAGATATTGAAGCGTTTAAAAAAGAGCACGGCACCTTAAAAAACCGGGGGATCAAGGAACTCCAGAAGCAGATCGAGTACATGGAGTACCGCCAGCAGACCGAGGTCTTCACTACCGACAAGGAACGCGAGCTGATCGACAAGATCAAGCAGATGAAGGGCCAGGTACGGGAGCAGGAAGCCGAACTCGAACAGAACAAGGAGATGCGCACGAAGATTGCCGAGGCACGCGAACACCGGAAACAGGCATCCGATCTCCATGCAAAGGTAACCGAGGTTGCCGAACTCGCCCAGAAGCACCACGACCTTATGGTCGAATCATATCGCAAGGCCGATAAATCCCGGGAAGCAGCCGATGCAGCACACAAAAGCTTTGTAGAATCACAGGAATCCGCGGATGCAGAGCACAAGTTCTTCATCGCCTGCCAAAAAGAGCTCCGTGACTACGACAAGGTGATCTCCGGTCTCCGGAAGAAGACCAAGAAGGTCAAGGTCACTAAAGAGCAGAAGGCCGTCAGGAAGGAGGCCGAAAGCCTCTTCAAGAATTTCCGGGCTGGAGAAAAACTCACGACCGACGATATTTTACTCCTCCAACGCTCAAAACTCATCTGATTTCTTTTTTTATCTGATTTCCTGACCGTGAGGAATAATTTAATAGATTTACGGCTATTTTATAAATAACGATAATGATGCAGGGACGGACGCTGGTCCTGAGTGTTGACCGGGACGATGATATCGGGTGGAAGGCAAAAATCGAGAGCCCGGCGGTTGGCAGGGAAGACTGCCTGAACGCAGCAAACACGCTGGCACTTGCTGATCCCGAAGACTCTGATGTCAATGCAATTTTTTCTGCAGTGAAAATTTATGATGAACTCACTGCAAAAGGCGAAGACACCGTAATCGCGATTGTTGCCGGAAATCACCTCCATATGATAGAGGGGGATCGGAGGATTGCCACCTCGCTCGAGCAGGTAGTAAAAGAGACCGGGGCGACCAACTGTATTCTTGTTACTGACGGTGCTGAAGATGAATATGTTATCCCGATCATCCAGTCGCAGATCCCGGTATCGAGCATCCGCCGCGTGATTGTCAATCAGATGCCAAACCTCGAAGGTACCTATTATATCCTGAAAAAACTTCTTGACGATCCGAAAATATCCCGGATGATCTTTATACCGCTGGGCCTTGCCATGATGCTGTACGCGACTGCGTATCTCCTCAATGCCCCGGGAATTGCGACGATTATTGTCATTGGAGTCATCGGCTCCTATATGCTCTACAAAGGTTTTGGGTTCGATGAAATTGTCCATGGCATTATCGATACACTCAGGGTATCCCTGCAGCGCGGACGGTTTTCGTTTGTCACCTACACAATAACGATCCTGCTCGTCCTCATGGGTATCATCAATGGATTTCTCACGATACTGCAATATTATTCCACCGATTATGGTGTAGTATATTTCCTTATGGTATTCATATTCGGGGCGATCTGGTGGCTGATAGCAGGAGGCCTTATTATGTCCATAGGGATTATCATCGATGTATATACGAATGAGCGGGAAGGGCTCGGAAAAGTAATAGTATTTCCCTTCTTTATCACTGCGATCGGGTTGATCCTGTATTGTGCCAGTCTATTTTACCTTCCGGTAAAAGAGATCCCCCACTTTCTCTATACCCCGGAAGAATCGGCCATGCAGGTGGTTTATTTTGCCATCGGCGGCATTATCTCGGCAATTTCCGGGGTTGTTATCCAGTTTTTCCTCAACCGGAAGCTGGCAGAACTCCGCAAACAGGAAATCATTGAGGTTATGTGAGTCCCCCTGCATTCCCGCATAGCATGGGGCCCCTTTTAATTAAAATTGAGAATAATTCTGCAGGTGCCGGAATAACCTGATCACACCGGAAGGAACCGGGATAATGGATGAACCGCCTTACCGGGGTGACTCTTTTGGTAGACTTTCAGCGCCTTTTAATAAAATGTTCATGAGATTCCCGATGATCAGGGCTGCTGTCTGAAAAAGAAAATAACGTGACCGGTCCTGGATACGGCCCTTGAAAATTGACAGAATTGTCCGGGAATAAATTATTGTGTCTGATCAGCAGGAGCCAAAATCTCATTCTCTTCCGGTATTACCGGTAATTGCGGATCCCGTTCAGCAAAAAAACCCATACCCCCGGGAAATTGTTTTGTATTGTTAAAATTTCTGATAGTCTGGGGAGACTGTACGGTAAGTGACGGTATCACGACATTAAAATCATGGGAGGGATACCAGTAAATCCCTTTGCCGTAGGAATAGGAGGCATTATACACCGTGAAATCAGCACTTGAAAGATCAATACGCTGGATCTTTGCATCCTCGTAATTCAGGATCTTTAAAAGTTTATTCTTAAGATCCTGCTTTCCCAGCAAAAAGAAAATAAAACGGGTCCCTTCATCCACGGAATAATTTACATGGATAACCGCAGTCCCGTTGTCCAGCCTGATCTGAATATCCTCGACGGTGATATAACTATAGCGGTCCTCACTTGCCGCAAGAGCCGGTGCTATACAACACATGAGAAGGAGTATCAGCACAGCCATAGCACAGGCTCTCATCGTTGAATAAGTACGCGAATTCTGCTTAAATCGTTTTGGGTTATGTACCCTTAACGGGAATTAAAATCTGCCTGCATGATAAAAAATTATTTTTTGTTGGCGAGAATAATCTCGATACTTGAAACGTTAGTCTTTCCGGTATCGGTGTCAATAATCTCCGTTGAGGTGATGATCTCTTTTTTTACTACGCCTTCAAGAAACCTGTTTAAAGAGATCTCAGCTGTATCAACTGCACGGGAAATAGCCTTGCCCCGTGCCTTGATCGCTACCTCGTCTGCACCATTGTTGAACTGTGTTACTACGGCAAGTACGTAGTTCATTACCGGTTTATTCCCGACGAATACGGTGTTCTCTTTTACCTGCTGCATGGCGTCCCCCGTATTAGAGATACTTCTTTTTCACAATCAGTTCCGCATTGAGCACACTTGCACCGGCCGCACCGCGTATCGTGTTGTGCCCCATGGCAATGAAGCGGATGCCTTTCCGCAACCGGCCGACAGAAACGGTCATACCATTTCCCCGCATCCGATCGAGACGTGGCTGCGGGCGATCGGGCTCCTCCTCAAAGAAATGGATCGATTCGGCCGGCTGGGTTGGCAGTCCCTTGATAGGGGGCTTGTAGTCCCGGAATGATTTTGCGAGTTTTTCGACCGGCTCCTTGATGTCAACCCAGATCGCCATGGTGTGCCCGTCAATGACCGGAACGCGGTGGCAGCTTGCGCTGACTTTATAAGGAGCATTTACTACTTTTTTGCCTTTCAGCGTTCCCATGATCTTGAGGGTCTCGGTCTCCATCTTCTCCTCTTCCTTGCCGATATAGGGAATGACATTGTCATAGATTGCCATCGCGGCAACGCCTTCAAATCCGGCTCCGGATATCGCCTGCATCGTCGCAACGCGGATATCGGTGAACCTGAACTGGCGCAGGGGGGCGAGGGCTGTTACCATCATGATGGTGGAGCAGTTCGGGTTGGTGACGATGAACCCGTCCCGGCCGGCATCTTTCTGCACATCAATCAGGCCAAGGTGTTCCGGGTTTACTTCCGGAACAACAAGGGGGACCGTGGGATCCATCCGGTGGGAACTTGCATTACTGCAGACCGCTATACCGGCTTCCGCAAATTCCCGTTCCACGCTGGTCGCAATCTCGGCCGGGAGGGCGGAGAAAACGAGGTCTATGTTCTTCATTGCCTTGGGAGACGTGGGAACGACCTTGATTTTTCCGATTTTTTCCGGGAATGGGGTATCAAGACGCCATTTCACGATCGATCCGTAGGGCTTTCCCGCACTGCGTTCGGAAGCGGCGAGTGTCGAAAGATTGAACCATGGATGAGCTGCGAGTTGTTCAACAAATCGCTGCCCGACTGCTCCGGTGGCTCCGAGTATTGCAACATTGATCATAGGTGTCAGGTCCTGTGTGTCTGTTTTCCCCGTTTATGGTACGGAGGGTAATAGTGTCCCATTTCATCTGTGATAATAAAAACGTTGTTTTTTTGAATTTTTATGGCGATTAAAGAGCAGGTCCCGGTAAAATCGGGGTTGAACAATTCGTATCAGTAAAATAGTGGGATAAAAACAGGATTCTGGTATTGGAAGAATTTTTTTTATAATCCAACCCGGCAAAATCCAGTAAAAAAAGGTAAAAAACAGACGGTCTTGGTTCAGGTCTTATTCCATGTGAATTGCTTCCGACGGGCAGGCGTCTACGCAGGTCTGGCAGTCCACGCACATATCCTTGTCGACTTTTGCCTTTTCATTATCCATGGCAATTGCCGATGCAGGACATTCACTCACGCAGGTTTCGCATCCGGTACATTTCTCTTTGTCAACGACTGCTACCAACTCGTTCACTCCAACGTATATGTTTCGGTGAAAAGAAAAAAAGGGTTTCTATTTTGACCCACTTTCATCAGAAAGCGGGGAGTGGAGAAGAATGCAGCAACATTCTTCGACTTGGACTCGTGTCCCTCAAAATATGGGGCAACGATAAGACCCGTAGGATCTTCGAGTTTAACCCACCATTATCAGATTATAAGGAATAAACATGGTTCGTGGGATTCCAGACTACAAAAAATATAGTATAAGATATCTTCGAATTGATGAGGATAAAAAGCCCGAATTAAAAATTATTTCTTCCCAAGCCCGAGCACATCATTCATGCCGTAAATGCCGGGCTTTTTACCGACTACCCAGCGTGCCGCAAGAAGGGCACCGCTGGCAAAGACAGACCGGTCGTACGCCCGGTGGGAAAGTTCGATGGTCTCGTAGTTCTTCGAGTACATTACCTTGTGGTCGCCGACAATATCACCGCCCCGGATGACGTGGACGCCAATCTCGTTCTTCCGCTCGGTCATGCCTTCGCGGCCGTACATCTTCTCCCGCCCTCCGGCTTCCTCTTCGATGATCTGGAGGATCGTCTTGGCGGTTCCGCTCGGGGCATCCTTCTTGGCGCGGTGGTGGGCCTCGATGACCTCGATATCGTAATCCTTCAGCAGCTTTGCCGATTCCCGAACCAGTTGCAGGAAGATATTGACGCCAATCGAGAAGTTGCTGGAGATGACCGCCGGAACCTTGCCGTGGATTACCTTCGCCATCTCGGCCCGCTGCTCCGCAGTGATACCCGTGGTGCCGATAATGAGGGCACAGTTGTTCCGGGCCGCCATCTGGACATTGCCGACCGCGGCACTCGCAATGGTGAAATCGATCAGGACATCGGCCTTGGTCTTCTTAAGGAGGGCTTCAGCATCTTTCGTCTCAACGATCCCGACGCCGAAAAAAGAACTGGTTTTAAGGTTGATCCCTCCCACCAGTTCAAGGTCTTTCGACTCATTGACCATGCGGCCGATGGTCTGGCCCATGCGGCCGGAGGCGCCGCACACCACGACTTTTATCATCTGCAGTTCACCGTCTCCGGGGTTTTGCTGCTGGTTTCCGGGCACCGGCTTTTTGCGGGACATTCTTCTTCGCAGCAGTTTTTGCCGGAATGGTGGCAAGAACTTTTCTGAGCTGCTCGGTCTTCTTCTCGTCAAGATCGGCAAGCGGGAGCCGGACCGGGCCACCAGCCATTCCCATCAGTTCAACCGCTTTCTTCACCGGTATCGGGTTGGTATCGATGAACATGGAGCGGAACAGGGGGGAGAGCGCAAAGTGGAGGACCAGTGCTTTCTGGTAGTCTCCCTTCCAGATCGCCTCGCACATATCAACCATACGTTTCGGGTCGACATTCGCTGCAACCGAGATCACACCGGAGCCGCCAAGGGCCATGATGGGCAGCGTGATGTTATCATCACCGGAGATCACGATGAAATCATCATCCTGCGTATCTTCGATAATTCGTGTGATCTGGCCGATATTGCCGCTCGCTTCCTTGATCCCCCAGATATTCGGGTGCTGCGCCAGTTCTGCAACCAGGTCCGGCTCAAGATTCTGCCCGGTACGTCCTGGGACATTGTACAATATGACCGGTATGTCGAGGTCGGCAAGCTTCGTATAGTGCTTCACAAGACCTGCCCGGTTGGGTTTGTTGCCGTACGGACTGATGACGAGTACACCGTCTGCACCGATGTCCTTTGCAGCCTTCGTGAGCCGGATTGCCTCTACGGTGTTGTTGGATCCGGTACCGGCAAGGACCGGGATCTTCCCATTCACCTTATCGACCGTGATTTCGATGACTTTCTCATGTTCTTCGAACGTGAGCGTGGCTGATTCACCGGTCGAACCGCAGGGCACAATCCCGTGGATTCCACAGGAAAGAAGAAACCCGATGTTGTGCTCAAGGCCGGGAACATCCAGGCCCATGGCAGGATTTCTTTTAAAAGGGGTTATGATAGCTGGAAGGACACCTTCAAACATGAATAAGGTTATGAGCGTTTCTTGGTATTTATTTTTCTTGTGATGTATCCGGCGACGCGGTTCCGGACACGCTTGCTTTCGATAACAGCGGACTTATCCAGCTGCTGCTTGTTCTCTTCGAAGTTATTCGAAAAATTCACCCGCTGCTTGGCTACAAGTTCAGTTCCGAGCGTTTTAATGTAGGATGGCTTGATTCCCATTGATGATTCCTCACAAAGTGTATTATGTTAAATGCGGTTGGAGCAGATAATGATATTGTTCGCAACGTCGGAAGGGCCCTCGCCGAACAGGACGATGCGCGACTCTTCAGCACAGGAACCTTTCCTGACGATCACGTCGGGAATACCTTTTTTACAGCAGGACGCAATGCCCCAGTCCATGGTGCTAATTCCCTGGTTAACTGATGTTGCATCAAGGGAAGTGCATTCAAGAAACAGGTCGTTTTCAAAAACCCTGAGCGCCCGGTCAGAAAACTGCAGGAGGGTGGCGCTGCGTGTCAGCGGATCAAATTTCATCACGGTCAGGATGATTCGGACAACGAGATCATCCGTACCAAATGTACACGGGCCGGCGCCCACCCGTCCTCCCGCACCGTTTTTTATTCCCACGTTTACTGCGGCAACCCCGCCGGCATCCCGTGCTCCGCGTAGTGCGAAACCGAAGGCGATGCCTTCCGGCGGGATAAGCCGGTCATTCACTGACTGTTCCAGCTGGGTTGTGGCAGCCTGGAGCGTGGAAAGCGTAAGGGTTCGTTCGTGTGCCGGATCCATAGGTTATCCAGTAATGGACGTGTCCGTTCTTAAAAAACGCGGTTCATTCCAGCCCGAGATCTGTGCGGATCCCTATCATGCCGGCAAGCGCGTACTGAGTGAGGTGAGACAGGACAAGAACCCTGATAAGTTCTCCTTGCCTCATGAATCAGATGAATCATCTGGTAAAAATCGGATAAGCCTATATTCTCCGAGAGCAAAAAATTGTGGCAATGGACGAACGAATCCTTGATGTGATCATCGGTCTTGCAGCCTTCCTGATCCTGGCGGTGCTCCTCGCGGTCCTTCCCCTGGCCCTGGCTCCGGGAACCGGCTATCTTATCGCAATTATTGTATTCATTCTCTTCCTCTCCGGTGCCGGTTACCTGGTAAACGAGAAGATTACGTAGACGGTGCCTGCCGGACCTCTGCTTTTCTCTGATCTTTTCCTTCCCTGTTTTTCTTTTTGACCTTGTAATAACTGAGCGGGTGGTTCACTCTCTCACAAAGGTGGTCACGGTTGACACAGAGGCCGGTCGTGCGCATCGCGGGGCAGGCCGGTGCAGTATATTCGGTCCCCGACCCCCCGCGGCCGGTGATGTGCTCTACCTGGTACATCGTCTTCTCCGGATCGAAATCCGGTGAGCGGGCATAGAGCTGGGCAATAGCAGGGACATCCATCCCTATCGTGTGGACAAACGTGGTCAGTGCAAACCGCCCGGCATGGGTGAGGTTGGTACCGGCAGTGAGGGCAGTGATCAGGGCCTGCATGCAGGGTGGAAATGCACTCTCCTCGATTGAGCCGAACTGCCGGAGCATCTGCTCCTGGTATTCCTTTTTTATTGAATCGGCTACGGGCGCCAGCTGCTGGCAGATCGTTTTTGGGACACTGTAGGGGAGGTCCCGGCGGAGGATGACACGGATCCGCTCGCGAAGCAGTTCGAGCAGTTCTTCTTTCCGGATCTCGACATACCCGTTACGGACACGACGGTTTATAAGTTTGAACCGTTCCTCGTGCAATACGGACACGATCTCAACGTAATCGGCAAGCGGCATCCGGTCTCTGGAGAGATCGATCCTGAATTCTGCTGCAATATAATTCGCTATCCGGCTGTTCTGTTGATCATCAAGCACTGCATTCTCGTTCCAGCCTTTTTCCGATTCTGAGCCGGTTTCAATATTGAGAAAATAATAAGCGCGGTCAGCCTCGTACCGGGTAAGACGGTCATACAATTGCTTGTCCTGTACGCAGGAGACAATGATTCTTGCCAGAACGTAACTTGCGATCTCCTCATCATCCCGGTGCTGGAAATGCGCCACGATGGTTTTTTTTGATGCAAGCGCCTGATTGATCCGTCTGACAGCAAGCCCGGTTAAATAGGTCCCCTTCTCCTCCCTGAGCAACTGGTCAATGGGAGGAAAGGATTTTTTGATATGGTCCTGTGCTTTTTTTAAAAAGGGAAAATGGGAAAGTTCCTTTGCTGATGGAGAATAGTCCATCAGTCAGCCTCAATCCGCGGTGCGAGGAGATACTCGACATGGCCGTTCCCGCCGGCAATGTCGAACGAGAACCTTACCGGGTGATCGATCCCAAGGAAGATCTCGACTTCTGCGGCCCTGCCCATGACCTTGCCCATGTCTTTTAAGTAATCGAGCGAGAACAGCGAGCGCGCTTCCACCGGGGTAAGTGATACCAGTTCGTCTTTGGAAAATTCCCGTCGGATATGATCCGTGTCGCCTTCGGCTACAAGATAAAATGTCTGGTCTTTCGGGTTTATCCCAAGCGCGATCTTGTCTGAGATTACTGCAGCTGCTTTCATTGCATTATTCAGGTCATCTCCCTTGATGACGATCTTCCCCGGGAGGTTGATGGTTGGTGGGTTGGGGTCTTTTCGTATGGTATTAGTGTCAAGGAGCGTGATGGAATAATGATACCCATGCACAGAGATTGACATCTTCTGGGCATTGTCAGCCATCTCGATGCTGATAAGATCTCCCTTACCGGCCAGACCAAAGATATTCTTCATTTTCATGAGGTCAATGCCGAGCTGGCTCTTGGTTGCTTTGAATGTGTCGAACGCTTCCTTTTTGAGGGTGAGCGCGACCATCGCGACGTTTGCCGTATCAACTGCACGTGTTGAAATTCCCGTCTCGTCCGTATGGAGCCGGCACTCAGGGATGAGAGCCGAGATCGCATCGATTGCTTCCCTGAACATGTCTGCGTCTATAGTTGCCTTTAACATCGCTTACCCCTTAACAAACTGTCTTATACAGTATATCGTCATACTTTAATTATAGTGTTTTGGGTTTAATTCCGAATTCTTGGAGAACGATCAGGGTAATGGGTTCACAATGGGGATATGACAAGACCTACATGCGGGCAAAGCATGAGGGATACCGATCGCGTGCAGCATACAAACTCATGGAGATACAGAAAAAATTTGCCATTATCCGGCCTACGGATAATATTGTCGACCTCGGGGCTGCCCCCGGGAGCTGGCTTCAGGTCGAGCGGAACCTTACCACGGCCCGTGTACTCGGGATTGATCTCAACCCAATCGCCGATCTCGATGGAGTTGAGACCATAGAAGGCGATCTCAATGATCCGGAAGTAATCGCGCTCGTCAGGGAAAAGCTTCCTGTTGTAAACGTCGTCCTGTGCGATGCAGCCCCTAAACTTTCCGGTCATAAGAGTTATGACCAGGCAAGGATCATGGAACTGAACGAGCAGGCACTGGTATTTGCCTGCAAGGTCCTGAAACAGGGCGGGAATTTTGCGATCAAATCCTTCCAGGGAACGGATTTCCCCTGGCTCTATGCAGCGTGCAAGATCCATTTCTATTCGGTCAAGACCTGCATCACCAAGTCCACCCGCAAGGGGAGCACGGAACTGTATATTGTTGCGAAGAACTTTATCGGCAAGACTCAGGAATGACGCTCAGGGACCCTTTCAACCGCCCGGTCAGCAACCTTCGGGTAAGCCTGACCCCTCAATGCAACCTTTCCTGCATTTACTGCCACCGCGAAGGGGAGAAGTCATCCCGGGAGTCTCTTTCGGCGGCTGATATTGCCGAGGTCCTCCGCGTTGCTGCGGGTTTCGGGATCCGGAGCGTCAAATTCACCGGCGGTGAACCGATGCTCCGGCCAGACCTCCTCGAGATTATCAGATCGGTCCCTGCCGGCATGGAATCGTCCATCACCACCAACGGGACAGTCCTTGCCGGTCTTGCTGCCAGCCTCAAACAGGCGGGCCTCCGGAGAGTAAACGTAAGCATCGACAGCCTTGATCCGGCGATTTATAAAAAAATCACCGGCACGGACCGGCTCTCCGATGTGCTGGAAGGCATAGATGCAGCTCTCGCTATCGGTCTGACGCCCGTCAAGCTGAACATGGTGGTGCTCAAGGGTATCAACGACCATGAAGTCGATGATTTTCTCTCCTTTGTCCGTGGCAACCGGGACCTTGTCCTCCAGCTGATAGAGCTGATGAATTTCAATGATTGCGATCACCACGGGGAGTTAAATAGTCTCGAGGATTCCCTTGCATCCAGGTCCAGACAGATCGTCACCCGACGCATGCACCACCGGAAAAAGTATTGTCTTGACGGGGCCGAAGTGGAAGTTGTCCGGCCGCTCCACAACACCGAATTCTGTGCGTTCTGCAACCGCCTCCGGGTTACCTCAGATGGCAGACTCAAACCCTGCCTGCTGCGGACAGATAACCATATCGACATCCGCGGCAAATCAGGAAAAGAACTTGAGGATCTTTTTATCGAGGCGGTTCGCCGGCGTGAACCTTTTTATACATGAGATCCCCCGTAATCCTGACTGGGGCCTCATCAGGCCCGGTACCTCCGGGACCACGGTAATATATTTACGATGCCGTCGCGAACTAAAGGGATATGCAGGATGATAACGAGTTCGTTCCGGTCCTCCGGCACCTGTATGAAAAATCCCTGATGCTCCACGATACCGGGAGTTTTCATAAAGTGCTCTATTTCTATTTCATCGACTCACTCGCCCATATTGATTATACCGCCAGCCTCTATGCTTACAACTACGAGTCCCCCAAGAATATCATGGGTGCCGAATACCTCCGCTGGCGTATCGACGAGGAAAAAAAAGGTGATCGTGTAAAGTTTCCCGGTTTTATCAACTGGCTGCGGGAGAAAAAGTCCGAGAAGTATGCCCGCCTTCCCTCTCTCTGGCAGATGATATATGATATCCGGGACCCGGCAAGTTACCGGAGTTTCCGGATTGTGCTCGATCCCGACAGCAAGAAACCCCTGCCTGCGGATTTCTTTTATACCGTTATCGATGACTTCTTCGAGCCGGAATTCTTAAAGAGCCTGTATGATGATGCCTCATTGAGTATGCTCTTCAACGAATACCTCAGTCAGACCTGATACCCGCGGTGTCCAAGCCATGCATGTAAGCCGTATCTGTTCAGACCTGGTAAAAATCAACAGCGAAAATCCTCCCGGGCGAACGGATGAGGTTATCGAGTACATCCGGGTTTTTCTTGAACGCCTGGGCATACGGTCGACGGTTTCCGGAAATGCCGGCGGGATGTCCAACCTGGTCACGGACAGGACCAGCACCCGGCTGCTCCTGTGCGGGCATGTGGATGTGGTACCGGCCCTTGATGCAGGATGGACCTACCCGCCGTTTTCCGGTACAACCGATGACCGGTTTGTCCACGGGCGTGGCGCAACGGACATGAAAGGGGGGTGCGCCTCAATCCTTGCTGCCTGTGAAACTCTGGTGAACCGGGACGGGATAGTCCCGGCAAGGCTGGCGTTTGTGTGTGATGAGGAGACCGGAGGCGAAAATGGTATCCTCCGCCTGCTGGCAGATCAGACGCTTACTCCTGGCGACTGCCTGATTGCCGAACCCACACCGGCACTGCATCCCAGTATCGGGCAGAAAGGGCTCTGCCGGCTTGAGATCGAATTTTCCGGCACGCCGGCACACGGGTCGCTTTACCCTGCCGTAGGTGTGAGTGCTATCATGGAAGCGATGGAACTCCTCGAGTATGTGAAAGGACTGCACGAGCGTGAGTTCCCGGTCGATGAGCACATGAAAGAGATAATTGCCCGGTCCTCCGGTGTACTGGAGCAGGAATTTAAAATTCATGATGTCAGTGATGTCTTGAAAAAACTGTCGTTCAACCCGGGCATTATCAAAGGCGGGGAGAAGTCCAACGTGGTTGCCCAGCACTGCACCCTCGAACTGGAGCTCCGGGTCCCATGGGGATGTTCCATCCCTGCGCTTCTCTCCGGTATATCAGCCCATGCCCGGAACGGGAAGATCGTATCGCAGGAAATCCATAACCCCTCCGTCACGGATCCATCCAGCCCGCTTGTCACCATTACCTGCAACGAGGTACAAAGGGTTATGGATAGCCATGTTTTTCCAATCGTTCAATGGGCGGCAAGTGATGCCCGCCACCTCCGGCTCTATGGGTTCAATGTCATCCAGTACGGGCCCGGCGAAATATCCTCCCTGCATGCGGTGGATGAACGGGTAACTATCGATTCACTGGAAAAGGCGTCGCTCGTGTACCAGGGAATGATGGAGAGGTACGCGGGAATGGGCGGGAAATAACAAGGGAATTATTCCCCTTATAAAAAAAAATTATCTCAATTCTCTTCGCATCACCGCAACAATACCCGTGACAACAGCCAGTGCACCGAGAACTGTCAGTGGTGATACCGGCGAATAGGTTGTCTTCTTTGCAACCGGGTTCGTTGTCTCTGCAGATATCGTGTCTCCGGTCTCCGGTACCTGCGTGATGACTTCCGTTGCCTGTCCTGACGGTGTTACGGTGGTGTAGAAGGTGCCGATGCGGCTGATAGTAACAGTCGGGGTAATAGTGCCATAGATAGTAAACGACTGCTGTTTGCCCATCGCATCTGCCTTGTTCGCTTGTGCTTCTGCATAGTTCGGATCGATGCCCAGCGCCTTGTTGAAGCACTCGAGCGCGTCCGTGGGTTTTCCCAGCGCTACCAGCGCGACTCCCTTGTTGTTCCAGACGGTGGCATTTTTAATGGTAATATAGGTGGCCTGGTCGAATGCCGCCAGCGATTCGTTGTATTTCCCGGCCTGCATCAGGGCAAGACCCTTATTATTCCAGTTCTCAAAATTATCGGAGTCGAGCAGTGTGCAACGGTCGTATGCGGCAAGAGCAGAAGCGGTCTCGTTAATCTTCATGTATGCATACGCCTGGTTGCAGTACGCCTCCTTGCGGTTCTGTTCCACAACAAAGAGCTTGTCGTACGCGGCCACTGCCTCTTCATACCGCCCGAGTTCGAACAGGCCGAGGGCCCGGGCATTCAGTGCGATTGGGTCCGCGGATTTAATGGCAAGACTTGATTCAGCGGATGCAATGGCTTCAGTATATTTTCCCTGCATGTTGAGTGCAACAGCTCTGCCGGCGTAGGCTGGAGCATAGTTCGGGTCAAGCTGGAGTGCATTGTTATAATAGGTTATCGCCGTTGGATAATCCCCGACTGTCAGGGCATTTTGCGCTTTTGTGTACCACTCCAGGGCGTCCTCTGCAAAGACCATCGGGACGATCAGGAGGGAAAAGAGAAGAATCAGGATCAGGATCGTGGATCTCATAATCTCATGACGAAATTTCCCTTAATCGCAGATGAATCTATTGTTTTTATTGTTTTTTTGTATACCCGGCATTATTGTGCCCTGTCAGGGCCCGAACTTTTTCCAATGGTAACCGCTACAAGTATGGCAGAGAAGGCGGTGATACAGAATGTCCAAAAAAACCCGGTTATATCGGCAAAAACCCCGGCAACGAACGGGAGTATAGTCATGCCGAGGTAGCTCGTGGTGGAGAAGAGCCCCATCACAATTCCCTGATGCTCCTTTACCCCGGCAAGGATCGCCATCTGGGCGATCATAACGATACCGGCCATTATCCCGAGTACGGCAAATCCCCACGGTGAGAAAAACGAGAGGAGCACACCCGCCGCCATCAGGACTGCCGACCAATAAATTGCAGATAGCGGTGGCAGCGATGCCCGGGATGCTGCCAGTACGGTACCAATTGTTGCAACACTCATTCCGGCGATCCAGTATCCCAGATTCTCAGATGAAGCACCGGAAAACTGAGGGTAGAGTGAGCTGACAACACCCGTTATCCCGATCAGGACCACTGAGGAGAACCAGAGCCAGCGGAAATCCCATACAAACGATATGAAAACTGCAGGACTGAAGGGAGCTGCCCGGTGTCCGGTATCTTTCATGAAGAAGCTTATGCAGGCCGGAACAAGAGCAAGTCCCGCAAAGAGCAGGATACCCGCCGCGGGATTCCCGCTGTGCGATGCCAGCCATCCGGCAAGGACGAGACCCGTGACGAGTCCTGCGTTTAAGAGCGCCATAAAATAACCGCTCATCTTCTCGTGGTCCGTACGGGAATTGACGTACGACATGGCCGCGGCAACAAAACATCCCCCGCCAATCCCTTCGATAAACCGTGCAGCCAGTACCAGGTATGGCGTCGAAATCATGGAAAGGAGAATGCCGCTTGCAACGGTGATACCAAGGCCCGACCGGATAAGGGGGACACGCCCGAAGCGGTCTGAGAGCATGCCCGCCGGAAGCGTACTTAAAAACGCCCCGAGGAAATAGGCAGCATAGATCGCGCCCTGCAGTGAGGAACTGCCCGCAAAGGCCGGCAGAACGGGAACAATGGCGTTTGAGAGTGCCATCACAAAAAATATACCGGAAAAAAGGGTGAATAAGGTCTTCATCGCGACCACAACATCAGATCATGCGGTAAGTCTCGAGGTTCATGGGCGAGTGCGTCTCGATATGGTAGCGCTTGTAAATGGAGCTTGCCAGGTCGATCGTATTGTTCTCATCCCCGTGGATGCAGAAGATCTTCTCGGGTCGCGGCTGGATCTGGCCTATGTAATTCATCAGTTGCCGGCGATCGGAGTGACCCGAGAACCCGTCGACAGTAATGATCTCGAGATTAATGGTAATGGTCCCCTTGCGCCCCATTGGCACTTCACGCCAGCCCTTCTGGATGCGCCGGCCGTAGGTGCCGTCAGCCTGGTACCCGACAAAGACTAGGGCATTCTTTTCATCCTGCGCCAGGTTCAGAAGATATTCCATAACCGGTCCGCCGTTCAGCATGCCGCTGGTAGTGATGATGACGCAGGGGTCCCCGGCTATCACTTTATCGCGGAGCTCGGACGAGTCCACCTGCTGGAAACACTCGGCAAGGAACGGGTTCATACCCTCGCGGAAGATGAGGTTGCGGAGCTCCGTGTTGAGGTATTCGGGATAGGTTGTGTGGATCGCGGTTGCCTCGCGGATCATGCCGTCGAGATAGATCTTGACTTTCGGGATCTTGTCAAGGCGCATGCCTTCCTCAAGAGCAAGCATCACTTCCTGTGAACGACCAACAGCGAATGCCGGGATAATGACTTTTCCTCCCCGCTGGAGCACCTTGTTGACCGTTTCGTACAGGAGCGCCTCAGCCTCTGACCGCGGCTGCTGGAAATCATTGCTGCCGCCGTACGTGCTCTCCATGAAGAGCGCTTCGAGCCGGGGGAACTGGTTGATGGCCGGGTTGAAGAGCCGGCTCTTTGCATAATTGAAATCGCCGGTGAATGCGATGTTGTACATCCCGTCCCCGACATGGAAATGGGCGATGGCTGAGCCGAGGATATGGCCGGCATTGTGGAAGGTGAGCTTGATGTCCGGTGCAATGTCGGTCACACTGCCATAGTTGAGCGTGATGGAATGCTTGATGTAGGTCTTGACCTCGGCCGAAGAGTAAGGGATCTTCCGGTCCTCCTTGTTGATCACATCGAGATAATCAAGCTGGAGCATAGCTGAGAGGTCACGGGTCGGGGGCGTCGAGTAGACCGGGCCCTCGTACCCGTACTTGTAGAGCAGCGGTATCAGGGCGCAGTGGTCGAGATGGGCATGGGTGAGGACAACCGCATCGAGCTGGGCGAGCGGGTGGATCTCCGGCACGTAGAGGTAGGGAGTGCCCCCTGCATTGTCCGGTTTTTCCCCGCAGTCGATCAGGATCCGGCTGTTTGGCGTTGTTAAAAGGAACGCGGCACGGCCGACTTCCCGGCAGCAGCCGAGCATGGTGACCCGGATCCACTGGTCTTTTTTCGTAGCATCCTTCCCCATCTCCTCTTTGCCGGGAATATCCCGGTGGATCCTCCGCCCAATGGTCCTTAAGAACTGCTTGCGCTCTTCGTTCACGGACCGGAGGTATTGGCGGATCTGCTTGACCGTGGAACTCTCTATGGGGGGTGTCCTGACGACCTTGGGCGTCCACCCGATATGACGGGTGATGTCCCGGAGGGTAGTCCCGTTCTTGCCGATAACAACTCCGGGCTTTTCTGCCTCGATCAGAACTTCACCGGTATCAGCATCAAAAAAGATGTCCGTGATACCGGCAGTCTCCGGAACCACGGCCTTGATCTCAGTATATGCCTTTTCGGGGTCTTCAAGAATGGTCGGCCGGACCACGATCCGCTTGCGCAGGTCGCGGGCAAGGATCTTGATCAAGTCCGCTTCATCGGCAAACCGTTTCGGGTCGTCCGTGTAAATGACCAGTTCGGGTCCTTCGAATTCGACCTGCGTCACGGTAATGCCATGGGGCACTTTCTCATTAATCTTGTCTTTGAGCTCTTTGAGCCGTTCTTCAATCAGCATAAAAAAGTCGTCCTAAAAAAGGTTATGCAGGGGTTTTGGCAAGATACTTCTTGAGAGCGTCTTCACCCAGTACCTCGTACCTGTCTTTCGTTATCACAACAATCTGGATCCCTTCACCTGAACCCGCGTCGCGTTTCATGGCGGACTTCAGGGAACGGATCGCAATATCGATCGCTTCGTCTTCCGTCATGTTTGCACGGAACCGGTCCTCAAGCACACCGTATGCCATGGGAGAGCCGGACCCGGTGGCCACGATCTCTTCTTCCTTGGTCGCACCGCCCATTGCATCCACAGAATAGACGCTCGGCCCGTGGTCGTCAACACCACCGACCAGCAGCTGGACATAGTACGGGAAATACCGGTTCTGGTTTAAGTAGTTCGAGAGCAGTGTTGCTGCAGCACCGACCGTGATGGCCCGTGACCTGCGGATCTGGTACAGGTTGCACTCAACGGTCAGGATGCGGGCGAGCTGCTGGGCATCGCCGACACCCCCGGCAGTGGTCATGCCGATCCGTTCTGCTACCTGGTAAACTTTTTTTGCTTTCTTGCTTGCGATCATGTAGCCCATGGTCGCCCGCTTCTCGGTTGCAAGGATAACCCCTCCGGCAAAAACAATGCCGATGGTGGTTGTCCCCTTCATGGACTCCTGTAACTGTTCGGGCATGGTAACTCCCTAAAAACAAATTAACGCCTAAATCTCTATAAAAGCGCTGTAAAGTATTAGGTGATATTGGTAAATTTAAAGGTTTTTATTATGACTCATCGCGGCAGAGGGCTTTTATGAGCTCGCGGTCATAGAGCATGGCCACAAGGCGCTTGTCGCCGTTGACTACGGGAAGCTGGTCGACGCGGGCTCTCCGCATCTTGAGTGCACATTCACTGACCTCGGCATTCGCCGGAACGGCCACAACATTCCTGACCATGGCAAGCTTGACCGGCCGGTTGGGGAGCTGGACTTTGGAGATCCCGAAACTGATGGTATGGTTGTCCCGGATGCTCTCCCAGGTCCACTCGTCATCGTCTGTGCCGTTCGAGAAGTCGGAAACCCCGACGCTGTCCTCGATGCTGGAGCTCCGGATCAGGTCCCGCTCAGATATAATTCCCTGGAGGCGGTTCTCTGCATCAAGGATCGGTATTGCATCAACACCCGAGATCTCCATAACCCTGCCGACAACCGGCAGCGGGGTCTCTTCCCAGAGAGCAAAGGTCTGGCTCGTGAAGGTATCCTTGATCTCGTCCTTGATCTTCTTCTGGGCGATGGCATGGATGAGGTCTGCAACTGACAGCAGGCCGAGCAGGTGCCCGTCTTCCACAACCGGCAGGCGGCGGATCTTCTTGGTGATCAGGAGGCGGGCAGCCTCACTGACGTCTGCATCCGGCGCGATCGTGAGGGGTTTTGCCGTCATGAGGAGGCCAAGCTGGGTCTCCTCGGGCTTGCGCAGCAGGTCTTTCCGTGTAATGATGCCTACAATCTTCTTATGCTTGATGACCGGGACGCCGGAGATGCCCGTGCGTTTGAGAATCTTCAGGACATCATCGCGGTTCCCGGGGATTTCGACGTGAACAACGTCGGAAGTCATGTAATCTCTGACAATCATTTCTGTTATGATCTCACCACCATGGTTGTGACTTTGCTGTGGGTGACGACATACGTACTGACACTCCCGATAAGGAGCCGGTCGGCCTGGCTCTTGCCATGGGACCCTACCATTACAAGGTCGGTTTTTTCTTTATCTGCAAGGGTGACGACCTCGCTTCCGGCATGTCCCTGTTTCATGTGTGTAATTGCGGTGACGTTTTTATCCGCTGCGTATTTTTTTGCCTGTTCAAGGACCGCAGTCCCTTCTTTTTCCAGGACGCGGTACATTATTTCCACGGTATTGTCGGCAGGCAACGAAGAGAACAGCCCCGTCTCCACGACATAAATCACGTGGAGCCGGGCATTCCACACCTTCGCTTCCTCAACGGCCCGGACCAATGCGCGCTGGCTTGCATCCGAGCCATCAATTGCAACAAGGATATTAGTAAACACCGGCATCACCCAAAACAAACATGCCTGTTTTGTTGGATTTACAAACTAAAAACGTTTGTCCTGATTGCGGCTGGATTCGCCCGTTTCACAAGCGTTGCGAGCGGATCGCGCGAGAAGCGCAGGGCCGACCGGGCCGGGTCTACCACAAAAAGGTTTGCCCGGCCACCTTTCTGAATGAAATACGGCCGGCCGAAAACAGTCGAGCCCCGGATTGCCGCCCGGAGCACATTCGCCGGTTCTGTCCTGTAGACTGATGAAACAAACGCCATCTCGCCAAAAAGATCCGGTGCGACAAACATCGCGTTGTCCGTACCGAGACAAACCGTACAGCCGAGTTCTTCCATAAGTTCAAGCGGCGGGTGACGACTGGAAGATGCAACGCCGAGCGCCCAGTTGGAACGCGGGCAGACTGCTATCGGGATCTCTTTCTCGGCACATTCGCGGAGCTGCTTTTTTGTTGCATGGGTCATGTGGATAAGGAGGTCCGGTTCATAGGAGAGCGCGGCATCAACATCCTCTTTATCCCGTTCACCGGCATGGAATGCGATCATTTTGCCCGCACGTTCAGCTTCCCTGACCTGCCGTTCGGTATCCGGAATGTCCCTTACGCTGCTGATCCCAAGTCCGCCGGCAATGGTCTCGCCGCCTTCACGGCCGAATACGAACGGGAAAAAGGACAACCCGTCAGCAGCTTCCTGGAGGGCAAGGACTCCCTCAACACCTCCTTCCCGGAAGTCTGCACACCCGGCAGTCCCGGTAATGATCATTCCCGTAATACTTGCCCGCATGCCATCCACCAGGTCCTGCCGGGACGCGGTTCTCAGCAGCCGGTGTTTCAGTCCGTCAGGAGGAGTAACCAATGCTTTTAAGTCCCCGGTCGTTCCGCAGTCCATTGCGATCGTATCGCCAAGGTGGGTATGGGCATTGAAGAGGGCCGGGCAGATCCAGACTTCGGGAACCCGGGGATTGTCCTCGATGGTAACGATAACCCCGTTTTCGATGAATATATCGACCGGGGCAAGCGCAAGCTCGTCACCCAGGAAAGTGTAACCAGAGACCTGCTGCAGGGACTTTTTCATACGGCGCTATCTCCTTTATATAACGGGAAACCAAATATATGTTCCATGGCAAAGAAGCAAGGTGGAAGATTACTCTCATCAGCGGGTCTCGTCAATTATTACGAGAGCGAGGACCGCAGGGCCGTTCATATCAGCCCCGTCGCGGTCATTGTCGTCGCCGCAGCGATCGGCATCGTCATTTACATCCTGGATCTGGTTGTCAGGACAAGCTAGGACAACTCTTTTTTCAGCACGCGTTTTGTGATATCCTCATCGTTCGTGAAGTAGAGGTTGTCATGGCCGGTCCACCGGCCGCAGTTCCGGAAGACAACGGCAGGCACGCCATTGTTGCTTTCGCCCATGACGAAGTTGGCAAACCCGGCGATCTCGTCCACGACCGCCTCCTCGGTGATCTTCAGGACATGCCCGAAAAGGTCAGTGTCGCCCCGGAAGTCCCGGATTGCAGTAAACCCGCTCCAGCCGATCGCATTGCCGGTCTGGCCGCGCCGGAACGACCGGCCGCAGGTGTCGGTGATGATCACACCGATATCCTTCTTTGTTATTTTTTTTGTCTCGTCCCGGAGCTGCGCGGCAGCCTTCATCGGGTCCGGTGGCAGGAAGATCACCATGCCGTCTTCAATATTGCTTTGGTCAACACCTGCCCTGACGCCGATATGGCCGAATGCCATTTCGGAGAGGATGAACGGGTGTTCCATGATGATGTCCTTGGATGCATCGAGTACGGCCTGGACGAACCGGGGGTCTTCGTCATTTAACTTTCCGAGCCGCACCGCACGTTCGGAGGCTGTGATCTCGGTAAGTTTTTTTGTATGCCCGTGTGCCTTGGACCAGATGGTCGAGGCTATACTGAGAATATCGCCGTCCTGAAGGTTCACCTTCCCGCAGACGAGTGCTGCAATATCGTCTCCCGCATGGATGATAGGGAGCCCCCTCACGCCCATGACTTTGATATCTTCCATAGCATCTCTATGAGACGACCGGACGATATAGGGGTTTCTATCTGCTGTGGGTCATCAGACCCGAAGCAGGAGAATGCCGCAAGTCAGTGGACTTGCGGCAGGAGAAGGGCGGTGCCCTTCTCCTGAACCCGGAGGGTTCTTCGACGTTGTCGGTCCCATCGGGATAGTGAAAGTAAAAACCTGGCCTCATCAGACCCGGGACCGGGTGGACCCGCAGGATCTTGCCCTGTATATCTGGCCTGACTGTTCTGCGTGGTACGGGAACAGCAAAGGACTGCAGGATACTTGTTTTTTCTGCGAAACGACGATATTTATTTATAACGATAACGCCGATCACCTCATTGTCATGTACCTGATCATCCGGTGCCCCTCGTGCAGCACGTTCACCTACGTGGATCGTTTCCAGAAATGGAAGCTCTGCCCGCAGTGCGGCCATGCCCACGAGGTCGCCCGGGCCCCGGCATACCTGGATGTCGAGGACTTCCACGAAGCCGAACATATCGTGAAGCAGATGGAAAAACACCTGCACGCGAACAAGAAAAAGGATTTCACTCCGGAGGAGACGGCAGAGCTCCGTCATCATTATACCGAAGCGCTGAAGAAACGCGGACGGGGTTATCCGGTTCAGTAAAAAATTTTCGTTATTGCATCCTGTTTTTTTCTCCGATTCCCGGTACCTGCGTTGCACCGGCCAATCAGGTTTTTACCCGTTATGGATCGTCCCCCGGACATACGATGCCAAGACCCCGATAACACATAAAACCGTAAAGACTGCAAACGCAACCGTCACACTGGTCATAAGCTCCGGGTAAACGGACGGGGTGATCGTGACCGGGCCGATGAAAATCGCAAAACAGAACATTGCGATCGCCATCGAGAGGAGCTGGCCGAGCGACCGCATGGTAGCGACCATGCCGGAAGCGATGCCGAGATGTTTTGCGTGTGCCGAGCTCATGATGGCGTTGGTGTTGGGCGACGAGAAGAGACCGTATCCGAGCCCGAGCACCATCAGGCTTATCACGATAATGGAGAGCGGTGTGGCCGGGGTAAGGAAGATAAAAAAAGAGAGCCCGAGCATGGTCAGGGCCATGCCAGCTGTTGCAACTACTCGGGGCTCGATGCGGTCGGAGAGACGGCCGGCGACCGGTGAGAAGATTGTCTGGACAACCGGCTGGGCAACGAGAATGAGTCCGGCAGTTTCTGCAGAAAAACCCTTGATGTACTGGAGGTACAGGGAGAGGAGGACGCCGACACCGTAGGTTGCACCGTAATTGATCATGGCTGCGATATTGGAGAATACGAAGGTCCGGTTGTTCATAAAGACGGAGAAGTCAATGAGCGGGCTGGTCTGGCGTTTCTCCCACCGGTGAAAGGCAAGAGCGGTACCAACAGCTGCTGCGATCCACCCGAGCCCGGTCGGGTCGGGGAACAGGAGCATGCCGTAAATCAGTGTAAAGAGCATGACTCCGTAGATGACAGCCCCGCCGAGATCAAATCGTTCGCCCGAAGCATCGGCCCATTCGTGCTTAACTCCCCACAAAGTGAGAGCGATGGTCAGGAGGCCGAGCGGGACATTGACCAGGAAGATTGAGGGCCAGCCGAAATGATCGGTGAGAATCCCGCCAAGGAACGGGCCGATGGAGAGGCCGGCATAGACCGTTGCGATGGTGATCCCGAGTGCCCAGCCC